>SDBU01007723.1_pt1 | contig 12344 bp, 12 predicted proteins | sample 2277071 | NCBI WGS metagenome assembly SDBU01 (sample SAMN10397929, study PRJNA504765) | marine sediment metagenome | isolation source: marine sediment core GS08_GC12, 126 cmbsf | place: Arctic Ocean: Gakkel Ridge, Loki's castle | collected 2008
ATCCATATTAGGTACGTCCCGGCATAACAGGACATTATGCTCACCGCGAGAACCACCTGCGTTATTACCTCCGGGAAGTAAATCACATTTCGAACAACCAATAGGCAATACAGCCAGAACAAGTTGCTTTCGAGCGGCATGCCCTCTATGTCTATACACAACCATAAGCTCAGGTAGTACAGGTCCGCCACGAACATTCCCATCAAAACACACCTCGTAATCCACATCGATTCCCTGCTTTTTCTCCACAGGAAAAGAAGCCCCCACATGACCGCAGTCGCAAGGAAATAAGCCAGAATCGAACATGCCAGTATTCTGAGGGCAGTTATTGATCCGAAGAAAGGCACGCTCTCCGTCGATCCAAAGAAAGGGATGTTCTTCTCGATTTCCTCGGCACTCCTGCCGATGAGCTTCCGCACGGGGTAGATCGCCAGAATTCCCCCCGCCACTACAGCCAACTTGGCAGGTATGGAGATGGTTTTTTCCAGGGTGTTAACGTGCTTCCTGTAGGCCCTGATTTTGTCGACTGTGTAGTTCATTTCACTTCATTAGCTCGCAATGGGCCTGGAATGTTCTTTCTTTCAGTAACGTGGAGTAGGGGAGCGCCTTGTTCTTCACGCTCCCATGACGCGACTTATGAAATCAACAATTTTCTCCGTATCCGCAAGTCGCCCCTTACCCTCGTACCCCTCTGCAAGGAAGCCTTCGTCAGGTCCGACGAAGGAATAACCTCTTTTCTTAAGGGTTTCTATGTTCTCCTGTAAGACGGGGTTCTCGTACATTCTTTCATTCATGGCGGGGGCAAAGACAACTGGGCATCTCACGCTCAGGACGGTAGACGAAAGCAAATCGTCTGCAATACCACTTCTTGCTTTGCCGATGATGTTTGCCGTAGCAGGAGCCACCAAGAGCGCGTCTGCCCATTTAGCGGCGCTCACATGCTCGGGCGCCCAGTCTTCGCACCGCCCAAACATCTCTTCCATAACCCGGTTCTGCGACAGAGTTTTCAAGGTGAGCGGGCCAACAAATTTCGTCGCGTTCCTCGTCATGATGACCCGTACATCCGCTCCTCTTTTCTTCAGTCGGCGTACGATTTCACAGCTTTTGTAGGCTGCTATTGAGCCGGTTACGCCGAGGAGGATCTTCTTATTACAGAGCGGGTTTTTCTTCACCATCCAACTTCGCCTCAACCTTCCCTTGCTTTATTTCCTCAAACGCTATTTCCACCGGGTCTTTCAGACTCGTCTCAATGAGGGGCCTTCCCCCTCTTCTGAGCTCCCTCACACGACGAGAGACGAGAATTGTCAAGAGGAAATCATTAGGTACCTTTTTCAGATAATCCTCATTTGTTAACAGCGGCATAAGCAACCCCTCATTTTAGGCTACGTTTTGGACTTGTTCTTTGATTTTTTCGAGTTCGCTTTTTATGAGAACAACACTTCTGGAAATCTCCAGGTTGGTTGATTTCGCGCCTATTGTATTTATCTCTCTGTGCATTTCTTGCACCAAGAAATCGAGAGTTCTTCCGACAGCGTTACTGGTTTTCATATATGTTCTAAACTGCTTCATATGGCTTTCCAAGCGCGTGATCTCTTCTGTTATGTCTGTTCTGTCCGCGTAGATTGCCACTTCACGGAGAAGTCTCTCGTCACATTCAAGCTTGTTTCCCGCAATCTCACCTATTCTATCCATGAGCCTCTGTCTGTACTTCCGGACGGCTTGCTGAGCATTTCCTCTTATTCCTTTCAATATCGTACCTATGGTATTGAGCCTCGACCTGAAATCCTCTGTGATTGCTCGCCCTTCGGCCTTCCTCATCTGGGATATCTGCCTCATGGCTTTCTCAGTGGATTTCACTATTGGCGGCCAGAACTCACCCGTGTTCCCCAAGTGCTCAACGTACTGTATGACGTCCTTATTTCGCAGGACATATGACAAGTCTATTTCCTTATCGTAGCCAAGTTTTTCTGCTAATACTTGATACGACCTCATCAGTGCGCGTGCATATCCGAGATTCGGTCTTACGACATCAACTCTCTCCGCATTCAGTTCGATGTTCACAAATACGGAGACCTTGCCCCTCGCAATCTTCTCTGCGACAAGCTTTCTTATATCAGTCTCGAAACAGCTGAACTGCTTCGGCAACACAACCGAGATCTCCAGATACCGTCGGTTTACAGAGTGTATCTCGACGGAAAAATGTCCTTTTTTGTCCTGGAATTCGCCCCTTCCGAAAGCGGTCATACTCCTGAGCAAGATATCTCTCCAGAGCAAGATTCAAGATTCCAGCGCGAGATGCGCTCACATGAGGATTTCATGACATTAATGATACTATTCAAATTCCGCAAGTTGCGCAAGTAATTTCTTATGGTACGTTCCTCGCGGATCTGGACCCCGCATGCCTGTCATTCTGGAAGAGATTTGAGCTGATCGCCGCCGCATTTCAGGCACGGCCTGTTCGCCTGCGCTCCCGCGCCCCAATATCCCCCCGGCAACCTTACGAGATTGGTTGCCGTATTGCACTCGAACTGGACAAATTCAAACCCGCAGTTCTTGCAGCGTTTCTTGACCCTGATTACTGTAGTCTTCGCTTTGCACTCCGGGCACTCCGCTGAAGCCACTCCGCCCTTCGACAGGAATTCTCTGTCGCAGGACTCACAATAGAAGTATTCTTGTTTGAGGTCTGGTTTCTTCTTATCGTCCTTCTTCGATTCCCGAACCAGGAGCAGAATGCCTGCTGTCATGCAAACGACTATCGCAGCGACGGCTTTCCAGGTTATCATCAAGCGCTCTTCTTTCTATTGTATACCGAAAACCTCATCCTCGCCGGAGTTGGCATTATACTGAATCCCGCCTTCCACTGTTCCTGCGTGGCCGTCGACGTATACCACTACGGCTCTGTCTCGCATATGTCTATTGCCCGTATAATCGAAATTGCAGCAAATAGCATCGTTTATCGCAGGCCACGCTGATGCCGACTCGTCGGTATTTTCTTCGACCAGCATCAATGCCTCGGAGGCATTTTTGAATCTATCCAGCCTCTGCCCGCGGCCCCCCCTTACTCCACCATAACTATTTAATCCTGCGTTGCCCCACCATCTTGACCCATCCCAGACCTGGCACATGCCCGCCCATGTTGAGGCGTAAGGCTTTTTCCCGTACCCTCTCTTGTCGTTAAGGCACCAGTTGAGTTTTCTCTCCTTATGGTAGGGGTAGAGGGAACCTGTTGCGAGATCCCCGGCCTGGTTGCCCTCGGCGGTAAAAGAATGCCACAAACCCGGGAGCCAACCATCAAAGTCCCTCGCGTAAGTATGTATAGCCCTACCCAGTTGGTGAAGGTTATTTATGCAGATCACCATCCTGGCTCGTTCTCGAGCGGCGCGCAGCGCCGGCATTACGAGCCCGACGAGGAGCACCAATATCGCTATGACGACCAGGAGCTCAACAAGCGTAAAGGCTGTTTCTCTCATTTTTCATCCTTTCCCGCATTCGACCGGCGTGACTCTTCGCCCAGAATATCATCCCGGATTATTATTCGCCAAATTCTAAACGCACAGCGTATTCTACATGGTCTTGTCCCAGAAGTCAATAGATTTGAGTCCCTCGTGAGCAAGATACCACTCGGATGTCTTTTCACATCACATTCCTTTCGAGCTACCCGGGTTGTGTGTTCTGTGTGACAGATGCGCGGCGGGCCTGACAAGCTTCTCTTTTTTTCCTCGTTCCCGTGCCTTTTTCGTGATATATAGAGCCGCCTGCCGTCGTTTCCGCTGCCCTGCGAACGCCGCGAGGTGGGCAAAGGGAAAGACCTCAGACAGGACAACTAAACCAGAGGAGGAACATGGGCAACTCTAGAGACTGCAAGAGTCACGAGAAAAACATGGCGGTGTGCAACTGCACTTACGAGCCGTGCTCGAGAAAGGGACACTGCTGCGAGTGCATAGCGTACCATCGACAGGCGGGCGAGCTTCCGGCCTGTTATTTTTCCAACACAGACGAGCGCACCTGGAACAGGTCGATAAGCTTTTTCGTCAAGCTCAATTCGTGACCTCTTTTGGAAATATTCGTGTTCAGCCTTTTGCACTTTTCCGTGTATGACGAATTAGTTCTTTTGCCTCGGCGTTTTTGCGGATTTATCCTGGTGAAGGACCTCATTATTCTCCGACTCGACGAGACCGTTTAATATGCCCGACAAGACGAAGCTTACAGATGACCTGATCGACCTTGTCCTTGAGCTTGCCGATGAGGGTAGGCAGAGAGACATCAAGCGCATACTCCTGAAACTTTCAAACGAAGATATCGCAGGTCTTATCTCCGATATGACGCCGAGGGACAAGGTCACGATTTTCAATCTTCTCGATCCCGAGACCGCAGGCGAAGTTCTCGACGACGTTGACCCCGTTTCTCTGAAGCAGCTCCTCGAGCGCCTGCACAGTGATGTTCTTGCACGCATCCTCGACACAATGCCTCCCGATGAAGCGGCCGATGCGATCGCTGAGGCGGAGGATGAAGACCAAACCGAGATCCTGGACCTGATGGAGATCAAGCGAGCGGCTGCCGTCCGGAAGATCTTGAAGTACGAGGAAGATACGGCAGGCGGCATAATGCTGCCGCATTTCGTTTCGGTCAACGCAAACATGACGGCAGACCAGGCGATTGCCCACATCCGCCGCAGCGAGATAGAGGAGGATATATTCTACGTCTACGTTGTTGACGACAATGACATTCTCGTCGGTATTGTTCCTCTTCGCTCACTCATCACGGCTTCCCCGACAACACACGTTCGTGAGTTCATGGATCAGGAAGTCCACACGGTAAGAGTCACCGATGATCAGGAGCAGGTTGCTCGGGTCTCCATGAAATACGATTTGGTAGCCGTGCCCGTTGTCGACGACAGTGGAAAGCTTGTGGGCCGCATCCTTTACGATGACATCGTGGACGTCGTTCAGGAGGAGGCAACTGAGGACATATACAAGCTTGCCGGCACGACGAACGAGGAACTCTACAGCAACTCGTCGTTCAGAATCGCCCGCATCCGTCTTCCCTGGCTTCTCATCACGATTCTCGGCAGCCTTGCGTCAGGTTTCATCATACATCTTTTCCGATTCACAATCCACCAAGCCATCGCGCTCGCGTCTTTCATCCCTGTGATAACCGCAACAGGAGGCAACAGCGGTCTACAATCGATCACGGTCGTCGTGCGCGGTTTAGCGACGGGCCACCTGAGTCCCCGGGTCATCGGCCGTACGATCGTCCGCGAGATAAAGACCGCTCTTTTGATAGCGCTCGCCATGGCTGTATTGATGGCTTTGGTGGCTCGCGTCTGGAACGGCAGTATCTGGCTTGGGATCATCGTCGGGGCTTCGATGTTTCTCGCGATAACAATGACCACGACTCTCGGCGTGCTCATTCCGCTGTTTTTCAGGTCGATCAAGATTGATCCGGCGGTCGCGTCGGGCCCTCTCGTGACGATGTTAAACGACATCATCGGTCTGCTCATTTATCTCTCTCTTGCCACGACCTTCTTGAGTCGTCTTGTCTGATAAAGCTCTCTGGGCACGTTCTGGGGGATTTGCGCCATCGCTTCTGTCGATACTGCAGCGCGACTTGCGCGGGTTAACGAAGCCACACAGACAATCGAGAGGGATACTGCCGACGAGAAAGACGACAACGTGTATTGCAGCAACCTCTTCATATCGGCCGGTGCATATTAACAATCGTTGCTCATCATCAGAATTAGAGTTTCACTTACACCAGCTTTCGATCTTTCTCGTCGAGAAAAACATCACCAAAATCATATGTGGACAGTTTTGTCGTCGACATTTCGCTCTCTCCCTCAGTTTTTTTTGTTGGGGTCGGCTGGACGGCGGATGATTTATTTTCTTATGGCGGATGTATTTTGGGTGATGTACACTATTTTTAGACATTATGATTATTTAGCAATAGAAATTTGGGAAAAAGGCAATAAAGAACTTTACAGAGGGTTTTTCGGCTATTATAATGATGCGCCTTTGCGGGTTGGCGCGGGTGGTGTTGATAACTTGTTGATAACATGTGGATTAAGGTTCCCGATTTCTCAAGGTGCTCGCTCTGGGGTTGTTGCGGTATTTGTCCGTACGGTCTATTTGCCTTGGTAGAGCAAAAGGGTACCTGTGGTAGGCTTGAGGGGTTTTAAGTAACGTACTACGAATGACTTAGGGGAAACTTGCGGTATTTCTTGCGGAAGTGCCGGTCGTATTAGTGCTTCTTTTCCGCCGTCGAACCGCAGAAGGCCAGCTTTAACGCCGTTCTTTTTGCTACCTTTGAAACCATTTGTGGATAACTCTTGCAGTGATTTTAAGGAGATACCGTGAATACTCAAGGTATTTGGAGTTCTGTTCTTTCTTATGCCAAGGAGACGATAAATCCACAGACTTTCGAGCGCTGGTTTGCTCCGTGTAGGGCCAAGGCTTTGTCAAAGAAGTCTTTCATTGTAGAAGTCCCCAACGTGTTTCACCAGAACTGGATGAGTGAGCACTACGGGCCGGTCATACAGGAGATCCTGCGGAAGAGTTTCGATGAGCCTCCCAAGCTTGAGATCCACATCAACCCCGAGCTTGAGATCGTACCAAAGGATTCCGCGGTTAGCACGACACAATCTGAGCAAAGGGCCCTCCGTCCCATGGCAAACTACATCAGCAACGATAATGGTGGGACTTTGAACCCTCGATATACTTTTGAGAATTTCGTAGAGGGGCCTTCGAATGGTTTTGCCCGCGCCGGTGCTCTTGCGGTTGCTCAGGCTCATGGGAAGGCCTATAACCCGCTTTTCATATACGGTGGTGTGGGGCTGGGCAAGACCCATCTCATGCAGGCGATATGTCACTATCTTCTCGGTCGGAATAGAAGAGCAAAGGTGTACTACACCTCGAGCGAGATATTCACGAACCAGCTTATTGACAGCCTCCAGAACCGCACAATCGAGGCCTTCCGCCGTAAGTACCGCACTATGAACGCACTAATGATCGATGACATCCATTTTCTCTCGGGCAAGGTGCAGACACAAGAGGAGTTTTTCCACACCTTCAACACTCTTCATGACCACGGGGCGCAGATTGTTGTATCGGCAGACAGACCGCCAAAAGAGCTTAAGGCTGTTGCCGACAGGCTTGTCTCGAGGTTTGAATGGGGTCTCGTTGTTGATCTTCAAGCTCCCAACTTCGAGACTCGTGTGGCGATCATCCGCAAGAAAGCCGAGTTCGAGAACATCGAATTTCCAGACGACTTGTCGTACTTCATTGCCAACCGAGTTCGCTCGAATGTTCGGCAGCTGGAAGGCGCTCTAACGAGGGTCGTCTCGTATGGATCGCTGATGGGTTATCCCCTGTCAGTATCTCTCGCTGAGTCTGTCCTTGAAGATGTATTGGTGTATGAAGAGGGGCTTACTATCTCGACAGATTCTATACAGAAGGTTGTTGCAGAACACTTTGACATTCGCGTGGCGGATTTGAAGGGAAACAGAAAACCAAAGAACATCGCACAGCCGAGGATGATCGGCATGTACCTCTGCCGCGAGATGACTAATTTCTCACTCCAGGATATCGGGGATGCTTTTGGAGGACGTGACCACTCCACGATAATCCACGGTCATAGAACGATCCGGGCAAGAATTCAGACTGATCCGAAGCTCAAGATGTTAGTCGCTACGCTGAAGAAAAAAGTCGAGAAAGCGTAGTGTACAACTATGCGGAAAAACATGTTCACACATTGTTGTCTTTTTGTTAGTATCTCATTAGGGTGTAGTGAATGTGGAAAAGCCAGTGTTTGCTAACATGTCCTTTAACACGTTACCAAGAAATTTCTTCCAGAGTAGTTTAAGTGGTTGTTCACATTTCCACAGTCTTTATTATTATTACTAATTTATAGAATACTACTGGAACCTAATAAGATATCGTGTGAACAAACGAGGAGGTTACCGATGAAGGTGTCTTTTCAGAGGGCTGATATTCTCGACGCTGTTCAGAAGGTACAGTCTGTCGTTACAACAAAGACTACGCTTTCGATCTTATCGAACTTAATGATTGAGACCGGTGAGAAGGAGGCTATCTTGACCGGGACAGACCTGCAGGTAGGTGTAAGATGCAAGTGTCCGGCGAAGATCAGTGAAGGCGGCGGGTCCACTATTCCGGCGAGGATGTTCCTGTCGATACTCCGAGAGGTCCCGGCGGACAGTGTTGATCTGTCTATCGATGCCAAAGATGTGGCCACAATAACATCGGGACGTTCCTTTTTTAAGTTGATGGGCATTTCCAAAGAGGAATATCCGAAGCTTCCGGACTTTTCCGAAGAGGAAGCGTTTACTTTGGACCAGAAAGTGCTCGGTGCGATGTTGCACAAGTGTGTTTATGCGATTTCGCGCGAGGATTCGAGGTACGCATTGATGGGGCTTTATTTTCTTCTCAAGGAACAGGAGCTTACGCTTGTGGCGACAGATGGCAGAAGGCTTTCGAAAATAAGCTGTCCTATAAAAGTTGATATTAAGTATAAGAAGGATTTCATCATGCCGCTTAAGGCGGTGGAAGAGCTCAGCAGGATGCTCGGTTCAGAAGGTGAGTTGAAGATCTTCCTCGCAAAGAACCAGGTTGCCTTTGAGCTTGAAGACACTCGTCTGATGTCGCGGCTCATCGATGGATCATTCCCGGATTATGAGAGAGTGATTCCGGAATCGTCGCAGGAGAAGATAAGGGTTCCCCGTGAGGAGTTCTCTTCGATTGTCCGTATGGCAAGTCTCATGACGAGTGATCAGTCGGAGATGGTTAGGCTGAGATTTGAGAAAGACAAGCTTACTGTGACTTCACATTCGCCGGAGGTAGGCGAGGCGCGCGCGGATATGCCGGTGGACCACAAAGGGAAGCAAGTAGAAATAGGATTCAATCCAATATTTGTCAGAGACGCTTTGTCGAGCATGGAAGAGGACGAGATTACTCTTGAGCTTACGGATTCGTTAAGCCCCGGGGTGATCCGCGGAGAAGGTTCCTTCATACATGTGATCATGCCCATGAGGCTTCTGGATACCGAGTGATCAATGTTGTTGTGGAGGAGTATTAGTCTCGTTCCTGATTTCCGATCGTATCAGTTGAGAGGTCAGTTTCAGCGACAGAACAGACATCTTTTGTATAAGAGATATCCAGGGCATCGCAAGGTTGCCTAAGATAATTCGTTGCCAATGGGCATCACATTCTCTTTCCACGTCTCCGTTGATCGAATTGCTTCTGCAGCGCTGTGAGAACCTTCCGATGCGCAGAAGTGCTCTTATACTGTTTTTGGTCGAAGAAGAGAGGTGTTCGCTGCAACATTCTCTGACGAGAAAATCTTCGACAGGTGGATAAAGTGGGCTTTTTTGTGATTGAAAACGGCATCGTGATCTGCTATTGTTTTGTGGTGGTTTGACGTGGGTGATTTGTCTTGGATTCGTGATGATCAAAGAAGATGGGGGCAGGGATGTATGCGTGAAGGGAAACGGCGGAGAGTATCTGTTGCCGTGGGGGAGCTGCTTCCGGAAATCCTGGAAAAAATCGAGAAGAAATCCGGAGGGAGACTACCGCGCATATTATCGAAATGGCCGGGGATAGTGGGGTATGAAGTAGCTCGCCACACGACGCCGGTATTGCTTCGTGGCAAGAGGCTTGCGGTTGAAGTGGATGACGGCGTATGGATGGCGGAACTATCGCGTTTTCATCGTCGTAGGATAATAGAGGCGGTGAATAGGAGTTTCGGTAAGGAAGTGATAACTGAGATAAGGTTTAGGCCGCAAGGGAGTAATTCAGGGAGGTGATAGGCGAGATATGGCCAAGAGAGCAGATCATAAGTATGACGCGACCAATATTATCGTGCTCGAGGGGACAGCGGCAGTTCGCAAGCGTCCCGCGATGTACATAGGTGATACGGACACCAGGGGCCTTCACCACATGGTTCATGAGGTCGTCGATAATTCGATAGACGAAGCCATGGCGGGCTTCTGCGACAAGATAGATGTGGTCATCCATATAGACAACAGCGTAAGCATAGCAGACAACGGCCGGGGCATACCAGTCGGCATCCACAAGACGGAGAAGAAGCCGGCTGTCGAGGTGGTACTGACGACGCTGCACGCGGGCGGCAAGTTCGACCACAAGAGCTACAAGGTGTCGGGAGGTCTGCATGGGGTTGGGGTATCGTGTGTGAATGCTCTGAGTGAGTGGCTGGAGGTGCGAACAAGCGTGGCGAACAAGGTATATCACCAGAAATTTGAGCGGGGCAAGAAGGTGTCGGAGCTCTCTGTCATCGGAAAAAGCAAGAAGACGGGCACGAAGATCACATTCAGGCCGGATGGTGAGATTTTCCCCGTGAGGGAGTTCAGCTACAAGATATTGTCTGAGCGTCTCCGGGAGCTTGCCTTTCTGAACAAGGGGGTAAAGATAACGATAAAGGATGAACGTACAGATCAGTCAGACGAGTTTAAGTTCGACGGCGGCCTCGTAGAATTCGTGAAATTCTTGAATGCGGCGAAGACACCGCTTGATCGAAAAATGATATATCTGAATGATGAGAAGGATGAGATAGAGGTTGAGGTTGCGATGCAGTTCACCGACGGCTATCAGGAGAACATTCTTTCTTTTGTGAATAATATAAAGACGATAGAGGGTGGAACGCACGTCAGCGGCCTTAAGACGGCCTTGACCCGTACGATTAACAACTACATAAGGAGCGCAAAGATCGCGAAGGCCGACAAGGTGACTCTTACAGGCGATGATGTACGCGAGGGGCTCACGGCGATAATAAGTTGTCGGATACCGGAGCCGCAGTTCGAGGGGCAGACAAAGACGAAACTGGGCAACAGCGAGGCGGCGGGTATATGCGAATCAATCGTCAACGAGGGCTTGGGTATATTCCTCGAGGAGAACCCGGCGGTTGGCCGGAGGATAGTTGAGAAAGTGGTGGTCGCGGCGAGGGCGAGAGAGGCGGCGAGGAAAGCGCGGGAGCTCACGCGCCGGAAGGGGGCTCTCGAAAGCGGGGGGCTTCCCGGGAAACTCGCGGATTGCTCTGAGAAAGATCCGGCGCTGTGCGAGATCTATGTCGTGGAGGGAGATTCTGCCGGCGGTTCGGCGAAGATGGGACGTGACAGAAGGTACCAGGCGATCCTACCGATAAGGGGGAAACTCCTGAACGTGGAGAAAGCTCGTCTGGACAAGATACTCAATAATAATGAGATAAGGACGATGATCATGGCGCTTGGGACCGGTGTTGGGACAGAGGATTTCAACATCGAGAGGCTCAGGTACCACAAAGTCATCATCATGACCGACGCCGATGTTGACGGTCTGCATATTCGGACTCTGCTGCTTACGTTCTTCTACAGGCAGATGAATGAGCTCATCCGCAGCGGCCATGTTTATATTGCGAAGCCTCCGCTGTACCGGATAAAGGGGAAGCAGAAGGAACGCTACATCGAGAGCGACAAGGAGATGGATGGTTTCCTTCTCGAAAACGGCATGGTCAACACGAAGCTGCGGGTCAAGGGCCAGAAAAAGGAACTCACGACCGCCCAGTTCGAGAAGATAGTGCATTTACTGGTTGAGATGGACGGTCTCATCCATTCGCTAGCGCGGAGGGGGATTGATGTCAAGACGTACCTTGACAGTCGCGATAAGGAAACGGGCAAGTTGCCGCATTATCTGGTCAAGGTGAATGGTGACGAGAGTTTTGCATTCACAGACGAGGAAGTGGCCACGATTTCCTACGGTGCTGAGCAGAAGCACGGCGGCCAAATAGAGATATTCAGCGATGAGGATGAAGTCGAAAACGGCAAGGAGTACCCGAAGCTGAAGGTTCTGGAGATAATAGAATCGCACGAGCTGGAGAAGCATATCAAGAGCCTTGAGAAACGAGGGCTTGATGCGGGGACGTATATATCCAGGGATGACTCAGAGCCGCAATATATCCTTGTCAACGGCGACAAGGAAATCGAGCTTCTGTCGCTGCGGCATGTGCTGGACAAGCTGAAAGAAATGGGCCGCAAGGGGATCACCATACAGCGTTATAAGGGGCTTGGCGAGATGAACCCCGACCAGTTGTGGGTGACGACGATGGACCCTGAGGTGCGCACTATGATGAAGGTTGTTATGGAAGATGCGTCTGAAGCGGAGACCATCTTCACGACCCTGATGGGTACGGAGGTGGCGCCGCGGAAGGAGTTCATCGAGTCCAACGCTGCTTACGCGAAGAATCTTGACATTTAAGCGGTGTATCAAGGGGGAGGATTCCGGGCTGTGGCTATGGAATGCTGCTGGATTATTCCCCGTCACTCACGGCGACGACCTTCACAG
>SDBU01007724.1_pt1 | contig 12342 bp, 15 predicted proteins | sample 2277071 | NCBI WGS metagenome assembly SDBU01 (sample SAMN10397929, study PRJNA504765) | marine sediment metagenome | isolation source: marine sediment core GS08_GC12, 126 cmbsf | place: Arctic Ocean: Gakkel Ridge, Loki's castle | collected 2008
TTTTCAGGCATCCGTGCGGTGTTCGAGGCGTCTACAATCTCAAGATCGGTGATTTCTGCCATGGGCTATCTACCTGGTTGCCTGGGGTTGACTATAGCATTTTATCGCCGCGGTGTTGCGGACGGGGCTAACTCCTCGTAAAGTGCTAGAGGCAAAAGTGCGGCCCTTTGCATTCCCGGTCGATGTGCTTGACTCGCTGTGAGTTGCCCTGCTAACGGTGATAACGCGGTCTGTGCTCCGGCAACTGGTGTAAGCTGTTGCACCATTTTCAGAATTGCCTGTTGTTCGGCTGGAGCCATGCTGAAAACAGGGGCTAAAGCTTCCGCAACGGCTTCTCGGGGCGGCCCCTTGAAACCTTTTGCAGCATGACCAAACATCCGCATCTGAGCAAATGGATTACCTTTGGCACCCCAGATCACATCACGTAACAACCCACCACTAAAGTCTGACGCTGTTTCCAGACGCTCCGCTGTTGGTGACCCTCGTAGTTGCTGAAGGGTCTTGTTCATCTTTTCCTCGCCCAGCATCTCGCGCAACCAATGTTTATAAGCTTGCGGAGTCTCAAAAGTCGCCGCCATCTTCTCGCGCATCGCCGGAGTGCGCAACAAATCCGCTACCTTGTCGGCACCTTCCTTTTTGCGCTTCACCATGTCAGTAACACGCTGGTTGACCCCTTCGCGGAAAAAAGCGCGGTCAGCAGGCGTCATATCGGTAATCTCGCGAGCCGTATAGAACGCCTCACCCTTCACAAAATCCCGACCCTTCGTCATCATGTCCAGACTTTGCGACGGCCCAGCCCAAGCAGCACGGGCCTCTTTGTAAAGCGGATTAAGATCATCGGCAATGTCCTTCATTTTGTCGCGGACACCCTTCATCGACGCAGCTTCTTTGTTGTGCCCGCCTTTGTAAAGAGCCGTTACTTTATCATCCATCACTTGTTTGATATAGTCTACCGCACGAGTGTCGGGCAAAATGTCATCGTCGATTTTCGGAAAATTGTAATCAGCGGGAGCCCGTCCAGACACTTTGTCAGATTCCGCCAACCGCCGCGCTGCCGACCATAAGCGTTTTACGGGGGCACTCTCAATAATAGGCAGCAAATCTTGAGGTGTGTAGTTAACCCCCTGTTCTGCCCACTCAGCAGCATAGGCTTTATCGTAAAGCGGTTGAGCCGCTGTCGCCCGAGCATCTTGAATGTCAACCAATCGCTTGTTGTATCCGCCCTGCGCGCCTAGAGCTTTCCTTGTATATTCTGCAATGCGGTTATGCTGCTGACGCTGGCGCTGGTTTAAAACACGCTGCGCTATGTCACGGGTCTTTCCGGGTATGCGCGCTGCTGCACCTGCCACGTTACGCACGTTCTCCGAAATGTCCGCAATAATGGCGTTCGCGCCAATTTGACGAAGCCGGGTCTGAGCCTGTTGGACGGTGATATTATCTCGCCACAAGGCTTGAGCTATCTTGACCGCCGCTTCCCGCTTAGCGGCGTTAGGGATAAGACGCGCGCCAACTTCAACGATCTTGGCAACAGCGGATACTCCAAGCATAGTCACAGGTGCCAAGCCAGCTCCCATAACACCACCTACGGCAGCGCCCGTAGCCCGTTCGGTCAACCCGCCTTCCGCTTTACCGGCACCATAGACGGCACCAACCCCAGCACCCACCGGAACTGATCGTAATAGCTGACCGGCATAAGATGGGGCCTTGGCGATGAATTTAGCGCCAATTCCAGGCAATGAAGCAGCCGCCCCGACGACTTCACTGCCGCCTGCTATCCATGGATTTTCTTCTTGAAAACTCTTTGCGCGCGCATTAATTTCACCAAGCGCTCTCTCATATTCCTTCACCCAATCGGCTGGCTTGCCCTGGATTACATTAACCAACGCACTGGTAGAAGCCAGACCCGCTGAAGCCACCTCATCAGCTATCCCAAACGTAACGCCCTGCACCAAGGCATCAGTCGCGCCGCTGAAAAGTGAAGGCTTGTTACCCCAAGGAGCCAGTTGCGTAGACCCTGGTGTGGCGCCTGTTTCCGGCACAAACCCAGCCGGTGGACCGGGAGGTGCCTGCGCGGCAACTTTCGGCAAGCTATCTTCCGGAACAAATCCTGGTGGTGCATCTGTCATTATAACGGAACCCAATTGCCGTCGATTTCAACAATCCGCTCTCCAGTTTGAGGATTAACAAATACTTTCATGCTGTCCAGCGGAGACTTTCCAGCCATAACGGCTTTGTCGTAAACACCTTTCTGTGTGTAATACCGATACCGCGCGCGCACCTTTTCAATAGCCTTGTATCTCGCGTCCAGCTTGGCCGCAAATTCAGTTGGACTATCGGCGGGCCAGATGCCCTCACCTGGGTCTGGTTCCGGCAAGCGCAATCGCTTTGCCTCGTAAACAGACATTTGCGCGCCAGTCAAATCATGAATTATTGTGTTAATGTTTGAAATAGCATTGCTTGATCCCTCGGAAAATGCCGTTAATTCTTCCACTGTTTCTGGTGACAATTCTTCGCCGAAAGTTTTTTCTTTAAACGCCGCCCATTTCAGATCAGCCCGCTTTTCCAGTGTGTTCCACTCCGGATTCCAGCTAGACTTAATATTATCCAGCCGTTCCAGTGCGGCATCGGATTTCATAATTTCCTTATTGATGAATGTGCGATTTGACTTGGTAAGCCCCTTATCCGCACCGCCAGTTCTCACTCCCGTCCTGACCATCAAACCTTCCGGAGTCGTAATTTCCATGCCTGTTAACGGGCTGGTATACTCACGTTTACCGGATTTTGGGTTAATCTGATAAAACTTTCCAACGGCGGCATCCCACTGAGGATCACCCGTGTATTGCAGGTCTGGTTTATCCGGAGCCCGTGTCGCCCCTGCCTTCTCCCCCAAATAGCCAATTGACGCCGGACCGCCTTGGATTGGTTGCATGCCACCCGCTGGGTCGCTTTCAAAGCCCGCCGGCATAGCAGGCTGTTTCGGGAACGCCTGCTCCATCATGGCCTTGCCGTAGGCCTCCGGGTAAGCACGCTGTAACAACCCGCCGCGCTCGGATTCCAAGATCCCGCGCGGCTCCTGGCCCGGCTGTGGCGGTGTATCCCACAGAATGCCCTTCTCAGGATCGTAACGGTTGCCGGCCGTCAACGCCTCACGAGATGCTGCTTGTCCACGTCCGCGCTGCTGCGCTTGCTGATATTGCCCCATCTTTATCATATCCAACAAGCCACCTTGCCCCCCGCGCGATCTGCCGCCACTTGAATCACCCATGGCGGCGCGCATAAGAAAGTCCCCTGTCGAGCTAATGTTTTCCCCCAGCTTTCGCTTGCGGTACTGCTGGTACTGGGCGTCAGACAGCAGCCCGCCGTAGGGATTCTTAGATGGTCCCGGCATGACCTGGTTGAGGATGGTATCGAGGAGTCCTGCCATGGCTTATTTCCCCATACCTATAAGATTCATCGCGGTCCCCGCACCTAAAAGCCCCGTGTTGGCCGTGCTCTGGCTCGATCCAGTGGTGGTGCCGAACGTCGGCAAGCCTTGAATTGTCGCAGCGTACTGCTGTGCAGCCCTTTCGTCTGCCTGCTGACCGAAGTCAAAACGCGACACGTCCTCGCTAATGCCCAACTGGTTCTGCTGCTGCTGCGTCTGTCCGGCCCCAAATAATTGCGCGGGATCGAAATAGTCCTCTCTTGCCAGTCCTGGGGCCGACGCAGCGGCTAAGTCTTGACGCCCCCGCTCGCTCTCGTAGTTCCCGAACGCATAAGGCGCCATCGCCCGGGTGAAGTCTTTGGTAAATCGTTCCTGTTGCGCCGTATTGGCCCCGCCCCCACCAAACCTACCCGCGCCGGCAAACTGGCTCGCTACCGCGGGCTGGATTTGATTTCGCAGATTGTCGGCCACGCCAGCCAAGTAGGGGTTTCCGGCGTCAAGATACTGCCCTGACAGCACATCGCCAGTGTAGCCTTGGGCCTGTCCCAGAAGCGGACTGCCTTCCGTCGCACGAGTGGTCTGCGCAGCAAGTCCCGCTTCCTGCTGTGGGGTAAACCCCGCATAGGTCTGGCCTGGATAGAACTCCTGCGGTGCGGCAAAGGCCTCCGCCGACTTGGCGTAACTCTGCTTCAGTGCCGTGCCCTGAGGCCCCCAAGGCGTGCTGGTCTGTGTCGTGTTCTGACCGCCGGTATCGGTGCTTTTATAGCGCCGAGCGCCTGGCAGAAGTCCGTTTAACAGTCCAGCAACGGCTCGTTCTTTTTTGGGGCACATATCACAACTCCTTATGAATAACCGAGAACTTCTCTGACCAGTCCGGCATGGCCCTGATCCACCCCCGCCTTGCGTAGCCCTCCAGCACCTTACAGCCCTTGCGCCGCGCCCAGTCTTCAATTTCATGGGCGTAAATTTTAACTAGGTCGAGGTCCCCCGCGATATAGCGCAGCAAGCATTTCCTCTGCCGCGGGAAGTCAACTATCTGACTGATACAGATTGACACTATCTCGCCCTCAAATTCCACAATCCACAACTGCCACATATCCGACATACAAGCTACCGCTACGTCGGCTTCCAGATAGGAGCCTTCGCCGCTTTCGAGCGCGCTGCGCACCAGATCGGCCACCCGTGGCCATTCATGAATCACTGCGATTGCAGGCACTTGACGGAAGGTGGTTGGGGTCTCCGGTTCAACTGAAAATGACATAATCGAACGTCCTGTCCGCGCGGCTGTCATAGCCATGATGCACTTTGAAGCTCAACACCCCACCCGACTTCACGCCGCGCGAGGTGTAGTAAATCCCCACTTCGCCGCCGGCGCTTTCGGTTGTGGCCATCTCATTAATCACCGATTGTGGCCCGCAGCGCCGATCCTTAACCGTCGTGGTGAGTGAGTTGATCGTGAGCGTGAAAGTTCCTCTTGCATTCGTTTTCCCGTCCAGCAGGTTATTGGCCAGTTCCGCAATCTTGCGCAGCCATTCGCGCGTATTTCTGCCGCGCTCGCGTTCATCCGGCTCGTCGAATGCGGGCTCGGGCCAATCGATTGGAGCCGGTGGCGTAGCAAAGGCGGAAGCCCTAGGGGAGACAACGGCCATCACCTGACCCCCTGTGGATTGCCATGCACCTGAACGCCCTGCGCATGCTGCCAACTGCTGCCAGCCGCCACTTCACAGCGGAAGCGATGATATCGCGACTCATTGCGGATTGACATTTCCCCCGCGCTGTCGATGCTCGCCGGACCATCCCAGGAGGTCGTGTCGATAAGCCTATTCCGACCCGCCACATCAGCGGTAATCGTGCCACCGTCAATCAGCGGACGCAGCTTTGTGGCGAGCGTATGGCGGCCTATTGAAAGTTCGACTTCGCCGGTTTCAATCGTGGCCTTCAAGTTGGCCCCGGTGAAATAGGCCAGCTTGTGAGCGGAATCGAAAGCCGCAAATTGCACCCGCCCGCCTTGCCAAACAGGCGAGTCCAACGAAGGTGTCAGCGCGTCAAGGTCAGCATTAATGGCGTCCAGTCCCTCAAGGGTCTGGCCTTCGGTCTGAGCGTTGACCATGATTTCCGTGTCGATCTCACCGTTCGACCATTTGCGGTTTTGCCAATCGTAAATAATCAACCTATTCGGAGACCCTGGATTACCCGCACCAGGGAAGCACCAGACAACGAGCTTGTTGAGAAAATCCACCGCTCCCGAAACAAAATGCGCATCGCCAAGGTCGAATTGGGACCAGAACCACCTGTCGATCTGGTTTGCCCCGATAGGATGAGACGAAACCCCATCGGTTACGAAAAAGCCCTCCTCAGAAATGTAATATACCAGCCTGCCATGGGGCACCACAGACCCTGGAATGGGCGTGCCGCGCTTGCGGTCGATGGGCGAGAAATCAAACACCAGAGAGCTTCCGACATAGGTCATGCGCACGATCTGACGGCGCTGGAAAATCAGACCATATTCCACGCCCCCGACAACTCTTTCGACCGCGCCACCATCGCGGATGTCCTGGAAGTCGCATTGAGTTGTTGAATCCGGGTCGAAATCCGTCGCATCTCCAATACCGGACCACCATACTCGGCTGGTCTCGACCCCATCGGTCCCATCGTTGGTGTTCCCGAGAACAACGAAATCCCGCACCACAGCCATGCTCTTGGCTTTGGGCTTGAGGGTAGAGGTGAAGTGATCGGCGAAATTACTGGCCGCGCCTACGACAAGGCCCTGTACATTGTCGTCTAAGTTGGTTGCTAGAATCGTGCCACCGAACAGTGCGAATTCCCAATTGGATTCGGTCGCATTGGTGTAGGTAGCCCCTGACCTATTCGTAATTCCCGAGGTTCGCACCTCATAGAGTTTGGTCGCGTCCCCTGCGTACATGTAGGTGTTATTTGAGGTATCCTGTGCCGCGGCCGAGCCCCTGGCCCTAGCAGTAAGAGCGTCGGTTGCGGCGGAGAGATTGGGCAACGGGCGATAGCTATTCAGGGCAGGAATGACATTCTTCGCTTCTGTCGCGCCTGGGTTGGCGAAGTCAGGCAGATCGGGCATCCAGGGGCCAAAGGGCACGGTGATGGGCGCCTGGGGCTGCGGCAGTGGTGTGACCGAAGTCAAGCGCTCCGCCATGGTGGTCACTTTGGGCGGCGGCGGAAAAGCCTGGGCCTCCGGAGTGCGCCCACGGCCAAGGAGCGCAAGACGCGGAGCCAAACGGGTTGCGGAGTTAGCCATCAAGTCGCCTGGACAAGATCGCGTTGGGTCAACGGATAACCGGAGAAGCGGTCGCGCTTGTCAGAGGATTCGACCCGCTCTTTCAAGTCATCGAAGAATTGCGCCCAGACGATGACTCTCGGGTCATTGCCCAGGAAGGGGGCTGCTTCCAAAAGCGCGCCGTAAAGGTAGAGCCCGCGCGCCTTGGTTAGGAGATTGTTGGTGTCTGCGTCCGCAGAAAAAGCCGCTAGGCGCTGGTAGAACAGTACCCTGATCGAATGAGCCGCATCGGGGATTGGCCCCCAGACGAAGTTTTCACCCTCGATGGTGAATACTATCGGAGAGGCCGTGGTCTGTGAACCGTAGACCGACCAGAAATTAACCGGCGATTTGTATTCCAGAATCGTATCGGGGGAACCATCCACATAAAGCCGCCGGGCGCCGATAAACCGAGTCGGCAAAGCATCGGTCTGCTGCGCTGCCGTGGTGGTTATGGTCGCCGAAGTCTCCATTTCCCGAATGCGCAAGGTCTGATAGATTCGATCCTCGGCAAGCGAGATGAACTCCGGAATGCGATTTGTTAAATCGTCGCGTTCGAGGAAGTTTGCCATAGCCGTTTTTAGTGTGCCGTAAGTGTTGATGGCCATACCTGGCTCTCCTCTGTGGTCCCATATCTGAGGGGATAACTAACCTTGGATTGTGGGTCTACTGGCTCGTAAGACAGAATCGAATCAAGGCTGGGTCCATCAAAAGCAATCCCGCTCCCCATGGCCAATCCCACCAACCAAGCGAGGTTTGGCTTCTGGTGGTCGTAGATATCCTCATCCAGATCAACGCCCCAGAGGCCGATGTGCCGCCGGTGCTGGCGAATGGCTAGCCCGATCATGTAAGCGATAGAAGACCCGAAATAGTCGCGCTTGATATACTGAACCACCTCCTCAAGCGGGTATTCGATGGAGCCAGGAATGTCATCAAGCGGGGCTTGCATGTAAATCGGGGCGTCATGGTCGCGTAACCGTTCACGATAGCCCGACCGGAACATCTCGGGCCACAAATCCGGCGCGTGCATCTCGAACAGGAAATGACAGCGCGGCGCATAGGCGTCCCAAGCCAGACCCCAACGCTCCCAGCCCTCGTTTTCCCAGGGGGCGTCGTCGTGGGTTGGGCCTAGGCCTATGATGGCAAGAGGCTTCATTTTATCGACAAGCCTTTTGAAAGCCGGTACGCTCGATATTCTGGGTAGTGTGATAAGTTCGCCTCCATCTCTTTCCCCAGCTGCCAAATCGTCATATCGAGATACTCACGATGGACTTTGGACCAACTGCGGTCGTCCCCCATTTCCTTCGGCAGCTCCCATTCCATTCTGACGCGCCGCAGCTTCTTCCAGTACTCGAACGTCTTCATGCGGTCCTCAAATGCTTCCAGTCGCTCGACAGCAACCGCCGCGCCCGATAGGCCGCCTGCTCGCGTCTGCCCATCCGGCTATAGGAGCGTCGTCATGGGTCGGTCCTAGACCTATGATGACGAGAGGTTTCACGCGCGATACTCTGGAGCCAAGCGGCCGAATAGCAGGGTGTTCCAGATTTCTCGCCCACCCTTGCGTCGGTGCGCCGTAACTCGTTCACCATTCTGCATGTGACGTTTTGCACGACGCCAAGATATGGGCTTATGAAACCACCCGCGAATAATAGTGCCTTCTTCATGACCATCCGGGTGGAATTTACGGATTCTCTCGCAGACGGTCGGTGTATGTTTGCTGCGCGCGAAAAGCTCTTCTATCGGCCAGATGTAGTTGCCTCCGGGGCCGCGCCCTCGTGAAGTCCATGTGCCGCCGCTGTGACTAACTTGATAGGTCATGAAACGGTCCTTAGGTGTTTCCAGTCCGACGACAGCAACCGCCGTGCCCGATAGGCCGCCTGCTCGCGTCTGCCCATCCGGCTATATTTGCCCCAGTCCAGCCCGTCTTCGGCCAGCCAGCCCTCAAACACCACAAACGGGATCGAAGCCACGCGCTTGAGCTCCCGTGAGGGCGAATAGCCGTCGTTCATAGTTTGCAACCGCTTGTTGTTCTCAATGATTGACTCCACGTCCTGCCTTCGCTGGATAGTGGCCGTATCGGTCGTTTCATCGAAATGAAATGTGGTTGCCACATTGCCGTCGTGATTGAGTAAACGACGCATTATTCTTTCAATCTCCGTACAGATCGCACAGCACACGCCGGGATTTCTATAATGTCACCGTCGCTGTAGTGACTCTTGCTGAGCGCAACAACCACACGATCCTTTGATCGGCTAACCAGGTTGCCGATTGTTACGCATTCGAATTTTGCACCTGATTGTGCCCCCCAGCCAGGTGTGCCCATGGAATCAGCCCATTTCACCATTACGGGTTTTGTTTTTGGCCACTCCGGCCTTGATTGACTCACTTGGAAAGCTCCATGATAAACACCTGACCGGTGGTGCCGTTGGAGATCACCGCGATTTCGGAAGCTGGGTTGACCCAGAAATACTCCGTCGTATCCGCTGGCAGGAAGTGCCCCGTCGCGGCCGAGGCAAGCGGCGTCGAGCCGGAAATCCCAATGGCAAAGAAAATGTCTTCCTGAGCGTGGATTCTCATCACGCGGATAGAAGAGCCGAAATTGGTGGTCATCGCCTGGGAAGTCGCCGTGGCGTCCAGGACATGACTTGTGATCGGCTTGTAGATTTCCGCCGCGCCCACCGGAGTGGCCAGCAGCAAGACGAAAAGGGCGAGCAAACGGAGCATCAATTTCCCTCCTGTGGGATCAAAGCAGCCTGCCAATATTTGGAAAACGGGCTGGCGCTTGCGGAGATATTGCGAATACGGGTCAGCGCATGGAGCGCAATGCGAGTGTCGTGCATGTTCACCACCGAAAGCAGTGTGAGATACATCTGATGGCGTATCTGCCAGTCCCACGGGTACACCCGGTAAGCGTTCAGGTTGGCCTGTAACGCTTGTGCGGGGTGGTGCTTCATCAGCGCTCCGGCGGCAGCATAGGCCAGGTGGCCCCGCAGTTCCAAGCTTCCGAGGTAAAGGCTCCCTGCCGCTGCCACCGCCAGAACACCGCTCAGCGCCCATCTGGAGGCGCCTCGTAGCAATCTCGACTCTCCCGGCCCTCCTACTGCCACTCCGAGCAAGATGGCCCCCAGGGCGGCCGTGACGGGGTTTTGGAGGGGGAATGAGATAAGAGATAAGGCTCCCAGGATCGCAAGTCCGAAGATGGCCGGGCCTTGCTTGCCGCTGGCTTGGTAGCAGGCCCAGAAAAACAGGCCCGTGAGCCACACGCCGACGATTCCAAGTTCGGCCAGCATCTGCAATGGTTCGTTATGTGCCGCGCCGGCGAAGAATTTGCCTTGAATGATCGGGGCGTGGTTCGGCATCAAGGCAAAGTAGGTATCCTGGAAACGCGGGTACTCATACCCGAAAGCTCCCAAACCTTGACCGAAGACAGGCGCTTCGAGCCACATGGCCCCGGTGCCGAGCCACACTTCGAAACGCGGCGCGATGCTTTCAAGAAGCGAGGGGAACAACAGGAACGAGTTGCCTCCCACTAGGGCCGTAACCAAGGCCATGCCCCACCATCGCCGCCATAGGAAGAACCCGATCAGGGCCAGCCACAGAATGTAGTATTCAGCGCGGGAATCGTTGAAGGCAAAGAGATAAACCACCACCGCAGCCAGCGGGAACCAGGCCCAAATATGCGTCTTGTGCTTCCACATAAAAGCGGCCAGGAAGGGGGTTATGACGAGGAAATAATGGGCCGCAAAGTTGGGATTGCCGAAACCTGCCGAATAGCTTGGATCAAGTACGGCAAGGGTTAACAGCAGCGGCACCGAAAGGGCACAAATGGTGGTCAGCGGCCACTTCCGCCCCCACGCTCTGGCGGCTAGAAACAACACCACCAAAATAGCTGCCTTGTGAAGCGAAAGAGCCCCCCAGGCGTGGTCAGGTGACCAGAGCAGTGAAAGAGCCGCGTACCCAAACAGCAACCCCCCTGCCAGCATGACGTGATCGAAGGCAACGCGGCGGCAGCATGCCATGACCACCGCCGCGGCCCCGTAAAGAGCAAGCCACTTGGGCACGCCCCCTGCAATCAAACCCGGCCAGAACGGCGCGACACTCACAAGGAACAGCGCGCCGAACAGGCTATTCGATGATAATCGTGGCGCGAACATTGCTGGTGCCCGTCGAGGCTCCATCCGAATGTATCCAGATCGCCTCACCCTGGGTTACCGCGATATTGGGTGTGGTGCCCGGCGTGAAGGTGATGGAATCGATCTCGCCAATGTTGGAAATGGCGTAGGAGATCGTCCCGCCCGCCCCCGAGATCAGCGTGTGAATACCATCGGCATTCGCTACACCGAAATCGAGAATGGCCGGAGCCGCGGTGTTTGTCTCACCGGCAATGGTGTAGATCTTTATGACGTTGCCGGCCTTGTGGGTAACCACGTAAGCGGTGGATGCGCTTGAGGCGTCGTCTAGGTGGATGGTCAATCCAGACGTACCCACCGGCACCTGGAAACCGTCCTGGTCTTCCCAGACCGTCGCGCCCGTGTCCTTTTGCTTGATGTTCGAGCCCGCTAACGCAAGGGTCGGCACCAGCAGCAGGGCAATGATGAGAAGAAAGCGTTTCATGTTGTTCTCCATGCGGCGAGGAGCCGAAGCCCCCCGCCTAGGCCCCGCCTACGAAGTCGAGCAGTCGAAAACCGCGCCGGAAGCCGCCTCGTTGGAGGACTCCAGCGTGAATTCGACAAGCAACTGCTTGCGTTCGGTATCGCCGGTCTTGGCCAAGTCCCAAAGCAGGAACGGGCGAAGATAGGCAACGGCCCACATGTCCTTCTGGAGGATCAGCGTCGATTCCTGCACCTGGAAGCGATTGGGGATGATCTCAAGCTCGCCGAAGTCCGAATCGTAGATGTCGATTGCGGCCTTCAAAGTCTTGTCTTCGGCGCCCTTGAAGCGCGTTGCATTGCCGGTGAAACCGGAAATGACCTGCTTGTTGAAGGAGCCGACCATGATGCACTCGGGATCGCCGCCCGCGTCCCAGGCAGATTTGAGCTGGGCCTTGAGCAACGCCTCCGTGAGCGCCCGGTTGGTGCCATCGGTGCGGGCGGTAGAGCCCAGAGAACCAAGGGCGCCGGAACCGCCACCAACCGAACCGTTGGTGTTGATCCAGGACTCGATACCGCCCAGATCGCGGGCCACGGTGGCAGAGCCCCCCGCCGTAATCTTGTTGGCGAGCAAGGACGATTCCATGTCGCGCTTGAGTTCCTGAGCCCGTTTGGCCACTTGATAGGCCATCTCGGACTTACGCCCGGCCTTGTTGACGATCTCCTGAGTGCCGGTAACGCGCGGCACCTTATCGGAGATTTCGCAATTGTTGTTCAGCCGCACGGTGGCGGTCGCCGCGTCCGTGGTGGCCGCGTCACCTTCGAGCACTTGGTTGGCATTTGACGCCGCAGCGAGGACGTCGGTCTGCCACTCGTGTTTGACGGCGGTCGCCTTGGTGCGCCGAACGGCGCTCATAAACGGCGTATCGGTCGGTGAAATCATATAGATGCGATCGGACAGGTCTTCCCTGTTACCTTTCGCGCTATAGGTCGTAAAGGCGTCGGTTTCCAAAGCCATCGGTCAGGTCTCCTACCTGGAGGAC
>SDBU01007725.1_pt1 | contig 12342 bp, 29 predicted proteins | sample 2277071 | NCBI WGS metagenome assembly SDBU01 (sample SAMN10397929, study PRJNA504765) | marine sediment metagenome | isolation source: marine sediment core GS08_GC12, 126 cmbsf | place: Arctic Ocean: Gakkel Ridge, Loki's castle | collected 2008
GTTTATACTTGGCAGTTAATTGTTCTAATTCGTTGATCCTTCCTTGTAACCTTTCATTGGCCATTCGCAACGCAAATTCACTATCATTCATTTCACCACTCCATTCTCGCTGAAGAATATCCCCAATTTTGCCAACAATTCCAATGAACTCCAATACCTGAACATCACTTTTCTTTTATTATGAGCACGCTTAAACTTCATCCCCTCTTCCATCTCCAACGTCAACGCCTGGATGATATCTTTATCGTCCTCCCCCAGGGAATTGAGCGCATTATTCAAATCTTTCGTATCCATTTCCAGGATCGCTCTTATCATTTCGGGTTTCATTTGCCCCTCCATAAAATATTCATGCTCATGTGAAACAATACCCACTTTCGCAGTTGTCCATGTTATCCAAATCGAACAAGAATGGCTGATCAGGTATCGCCTGGTCTAATGGGATCAACTTGCGGTGCATCCACATCCTATCTTTGTCTCTGTCTTTTCGTTTCCGCTGCACCTTCTTTTCAATGTTCACCGCGTCAAAGAATAAATCTGGTCTGTTCTGTCTCAACCTGTGCCATTCTGCATCTCTGTGAAAAGGGCAAAAATAGCACGCTGAGGGGTAGGGAACTGGTAAGCCCGCACCGGAAATTATCCGCTGACAATTGGAACGCGATAGGCGCAAATCAATTAATGGATATTCTAGCTTCTCCCAAATACCCTTGTAAACCTCCCTTGGTGGTTGACTCCTTGCCCGTTGTATTTCGTCGGTAGATATTCCAAGTCCTGCTGTGTAAAAAGTCTGATTACCATTTCTTAGTTTGTGTTCATCAATATAATCACGTGCCCAACGATTGATGACTTTAATCTTGAAGTCCACAGTACAACTTCGGCGACCAGGCATACCAGAACCTAGACGCATTGGAATGACGGTTGATTTAGGTGTTCCCATAATTCGGGACCTTACCGTTTCAATCTCGCCTTTGCGATACTTACGAACTTCCCGTAAATCAATTCCGTGTTCTTCAGCAAACGGCAATGCTACATCCTTGAAGTATTCCAGCGTGTCCGGGTGCTCGCTGTCCTCGCCAACGTTAGCAAATAAGAAGTGATCGTATTGAACCTTGCCCTGGGATGCCAGCACAAGCACCGCTGTTGACTGAACTCCGCCACCATAACTAAAGGTTCTCATACTCAATTCACCTTCCTAGTATAACTTTCTCCGCACTCCCGACAGGTGATAATCTCTTGATCTCCTGACCGGATAACCGAGTGATTGGTAAATCGATTGCAATCCAAACATCTGCGCTTTGTCTTATAGAAACTCATTTCATTTTTATTTCGTGATGATATCGATCGACTGGTTTTCATACAACCTCAATCCCTATCCTTCCCAAGTCTTTACCAGTTGCCCAGCCAAAGAGAAACGGAAACCAGTCAGTAGTAATATAAACATAGCGTTCTGCTCTTTCTTCAGAAATATGCCGTCCTTTGCAATCCCAAAAGAATAACCAGCCGTCGCCTGTATGAAGTGCATATATTTCTAGCCCTAAGTGGCAATCCGAGCAGATCGGAACTCCCAAATAAGTCGGTCTTTCTACTGGAATCTTTGGCAACTTTGGGGTTATATTTTCAAAAAACCATTCCTTGAACCTGTATTTTCGGCCCAACATCTTACAATGAAATTTGTTCATCTCCGATCCTTTCAAACTCAATTGTCCACACCCAAGGTTTTTCATCCCAACCATAGCCTTTCTTGGCATTTATTGAATCCCATAAATTTATGAAGTTGAGTTTCATGTCTAAACTTACATCAGTAATACTTTTTTCTATACCCTCTTTCCTGATATCCTCGTACGAGATCTCCTGCACTCTTTCAACCCGGATCTCTGTTATCTTCAATGTGATCCGGCTCGCCCACCTAGGCATGAAAATTGAAGGTCTCCATTTTCCCTTTTCTGGATCTACCCAATTTGGTGGTGTTGGTGATTCAAATTTGCTTTCATCGTCTTTATAAAAGATAATGCTGCCCCGAGGAAGATCACTTGGTTTCGCAAAGTTGTTTCCCTTGCCTGTTGCCCAAGTTTCCCGGACCCAGAGAAAATCACCAGGAACACCATAAGGGCAAAATTTAGCCACCAATTCATCCAGGGTCTTAAAACTATTCCACAAAGCATATTTGCCCCGGATGTTATAAGGGTATTTCTCTTCCGGGTTGATTATGAAATCTTTCTTGATAACCCTCCTGGTCTGAGTCTTCCGCCCATCCAGGATCGCCCGAACCATCTCTGCATTGAAGATTATTGGTCTGCTCTTGGCTGTATATGGTTTCGTTATAACAAATTTCGCCATCATACTTTCCTTCCTTCGATTAGAATATTAATCTTTTCTTCCATCAACATTTCAATCAGCGCTCGAACTATATCGAGATCCATGTGTTTTATTATGCTCCTGGATGCACTCCCCGGATTATCAAGATTAATCGACAATCGATTTCTTTTTGGCCCTTTCTTCCCGGAGCATCTTTTCTGTGGATGAAGATCCCCACACTTAGAGCATACTTCCACTTTAACTTTCTTCGGCAATCTCAATTTCGCCCGGATCTTGTTTCCGGGATCATACCCCTGCGATATCATCCGGGCCATGTTGGGATAAATCCCGTAAGGTTCGGCAACTCTACGCCAGGATTTGAGCTCAGAATAGATGTTGACAAATTTGACCTGATACTCGTTTATAGTTCCGCACTTGATCAACTCATCGAATCCCGTCGCTTCCGGGCTTGTATCCACCTGTAAATCATTTTTACGCATATTCTAGGCCATCTTTATATCCGGAAATTCCTGTACCCAGAGATCATCCGGGATTCTGCCCCTCATTCCGGGTTTTGAGCCCGAATCCTGTTTCATAAAGAATGGAACTTTATGCTCTTGGCATTGATCATAAATATCTCTTACCCATTTGATATACATCGGGCGATAATTGGGCCCACTCTCTCCACCTACAATTACCCAAAATCGAGGTGTTTCCATCTGTCCCCTCGTGCTATTTTCGATACTGTCTGGAAAGCTATATTGTAATCTTTGGCTATCATCGTAAGTGATTCCCCGTTTAGCCTCCGTTTTCGGATTTCCCTTATCTGATTCTCTGTCAGCTTGGACATGCTGTTGTCTTCCCCGTTCTGATTGATCTGATGTCCCTTCTTCAACACTCGAATCATATGCTGTGTGTTCTCCGATGGTGTCATTAATTCTAGATTCTCCGGGCGATTGTCGTTCTTGATCCCGTTCTTGTGATTCATTTGTTTCCCCTTTAGAATCGGTCCATTGAAATGGAACCATACTAATCGATGAGCTAATGCGTTGTAACGTATTTTTTTGAACATCGCCCTTATTTGCAGATAACCGCTCGGTAATGGGTTTTCTGCTCGAACTTTCTCGCATTTGCGAGTCACAACTTTTTTCTTCCAGCGATCCCACCCTCTTTTTGCTACTCTCCAGATTCGACCCTGGTTGTCTATTTGTAATTCCCCCATCAATACTGCTTGATAAACCATTTCCTCGTTGTTTTTCTTCATGGACTGGATTATACCCAATCCATTTAGATAGGTCAATAGGACCAAGTAACGGCTCACAGCTTACGAAATAAACAATAGATGGGATTTGAATTAAAAGTGGAATGCGTTTATCTGCATTCTCCTGATTTTCCGCACTTACACCCAACCAAACATTAGGATATCCATCACCCCAATCATCGGGCAACCTGGATAGAATATTCTCCGGCCTTTTGGTGAGGATTTGATAAGTCAGTTGCGGAGTTCTACAAATGATATCCCAGGCCTCATCACGCCAATCATCGGCTTCCTCAATAAAGAAGTCTGACCAGGAATTGACGAATACCATTGAAGGCTCTTTCCACATCAGTGGAGATATAAACCCTTTGGCTCTAGTTACGGTGTTGAAATCTTTTCCGAATCGTTTCATTTCTCGTTCCGCATAACAGTAACGGCAACCCGGAGACACCTTTTTGCATCCGTACCAGAAATTGTGAGTATAATTTGTCCAACTGATATTTGTTTTACCCATCTTCAACCACCTGGGTTATTATGCTCGGCTCCATCAACTCACAGCCACAAATCGGGCAATAGTTAATCATCAAGTGACTCATTGAAGATTTCTTGATTGTTCCCGATGGATTGAGAGTGAAAACCTTTACTGCCCAAACACTTGCCGACATTTGCCCATTTTCCATGTTGAACATAATTGGCTTTCCAAAAGGCTCTGGCCATCTTTCTGAAACTTCTTGTAAGCAATTACACTTTTTTTTGTCGTTCATTTTATAGTTTCCTTTCCTTGGCAAATTTCACAATCGCAGATCAAATCTCGATTCTTAATTTCATATTCGTCTATCTCCCCTGGAGAAAGTTCAAGCGCAATATTTTCTCTGGTAATTGGAATACCATCAAGCCGAGGGCAACGGATCGGACTTAGCCATATCCATTCTTCTGCCTCTGATGCCCACCACTTCCAAAACATTTTCTTAGCTTCAGTTGCGGTCGCTCCATGTACCCAATCTCCCCATTCGTCCCCAATCCAGACAAACCATGCTTTAATCTTCATTCATTTCCTCCAAAGTTAGCACAACCTTTCCTCCAGGGGTGATATCACCCCATTTCGGTTTCTCTGGAACAAAGTATTTATCATTGATACCCAACGCATCAGCTACGCCATCCTGAGATGCCTTCATCATGGCAAGGCAGTTATCTTTATCCCTATGCCTTCTGTCAGGGGGATAGAATATGTATTGTGTTTTATATCCAATTGGCACAGCATTATGGATATACGGACCCACAACTTCACGTGTTATATAGTAAGCGTCATAACGTGCTTGCTTTGTTGCTTTTGTCTTTGCCCATCTGTTCTTGCTGTTCGGGTTCAGCCGCTTGTCAGGCCAAGGGAGTTCGATAGTGATCATATATGTATCAACCTTTCCCCTACTTCGGCGGACTCTCATCCCTGCTTATAATCCCAACGAATGATCCCAGACAAATAAATAATAAGCTGAGCATCCACCACCATAAAGGCATTGTCTGAAGAGATGTAACCGCAATCCCCAGGAGGAATCCCCCGAAAACCGCAAAAAATATTCCTATTCCATTTAACCATTTCATGATTGATCCCCTTTCACTTGGGCGAGGGCATGTTCAGCGGCTTCAACGTGAACATTGTCTATAAATTTATCCCAGGCATTTCTCATGTGTTCCTCAGCTCTAAACATTTGCACAGGAATGGCTGCTACAAAATCCGGATCATTATTATTGTCACCATAATTGGCGCTAATCTCCCCAAGCTCAACGAACATTTCATGTAACTTGCCATAGATAAAAGCGTCGAGGTTCGTCATCACTCATCCTTCCCCGCCTTGGCGAGGGCTCCGCTGGCACAGTTTCCCATGTGTTTCGCCCTTGTACTTACTGCTTCTCGCCCAAAAGCTTCGATTTCCTCTAAGGCAGCCACCAGATCGGCGTTCTGCTGCCTTAATGAATAAACAAGTTCAACTACATCCTGTTCGGCATGTAATGTCATCACTCCTCCTTGCTCACTTAGCTTGTCACCTATAAGAAAGAAACTATTGCGGCTCATCACTCCTCCTTTACCTGGGCGAGGGCTGTGTCAATAGTTGGTAATATCAGTTCATCAAAAAAGCGGCAAATTTGAATCTGCGTTCTTTGTGTTCTATGAACGGGGTCTTTGACAATTGACTGAATAATCTCCAACACATCCAACAATTGTTTTTGTGATCGTCTCAAATTCCACATCTCAATTGCCTTAGACCAATTCAAACCTACCGGACCCATTGAGCCGCAATTTCCGCACCAGCAAACCCAGACCTTGATTTTATTGTCTTGTTCCATCTGTTCACACTTGATATTTGTGCTTGAACAAAATGGGCATGACTTTAATTCTGTCTTTGTCTCAATTACAACTTTTTTTTCTGACATTTCAATTCTCCTGTTTTTTTACTCGTTTCATTTTGCAATTAACTGGCAATTCGTCCTTGCAGGCGCGATAAGAAGTATTCCAATCAAACCAGTACATGGGATATGATCCATCCGAGTACATACAACGCCATTGCCATACTTCAAGACCAGTATTCTCGTCTCGACTATTTAGCCAAATATAGCCGATTTTACCTGTCTTTTTCTCGATACCTTTCCACCTTGCGCCAACCGGATATTTACTCATTTGATTTTTTCATTTGGGCTCCATTATCCCTTTAAACCAGGAAGACTCCCAATCGTCTTTGTCTGCATATTCTTTTCCCGGACCAACCAGATTACCTTCCATCTGGGTTTCAACCACTTCCGATTGATAAGCCATTTCTGCAATATTCAAAATCGTATGAAACAGAAAGCTATGAGGCCGGTTCACTGATATCATTTCTTTTCCACATCCAGCACAAATCATTTTCACAGTGGATCTCCAGACAACAAATCCATAAATTTCAAAACAATTATCACAAAAATAAGTAGCATTATCCCTAGTATGCTACCGATAATATGCAAGCAGCCATAAGCAAGAGCGCCACAACCAGAAAGAATATCCCCGGCTTGAACGCTATCCATAACCCTCTCCAAAGTGAATCTCCCATTATCTTTTCTCAGCTTTCCTCTCCCCTACTGATTCGGGTGTTGCATATCCAAGAGGGGAACACGGTTCCCCTTCATTGGTTAGGGAATGAATCTCCCCATCAACATCGACCACGATTATCCCACTCTTGGTTTTATATAACGCTCTGTTCCAGTAGTCATATCCCGCAAAACTTACTAAGTTAGTAGCGTCTTTCATGTTCATCATCACTCCATTAATTTTATTTTCACTGATGGATCTTTCTGACTTAAGACAACTGGATCAATTTTCGCTTCCTTGCAAACCTTGCTCCATTTTATGGTTTTATTGAGATCGGTAAACTGAGATATCTCCAAAACTGTTGGAGCAAAGTTTCTTGCTAACCCCTCCCAATCAATCCTTTCCTCTTCCTCGGTATAGAGATCAATAATGGCCGAGGAGGCTTGTGATCCTGGAGTTTCATAATCATATTCTTTTCGCCCATTAGCGAAAGTTGCCCGGACATTTCCGACTGTCTGTGTTTTCCCGATATCCAGGACAACAGAACAAATCTCATCCCCCAACTCCTCCAAATTTCTTGTCTTCTTTTCCCACTCAAGCATTTTTAATCCTAATTCATAAAGATCCATTTTCATTTTATTCTCCGACTTCAGGGAGTGGTTGAAATTTAAACCAGACCCCATGTTCAAAAACTTTTATCGCCAATTCCTTATCACTTCCATCAATCCTCGCTCCATCCAGATAAACAATCAAGTTGTTTTCCTCATCTAGATCGAAGGTTAGGTGGTGTTGTTGATCATCGAAGATTGGTTGTGATTTATTTGTTCCCATTTTCCTTCCTTTCCCTGGATATCTGCGCCGGATCTTTGAATGGTTCATCTATCCGGCTCAATCTGGATGAATTCATGCAAAAAATTGTGACACCGAATGCGCTGATAATTACCCAGGCGGCACAAATCAAAGAACAAACGGAAACGATATGTCTAACTAATTCTGGATCCATTCTCCACCGCCATCTCTTCAAGGGTCAATTGAATCTCTTTCAATCCAGATCGGCACATTGAACATTGCTCAATGTGTTCTTTATGCTGTTTCACTGCCTTTTCATGCCTTTCCCAATCTCTTGGCTGAGGTGAAATATTTACAACCCTAGTATATTCATCTCCAATAACAAAAAATAACCGCCAACCTTCTTGGCATCTCACCTTAGTCATTGGAGCAAATTTATTAGCCATTTCAAATCCTTTCTTTTATGGAAAATATCTTTCTGGAACAATTACCGGGGTCCAGGCAATTGGTGCAGGTAAACGTTTTAGTGTATTCATTTCTGACCATCCGCTACCTTTTTTGTGAGGATTGTAAATCGCTATATTGAGTGCAATTCCAAAATCCTCAACCCAATAGCAAATCCAGCATAAATCGCTGTCACCCCATCCGTCAATTTTCGGTAGTTTTTCTTGGGGAAAATTCCATAAATCCTCTATATTCCCGATTTCTCTAATTCCCTTAAGAACTACTTTACGATCTTTATTTTCATCAATCATTATTGATCCTCTCCCTCTTTCAATCCTCGTAATTCATTCCGGGGCGGAAACTGCCCCCAGACAAATTGACGATCCGGAATCTTCCATCCCTCACCCGATCATATAAATATCCGGGAAGTTTGGATGGGTCACTATTACTAGCCAAAATGGTTATAGATTTCTCCCTGACCGCAGACTCATATCTGCGATCCATCAATACAAATCTTCTCTCACTTCCATATTCAGTATTTCTTACCCGATCAAATTCGTCAATCGCCAATATAGGCAACTTTGACCAATATTCCAATCTGGCAGTCTCCTTCTCCAAAACCCCATCATCAAATGAATCTCGCAGGTGATCCAATATCTCAGCCATCCTGACATAAGCCGCTTCTCTTCCCTCCCGGATCATTTCAGCGATCGCAATCTTCAGGGCAAATGTTTTCCCAACCCCATATCCTCCATATAAAAACACCCAACCAAATCCCTGTTCCAGTGTTCCCGTAACCGCCTTGATTGAATTCTCAACGCCCGGCTCATTGATCATTGATTTCCAATTCAGGGATTCAATTTCTTCTTTCTCTAATCCAACCATCGAGAATCCAGGCAAACTTGAGCGATCAACATTTGGACAAATCTGCAATTTCCCAAACCTTTCATCATCGAGATCAACCTTCAATCGATAATAACCAGAGCCATCACAGATTTCACAATCAGGAAGGCATAAACTTTCTTTCTTCAATGAATTTCGATCTAAACCAGATATCATCTGATTTTTATCCTTTAATTCATTAATAACTTTTCTAATTTCCTTCATCACACCATTCCTGTGTTTCTCTTCATCAAGCAATTATGACAATATCTTGTCATTCCACCCCAATTATCAAAACTTTCTTTCACTTCACTTCTTTCCACTATTCGGCCACAGAGCAATTGGATTTTCTGAAATCCATTTATATCTTTTGCATAATGGATAACTCTTCCATGTGGATATTTTATTTTTCGCTGAATCATTTTCAATTCCCTTCCATCACTCATCCTGAGCGAGGGCTTTCTCTTCCAGCGTGTCATATGGTCCCTCATTTGGGTCGGGTTCGCTTTCCAATGGCTGTAGGCATTCGACGCAATAGAGTTCATCCCCAACCCAAAACCATTCGCAGTGAGGGCAGTAATATTTATAATCTTCCATCACTCACCTTCCTTGCCGAGGGCTTTGTTACTTTTACGAATGGCAACATCTTCCCAAGTTACATCCTTATGCCCCTCTGGTAATGCGAATGTGCCAAACTCAGCAAGCCAATACTCCAGCGCCGCCCTCATGTCGGCGTTCTGCTTTTCTATTACTAATAACGCATCTACACGCTTTTCAAGTTCTTCAATGTGCTTTATACAATCTTCATACTTTATGTCATCCATCATTTCTCCTCTTTCTCTTTCAACTTTGAGATCCTCTCCCTGGTTTCTTGCGCCTCTTTTTCCCTGACTTCCTGCATATCGATGTCATCTCCAGGTTTTTCCACCCTACCATCATCACCGCCATGCCCCTCAATTTTCTTTTTCTTCAATATCCCATTTATATAATCCACCCTTCTTTTATTATTCCCAGAAGCGATCCGGATAGAATCTTCAATCCAGGGAAGCGGATAATTATCAACCCAATCAATTATCTGTTCCCGGATCATTCCAGTAAGCCCTCCAATCTCATTTTCAAAAAGGGTGGAAACAACTCCGACCAGATCTTTTCCTTCCTCATCGTCTTTAACTTTATCCTTACCTTTAACTTTAACATTAACCTCGTTCGAGTCTAGCCCTATACCCTTGTCGCTGTTATCATCACTACCACTAGGGCTACCCTCGCCGCTACCTTTATTGCTACCCTCGCCGCTACCTTTATCGCTACCCTCGCCGCTACCTTTATTCGTATAGCCACCAGGGATGTCCCAGTTAAGGGTCTGGATAATGTTCTTTTTTCCGTGATATCTTTCCCGATCCATCCAACCATCAGGGGGAGGAAAATCTGATTTCCCTGCCCATTGCATAGCCTGATATTTCCACCAATTAATAATCTGAATATAACAAGAGCCCTCAACTGAATAAACCAGAATATACCCTCCCTCAACTAACCGATCAAGATCACTTGAAACTTCATCCTCATTCACTTTGTCATAAGGCCAGACCTGAGAACGAACATAATTAGGGATTCCTGGCATCCTCCCTTGATCATCTACCACCGCAATCAACCCATGCCATAAATCTCTCTGCCGGAGGGTCAATGAAGAAAAATTTTGAGATTTTCTTATCTTCTGATCTATTGATCTTTTTTTACTCATCTTTCATCCTTGACACGAAGTTGATGAACAGCAAACAGATAGTCATCATATTTTCCACCACGCGTTATACCTATACATTTAACTTTAACCTTTTCAGATGGGATGATCCAAATTTCTCCAGTATCCATCGCAACACAAGCATAGTAGTCTTTAGGGGGTCGAAACTTGCTTGATCCTCCGTTTGGGTCAAGGCTAAAGAAGTAGCTATTACCATTCTTCGATGTCCTTGATTTAACATCTACTTCATACCCATTAACAAGCATATCGAATGGGGCATCGTATTCTTGTTGTTCTACCCACAAACCATTATTCTCAAAATATTCTTTAACAAATTCTTCCGCTTTTATTCCCTTTTCACTTTTGTTTTCTCCCCCCTTTGTTAATCCTTCATTCCTCAGAGTATTACTAACTGACGACCTGCACTTACCCGTTTTATCAATTATTTCCCTATACTTATACCCATCCTCGCGCAATTTAATTATCAGTTCTCTTTCTTCATCCGTTATATTTAGTGCATTTTTACGGCCTCTTTCGTAGTATTTCATCTCTATCTCATAAAACAAAATCGCCTTTTGACTGTACCCGTAACCTATAACGATTCCCGACACGGGGTGGGTAAAGCTACAGGCACAGTCTAAAAGCGACTTGCTCCCGTGTCCTCTATGGCTGTCGTTACTCAGCATTTCTTCACCTGGATTATAACATGATTTTCAATCACCGGAAGAACCACAGCCCATAAATGGTTGCCCCACCCAGGAAAACCAGCGGTATATACTGGGGCGAGAGGGGGATTTCACCTAAGAACGGTGAGTAGACGAAAGCCAGGATCACCCACGCTGTCATGCAGTTTCGCAAATAGCGCAATTGTAATCGGTTCATTTCTGCACCTCGGATGATGCCAGAATGCGCCTGCCGATGAACTCTACTACTTGGGGAACCACTGCATTCCCTAAGATTCTAAGTCTGTCCACCCGAGCGGGAACCCCATGAGCCACTCCCATAGGATAGGCTGGGGCTTTTGCCCATAATTTAGCGCGGTACTCATCACCTTTTTTGAGTAGCGCTTTTCTGTTTTCTTCGTGAAAGACCAGCCGTGCACTGCCATGCTTGCCGTGGGGGTAGGCCACGATGAATAATCTCTCGCGTATTTGGGGAGAACCAGTGGCCGCCGCTGGAACAACTTCCCATTCCGCATCGTACCCGATCGAGGCCAAGTCTCCAAAAACGGTGCTTGCTCCCCGCCAAAGCAAATCTGAGACATTTTCCACGACTGCGTATTGGGGTCGTAGCTCGCCAATGATTCTAAAGAACTCAATCCATAGTCCTGAATCTTTGCCATTTATCCCCTCCTTTTTTCCTGCTCTTGAAATATCTACACAAGGGAAGCCTCCGCAAATAAGGTCAACTGGTTCAAGGTTATCTCTCCCGCATTCCCTGACATCTGTGTAACGTGAAACATCAGGCCAATGCTTCTCCAATACTTTCAAACAATAATCATCTATCTCCACCTGCCAAGCACACTCCATTCCAGCACGTTCAAGGCCGAGATCGAATCCACCAATACCAGCGAACAGGCTACCGAACTTCATTCGTCATCCAACTATATTCCTCTTCCTCAGCATGTAATAAAGACCCATCAGAATATAATAAACGGACAGGACCACAAACGAGATCCAACCAGTTAATTTGGTCAACTCTTTCATCTCTGTTACCCCATTCATTACAGCCAGGACATTAGCTGCTGTATACAGTATCATCAGGACAGCAAAGTATGTAGCCCTCAAAATTAGTTCCTCATAAAATAAACTGGTTCTATGCCGCAAAAAGCTTCGACAACAGGCTGGGTTTTTCTCGTTACGAAAGAAATGTTTGTAAAATCAA
>SDBU01007726.1_pt1 | contig 12342 bp, 12 predicted proteins | sample 2277071 | NCBI WGS metagenome assembly SDBU01 (sample SAMN10397929, study PRJNA504765) | marine sediment metagenome | isolation source: marine sediment core GS08_GC12, 126 cmbsf | place: Arctic Ocean: Gakkel Ridge, Loki's castle | collected 2008
AAGAAATTACGGGAGCTAAAACTCCTCGATGTATTCTGGAACATAGAGATGCCTTTTGTGCCAGTTCTTTCCGATATGGAGCTAAATGGTGTGGCGGTTGATAATGACACTCTTACTGAACTAGGGCATGAATTCGATGATAAAATATCAGTTATGAATGAGTCTCTTGGTTATTGGTCAAATCATCCAAATATGAACCACAACTCCCCACAGCAGGTGGCCAAACTGCTCTATGGTGAACTTAAACTACCTGTCGGTCGGACTACATCCACGGAAGGTAAGCCAAGTGTGGATAAACGGTACCTTGAAACCATTATCAACAAGCACCCATACATAAGACCATATCTCCTCTTCAAACAATACAAGACGTTGAAGCACTCTTACGTGGACAGTTTGAGGAAACAGATAGTTGACGGTAGGGTTTATGGTTCGTTTAACCAAACAAGAACGCGCACTGGTAGGCTATCTAGTTCAGCTCCTAATCTACAGAAGATACCACAGAGGACACCAATTGGCAGAAGAATACGTGAAGCATTTATTGCGCCAGAAGGCAAGGTTCTTATCAAGTGGGATTATGACCTCGTTGAGCTGAAGGGTTTAGCACATTGCTCTCAAGATCCTGCTCTCCTTGCTGCATTCGAGGCAGGTGAAGATATACATATAGCAACCGCTATCAGAGTATATGGCAGTGCAGATGAGAGGGGAAAAGCAAAGACCCTGAACTTCCGGATAACATACGGTGGTGGAGATCCCAAAGACAGGGAAGCCTTCTTCAGTATGTATCCTGGTGCACTCAAATGGATAAAACGCACCACAGCTGTAGCAAGAGAAGCTGGGTATATCAGGACAATTGGTGGCAGGATTAGAGACATCCCTGAACTTTGGTCATCTAACCCGAAAATACAACAGCATGGCGACAGGGAAGTAATAAGCACGATTATCCAAGGCTCAACCGCTGAAGTGATGAAGATTGGGACAACACGTGCTCGGAAAGAACTGGGTGGCTCGGACACGAAAGGTGTTCTTCAGGTACATGACGAAGCGGTTTACGAGGTGCCGGAAAGAGATGTGGATGATGTTATCGACATACTACGGAGAACAATGACATACAACGACTGGTCACTCCCATTAACGGGAACAATCAGTGTCGGCAAGAATTGGGGTGCAATGAAGGAGATACCAAGTGTCAATTGAAGATGACTTAGCCGGCATGTTCAAGCACTTCAATTTGGGTGGTCAAGGTGATGTTAATTCTATCCTTAGAACTATGACAAGGAACGTGCAGATAAATGTACTCAAACAACTACGTAAACAGATTGACAACGAGATAAAGGTACTAGCTGGCACGGAAGTTGGCCTTGACCCGTTTGAAATCCTCGGGGTTGAGTCTAATGCTACTAGACCTGAGGTAGAGAAGGCCTACAAGAAGAAGGCCTGGAAGGCCCATCCAGATCATGGTGGCACAAACGAAGAAATGATGAAAGTTAATGCCGCATACGAGGCAATTAGAACTGTTAGGAGATGGAAATAATAGCCCATCCTTTGGCATTTGCGGTCTGTATGGTGATACTGGTAATTTTGCCATATCTGGTCTGGAGGCTGTGGGTTCTGATTACTAAAGGAAAGAGAGGTTGGAAATGAATGAAAGTAGAATGGTAGACATAAGCCAGGAAGACTATGAGAACCTGACAAAAATCAAAGAATACGAAGGCACTATGGATGAAGAGAGCAAGAGGCTTGGTTGGAGATGGCTCGATGTCGCGGTATATACCGCCACCATCAACAAGTTTGTGGTTAAGGGTCTGGTTAAAGTATCGTACAAATCCAGGTCTGAAACGAGATATAAATTAACGGAGAAGGGTTTAGCTATTCTTGAGTGGATACCACCAGAAAATACCACAATACTTGGTGGGAAGGTGGGTTACGATGAAGAGCCGAAGTTCGATCCGGCGGAAATGTTCTCAGACATTATTGGCTACGACGACATCAAAGAACTTCTCAGGGAGTCATTACAGTTAGATAAGCCTTTACACGTTCTGCTATATGGCCCACCCTCGCTAGCAAAGTCCATGTTCCTTTGGGACATTGAAAGAGCGTTCGGCGACTTATCCCTTCCTTTACTCGGTAGTGCAACCTCTCATGCTGGTCTCTGGGATCTGATAGCTGAAAGAAAGCCGAAAGTGATCCTGGTAGACGAAATAGAAAAGATGGCTTTAGTCGATATGGCTGGCTTACTTTCAATAATGCAGACTGGTCGTATTATTCGAGCAAAAGTCGGTAGGAAACTCGATGAAAGGGTAAACGCTTGGGTTATCGGTGCAGCCAACCGCATTCACAAACTACCACCGGAACTTATCTCAAGGTTCTCTGTTCATCAGTTGGCCGAATATGCGGCAAAAGAATACCGGGATGTTGTTACCAGTGTGTTGGTTGCTCATGAAGATACAAATGAAGATGAAGCGCATGAAATTGCGATGAGGCTTGTTGGTAGAACACACGATGTACGCGATGCAGTGCGTGTTGCAAGATTAGCTAAGAGGGTTGGGGTCAAGAGATCAATTGAACTGCTGCTAACTTAAGTTCTGCGGTTATTTGCTTTCTGCAAACTGAGGGCCCCTCCCCCTTTTCTGCATATAAAATGTATTGAAAAACAACCTGCTAGGGAGTGTAAAGTAACTGCAGAACGCAGGTGCAGTATATAAATGAATGCAGGCCTGCGAAAAAAGTTGCACCATAATGGTCACCGAAAGGTGTACAAAATCTGCAAAATGTAATACAATTAAAGCAACATTACTGGAATGGAGGTAGGAGAAATGGGTGAACTAGAAGATATTGAGAAAGAGCAGAACGAAGGACGGAAAGAAGGTGCAGAAACTCCTCAGAGCGAGCCTGAAATTCCTGGGGAAGAGCTACCCCCCATATACCTACAAGATGAACCACCTGATGGTAAAGTAAACATTATCAAGTGGGCATTGATGCACGGCATATCTGAGGAAGAGTTAAAAGCTGACCCACAGCACAACAAGAGGACCATTGATATTTGTGCCCAGGAACTCGAGAAGGATGGCTACAGGAAGAGACCAGCCAAACCAGAGAAGGAGCCGGCTGGTAACAGACTCCAGGCGGGCACCCAGGTTAGTAAAAGCTCACAAGTCTTTGCAAAGGGTAGTCCACCCGAAGCAATAATCGAGAGTATGGATCTCCCCATTGTTGACGGTCAGATAGCGGGCTTTGAGAGCGGCATGAAATTCGGTGCTAGAATGGTTGTGATGGGTGTACGAATTGCACAGGAGCTCTCTGCTCTTGGTATTCAGCAAGTGAAGCCGCTCATAGAGCTGGCAAGGGATGCGAGGTCTGGTGAAGAAGCTGCAGCGAAGAATGCAGCTATAGAGGCGGCACAAGGAGCTGCTTCGTTGGTACAGCAGAACCTAGCACCATACCTTGCTAATATAGGCAAGTCGGCTGAAACTAATCCAATGCAGGGTATGATGGCGAGAACCATGGAACCGATTATCCAACGGTTGATGGGTGGGCTTCTCCCGGGTGGTGCGGGACCACAGCAAGCCACTGGGTGGAGCAAGCGGAGTGAATGAGGCAGAAGCAGCCCAGGCATTCAACGGGTTGATGTTAGGGGATGGAGGTATATCACTAAGCCACGGCACATCTCCCTACTTCGGTATTGCAAAATCTGGTAAGGAATATGCAGACTACCTGTATCAGGTAAAAACCATTCTCCTTACTCTGGGGGTCCCAGTGTCGGATCAGTATCCAAAGGCAGTATTGGCAGTCAGCAGAGGTAAACCCTATGTGCATGTCTATTTGTACTCTAGGAGCTGCCTTTTCACAGAAGTGCAACGTAAGAGATGGTACCCTTGTGGAATAAAGATAGTTCCTATAGGCCTAAATCTCACCCCTATCGCTTTAGCATACTGGTTTATGGATGACGGGGGTTCGACGTGGAACAGCGTGCATGGTCAGATGACTGGAGGGGTGTCGGCAAGCTTTGCTACATATAACTTTTGCCTTGCGGACATAGAGGAGCTAGAATTGAGGCTGTCTGCGTTAGGTGTCACCTACGTTACACAATCCGTCGACAAACACGTTAGATCTGGGTCTGGAGTCAGGTTAAGGGTCCATGGGAACAGCGTTGTTTCCCTCATGGATCTAGTTGAGCCGTACATGGTTTCCAGCTACAAGATGAAGATCAAAAGACCAACGGTCCCCATAGTAGAAAGACACAGACATAAATGAAAGGAGGTAACTAATTATGATGGGATTAGACCCCAAACAAATGGCCGCGATGCAAGAGGTGAGCAAGTTCATCAAAGGTGTTATCAGAGTGAACTATAACGATAACACGATGCAGGTGGCGTTTACTTCGGATATGCCAAATGCTGCGGCTCTTATCCCGAATCTGCTTGATCAATTCAGTAATGCCTTGGCAACTCAACTTAGTAGTTTCTTCTCAATTCAGGGTGAGATTATCGAAATTGGCAAAAAGTAAATTCACGAAGCACCAAATCGAAGTCGCCATATGCGTACTGATGGAGTCTCGCATTGTGAAAAACTGGGTCAAGAGTGAAGCTAAATTCCTGGGAGTTGATCTTAACACTCCACAGGGACGTGAATTCTACCAGCGTGAAGCAAGGGCTGCCGCGGAACGGTTCATAAAGTGAGAGGTAGTAGCTAAGACATATGTGTAGAAAATAGTTGTGAAAAAAGTTCTCCTTGAAGGGTTTACAACTAACTACTTTAGCGCTATAATAATATTGCAATTAAGTGGAGTAGCTATCAGGTGATGTTTGAGTATATCTTATCAGAAAGCGGGTAGGGTACTCGGGAAATCATGGCTTGGGAGGGAGGCTCCCCTCTTTTTCTTCCCGTCCCGTGCGGTGCCATGACTGTAATCGGGGTCGGCACCCTGCCCCTGAAGGAGGCGCCTATAGAGCAAAACTTTATGCGAGGTGGTGGAGGAATAATATCAAAATAGGAGGAAACTAGTGAAAAAGAAGATATTATGGCTGGGACTGAGTTTCCTACTGGTGGCAGCTTTATTGCTGGCCTCTTGCGGTAAGGCAGAACCAGGTGAGCAAGAGGAGGAAGAGGAAGAAGAGGAGCCGGTAGGAGAACAGGAGGAAGAGGAGGAGGAAGAGGAACCAGTAGGGCAGCAAGAGGAAGAGGAGGAAGAGGAGGAACCAGCAGTAGGTGTGCCACAATACGGTGGGACATACACTGTGATCTATTTTGCAACTGAGGATGCAGGAAGTGCGGATGTGCAGACCCAACACTGGCCCGCCTTGGCATACTCGGGCAATGTTCTAGAGCGCCCAATGCGGGGAGATTATGAAAAGTACGGACCGAGAGGCACCGATGAATATGACTTCGGCCCTCACCCCTTTCTCCCTATGGAGTTTCTTACAGGCGCATTGGCCGAAAGTTGGGACGTTGCTCCCGATAGGTTAACCTTCCACGTGCGCCCGGGGATTTATTGGACGGGCAAAAGCATAAACCCAGTAATGGAGCGCAGGGAGTATGTTGCCGATGACCTCGTATTTAACCTAAGGCGCTTTTTACAGCTCCCGTATGCAGCAAGCATAGCAGGACTTGGCTTTATTAAGACTCCGTATGAAGAATCCATATACGCCGTGGATAAGTACACTGTTGTTGTTGAGCTCGCAAGGTTCCACTCTGACTGGTGGCTTGGGCTTGGGACTTTTGCTACTGCTTACAACATGGCCCCTGAAACAGTAGAGGCCGGTCCTGAAGAGTGGGAGAACATTGTTGGCACCGGACCATTTTATATTACGGAAAATGTCCACGGCTCTCACTTGGGCTATGCAAGGAATCCTGATTACTGGAGAACGTCAATCATCAACGGTGTGGAATATGAACTACCGTTTATAGATGAGCTTATCATGCCCTTCATACCAGATGAATCTACCCGCATGGCTGCTCTACGGACAGGGGTGCTTGATGCCTGCTTGACAGTTGACTCGATGCCCGCGTCCGGCTTAGATATGACAGCCCCTGATATGTTAAGCGCCGAATTGTCTTCGGGGGATGTTCACATTATAGCGCTGAGGCTTGACCGCCCGCCTCTTGATGACATAAATGTGCGGCGAGCTCTGATGATGGCCACAGACCAGGAACTCATATTTGAGACGATATTTGATGGAGTAGGCGAGCTTTATGCGTTCCCACTAGCTAAAGGAATTTCCGGCTACATCCCGCTGGAAGAACTTCCGCCGGCAACTAGGGAGCTATTTGAGTACAACCCGGTAAAGGCAAAGCAGCTACTTGCGGACGCGGGCTACCCCAACGGCCTTGATGTGGTAATAGAAATTGGGCCTACGGGTTGGTGGCCGCTCACAGCAGAGATGCTTGTTCCTATGTGGGAAAAGATTGGCATTAGGACAGAACTAATCGTACATGAGGGCGTTGCGTTGTCATCGATAATGATGGATATGCGTAACGAAATGATCATGATACGCCACTGCCAACCATTGGCTGCGACTAATTTTGCAGAAGTTATGCTTACCGATGGGTACATCAACCTCCCCCATTATTCAAACCAGTATTATGACGAGCTGGTTAAGCAAGCATTCGCAACGGTTGATTCGGATGAGCGACTCCCCATGTTAGAGGAGTTATTCTTGCTTACTCTTGAGGAGGTTGCCTTCATTCCCTTTGGTATGCAGAGCAACTACGTCTATTGGTGGCCGTGGGTAAAGAATTACTATGGTGAGAGAAACGTTGGTTGTGTTACCTTAACTGCCGAAACTTTATGGATTGACCAGAAATTAAAGGCAGAGATGGGATATTAGGTAGCGGCCCCACCGCAAGACCTTCGGCAATTCCCGACAAGGGATTAGTGGCAAGAAGCAAGAGAAGAGTGGGGACTCACGTTCTCACTCTTCTTTTTATTCCAGCTGACAGCACACAATTGTAGTCAAAGGAGGGTGAACTAACAAAGATGATAAAGAGAGAACTTACACCAGCCCAGTTGAGTAATGTCACCATTGACGGTACATTTTGGGCTCAGCGAATGAAGATTAACCGGGAGCGGACAATTCCGCACGTGTACAAACAATGCAAGGAGACAGGCCGAATTGATGCATTAAAATTAGACTGGGAACCCGGCAAAGAGCCGGTACCGCATATCTTCTGGGATTCCGACATCTACAAGTGGATTGAGGCAGCCAGCTATTCACTTACAACACATCCTGACCCGCAACTCGACTCACTCATCGATAGGCTAATCGGGCTGATCATGAAGGCCCAGCAACCAGATGGTTATCTGAATTCTTATTACACTGTTGTTGAACCGGAGAAGCGCTGGACAAACCTACGTGACCAGCATGAGCTTTACTGCGCAGGAGACCTGTTTGGGGTAGCAGTGGCACATTTCCAGGCGACAGGTAAGCGAACACTCCTTGACGTCGCCTGCCGTTATGCAGATTATATTGACACGGTATTTGGCAGTGAACCTGGCAAGAAACCCGGCTATCCTGGACATGAAGAGATCGAACTGACACTCATCAAGCTCTACCAGGCTACCGGAGAAAGGCGCTATGCTAACCTGGCCAAATATTTCGTAGACGAACGAGGTCAACAACCTCACTACTTTGACCACGAAGCAGTAGAGCGGGGCGAGGACCCCACCAAATTTCGGTTTGGAACATATGAGTATTTACAGTCACACATGCCAGTCCGCGAGCAGACCGAAGTGGTGGGACACGCCGTTCGGGCGATGTACCTTTATTCTGGCATGGCTGATGTGGCAGCCGAGTTTAGTGATGAGCAATTGCGGGCAGCCTTAGACCGCCTTTGGAACCACTTGACCTCGAAACGGATGTACATCACTGGCGGCATCGGCCCAACGAAGCAGAACGAGGGGTTTACAACCGACTATGACTTGCCCAATGAAACAGCTTACGCGGAGACTTGTGCGGCAATCGGCCTTGTATTCTGGGCACACCGTATGTTGCAGTTCGAGTGCGATGGGCGCTATGCAGACGTAATGGAGCGTGCTCTCTACAACGGTGTTCTTAGCGGAGTGTCACTGGATGGTGAGAAGTTCTTTTATGATAATCCACTGACAAGTTTTGGTAATCTTCATCGTCAGGAGTGGTTCAAATGTTCGTGCTGCCCAACCAATATCGTACGTCTCATTGCATCCTTGGGGAATTATGTATACTCCCAGAGCGAGACCGATGCCATAGTGCATCTGTACGTCGGAGGAACAGCCTCTCTGCAAGTTGCTGGACAGACGGTGGGTCTGCGTATGGACACGCGGTATCCGTGGGATGGAAAGGTCACAATCACAGTGGAACCAGAAACTCCAGCGTCCTTTGGGCTGAAGCTACACATTCCTGCCTGGTGTCCCGAGTTTAGTCTCAAGGTCAATGGAGAGGAGATTAATTCGCTGAAACCACAGCGCGGGTACATTCGAATCGAGCGAGAGTGGAAGACCGACGACTGTGTCGAATTGAACCTTTCCATGCCCGTTGAACTTGCCAGGGCACACCCGGAGGTGCGTGAGGACATTGGGTGTGTGGCAATACAGAGAGGTCCTCTCGTTTATTGCCTTGAGCAGGTGGACAATAATGTACCGCTGCATCGGATCGTACTACCAAAGGGAGCGAAACTTGAGTCACACTTCGAGCCAGACCTGCTTGATGGTGTGGTGGTGATTGACGGTAATGCATTCATTGTGGACGATTCGGACTGGGATGCTCAGCTTTACTGTGTGTCCGAGGAGAAACGAAAACATTTCAAGATCAGTGCTATTCCATACTTTGTCTGGGCTAACCGCAGGATAGGCGAGATGCGGGTTTGGATCCGAACCGATGCTTGGGTCAAGGATGTAGTATGAGAACATATATACTCAGAAGGTTACTGTTATTAATTCCCACCATGTTTATAGTTACCCTGATAGTCTTCCTGATGATACGCCTGATTCCAGGCGACGCAGTAGACGCTGTGGTAGCGCGGATGAGGGAGGTTGGGTTTGGTGGTGACTTCGCAGCAGGAAGGGCTCACTTTGAGAAATTGCTGGGACTAGATGTGCCCGTCCTTACCCAGTATGGACGCTGGCTGGGAGTTCTTCCTGGTGCAGACGGCAGTATCAGTGGTATTTTCCAAGGTGACTTTGGGAATTCCTTCTGGAAGCCAAACACCGTGATTGAACTAATATCCGAAAGGTGGCCAGCAACCGTTCAACTTGGCCTCATGGGTGTATTAATAGGCCAACTAATAGCCTTGCCGATAGGTATATATTCAGCTTTACGGCAGGACACCTGGGGTGACTATGTGGGCCGTAGCTTTGCCATATTGCTTATCGCTGTCCCCGGTTTCTGGATAGCGACAATGGTAATAGTCTTTCCATCAATATGGTGGGGCTATATGCCCCCAATAATGCATGTCCCGTTTACTGAGGACCCACTACGTAATCTGAGAATGTTCATAGTGCCATCTATTGTTCTGGGCATGGGGCTGTCGGGGTCAACCATGAGGATGACACGTTCCATGATGCTGGAGGTGCTGAGACAGGACTATATTAGGACGGCTTGGGCAAAGGGGCTCAAGGAGAGGGTGGTCGTCCTAAGGCATGCCTTGAAGAATGCGCTGATCCCGGTAATCACTATGGTAGGGCTTCAGATGCCCATTATAATCGGGGGTGTGGTTATTATAGAGGAGATATTTGTACTACACGGGATGGGCAGACTAATAGTAGACGCTATCAGATGGAGAGACTACCCTGTCCTTAGCGGAACAGTGCTCATTTTTGGATTCGCAATAGTGCTCATCAATCTAATGGTTGACCTGACTTATGGCTATTTAGACCCTAGGATTCGTTATAAATAAAAGGGGGTAATGATATGGCTGATAGCTCATTAGGGGGGGTACCCGGGAGGAAGAAACACTCTTGGCTGGCCGGATTCTTCATAAGGCTAGTGAGGGAGAAGCCACTGGGTACTGTAGGTGGGGTTATAGTCCTGTTCCTACTTCTCACTGGTATTTTTGCCGACTTCTTGGCCCCTTATGGAATACTCGAACTCCGAGGAACTAAGCTGATTCCACCATCAGCCGAGTTCTGGATGGGTACAGATCACCTGGGACGAGACCTGCTTAGTCGTGTCATCTTCGGGGCTCGTATCTCGATGATTGTAGGTTTGGCGGCTACTACTCTGTCTATAGTGACCTCTGTAGTTGTAGGTGGTCTGTCCGGGTACTTTGGCGGCAAATTTGACCTGATAGCGCAGAGGTTCGTTGATGGTGTGATGTCCCTGCCCGGGCTAATCGTTCTTATGGTCATAATCTCTATGGTTGGACCGAGTATGTTATCAATAATCATTGTTATAGGGTTACTATGGGGCATCGGTGGTTCCAGGATAATAAGAGGCGCTGTTATGGGCATTAAAGAGAATGTGTATGTAGAGGCAGCGAAGGCTATTGGTTGTCCCACTAGCAGAATACTTACCCGGCATATCCTGCCCAATATTATGGCTGTCGTGATTGTCGAATTTAGCCTACGGGTGGCGGGGATAATTCTAACTGAGGCTAGCCTGAGCTTTCTCGGCTTTGGGATACCTCCCCCGGCTCCAAGCTGGGGAGGTATGCTTAGTTTGCGCGAGTATATGCTCCGAGCCCCATGGATGCTTATATGGCCCGGCGTGGCCCTGAGTATCGTGGTCTATGGTATAAACATGTTTGGTGATGCGGTTAGAGACCTACTGGATCCGAGGTTGAGAGGTGGTATCGGACGCTACGGGAGGAAGGCAAAAAAGGAGGAGAAGGAATAATCATGTCATCCACACAATCACTACCTACAAAGACCTGCAAACAATGTGGGCATGAGTGGATACCACGAGTACCAAATCCTCAACGCTGTCCGAAGTGTTTATCGTATGACTGGAATAAGGTAGTGGAGGAGAACAACAAAGGGTAGTATCTCAGTTGTATGATTGTCGGAGAGGGCTCATTCTGTTGTGGGGTGAGCCCTCTCTTTATGCCCAAAGTGCGGAATAATACTTACTGCACAATGCCTCACTACATAGCTCCTGCAGCTAATTCCCAGAAAATAGTTTTATGGAGTACTGGCAGTGTTGGTGTGTAGATTTGTCCTACTTCATAAAAGCTCCCATAAAAGCTTGTTTACAAAACCTCCCTAACTGTGGTATACTGCTATTGTAGAGTTTGGATAGTAAGTTGCCGCAAGCTATCCGCAGCTCGCAAAAATACACTCTTAGGGAGGTCTATACTATGGGAATAGCTGAGTCAAAGAGGAAACTGTCCAATAAGCTCCGGGTTATGCCCAAAAACTACACTGATGCGATGAATCAGTTCTTTGGAGCTGATGTATCCGGGTCAGTGGCAGTCGCCAATTACAAGGCGAAGATTACCCCCGCGGTCGCTGACAAGTGGGAGCGAAACCTCAAGGCCGCCTTCGGCCTTTAGTCGGTGCCTATTAAACTGGTAGCTTAGCTGCGGCAGTTAAGCACCAAAAAAGGGAGGGAATACCATGATGTTGAGACCCACACAGACCACATCGGTCCCGTTCCCACAACAGGCACCTTCGGTAAACCTGCAGGCGGGAACAGTCCCAGCTACTACTGCTACTCAAGATACCGGGATTGACATCAGTTCCATTATGAATCTCATGATCACAATGATGATTGTTGTCATGATGATGAAGATGATGACTGGTGCCATGGGTCAAATAAGCGACTAGAGTAGCTGGAGAACTAAATTGAGGAGGATTCTATCATGACAACAGGTCTTATCTCAGGAACCCAGACCGGACTGGACATCAACTCCATTATGAACCTGATGATCACGATGATGATCGTGGTTATGATGATGAAGATGATGACCGGCGCCATGGGATCGATATCCACGTAAGGCTAGTCGGTTCCAGAAAAATCTATCTAAAAAGGAAGGTATTCTATGAGTATGGGTAAACAGAGGACCGTCGATAAGACACTTCGACCCTTAACCAGTCTTACCAACTTGACCCCAGCCACAGTTACCGGCGGAGTTGCCGTTAACGCCCTTGGCCGATTACCGATCGGCGTATACAAGGGCGCTGCTGCTTTCTGGGACCTGGATAAAGCAGTAAATCAGCCGTTGGTAACACCAGAGCAACAGCATGTCGTGGGTATCTTGAGCGGCCGTGAAGAGGATTATGACCTCCAGACCGCGAACGTTGTACTTGCTGAAGCAATTGGTACTGCTCATGTTGTCAACCTGACAGTGCCAACCGGGGAACTCTGGTATGTCCAGGGTATTAGAACCACAGTTCCGGCAAGTGGTGGGGTGAGCCAATACGGCACAAACTGG
>SDBU01007727.1_pt1 | contig 12342 bp, 12 predicted proteins | sample 2277071 | NCBI WGS metagenome assembly SDBU01 (sample SAMN10397929, study PRJNA504765) | marine sediment metagenome | isolation source: marine sediment core GS08_GC12, 126 cmbsf | place: Arctic Ocean: Gakkel Ridge, Loki's castle | collected 2008
TCCTTTCAGGCTCAGCAAGGATGAGATCCATCCCTATGCCCGCATCTGCAGCATTGCCGATGTGTACGACGCCCTCACCTCAACCCGCGCCTACAAGCATAAAGTCCCGCCGTACGAAGCGCTCAGGATCATGAAAGAGGAAATGATCCACTTTTTTAATCGGGAGATGTTTAAGGAATTCGTCCTGATTTTAAAGGACTGAGTGCCCGACCCCGCGCGGGCGACTCGTGGTGCAGATCGTCCCACCGGGGACCGCCGATAGCTCCCAGCAGCATTACGTCGGCATCCAGGCACGCCTGGAGAGTCTCGTCGGTAATGGGAACACCACAGTCGTCAATGGAGACACCGCCCACCAGCCCGGTGGTCGACTGGAGGTCCACCGGGAAGCGCCCGGCCATGTGCTCCATAACCGCTACGGCGGCGTCCATCACCTCTATACCGATCCCATCACCGGGCAATATGATCACTCTCACACTCATGGGTTACCTTTCGCTTCTCCATTGCAGGAGAGTCAGTATAGTTCACCGGATTATATTATGGATGCAGCTGCAACCGGGGGTACAGCTGCCTATGTAAACAGCCGGACAAACTTCTCGAACAGATCCCGGTTGAAGTGGCTGATCATCTCGTCCCGCATGACCTTGAGGGCTTGGAAGGTTGTGAGGCTGTCCTTGTAAGGGCGGGTTGCAGTGAGGGCATCATATACATCGGCCAGGGCGCAGATATGCGCGTAGATGTGAATACGGTACTCGTTCAGTCCTTTAGGGTAGCCGTTGCCGTCCTCCCGTTCATGATGCTGCATGACGATTAAATTACATTCACTGGTAAGATGACCTGCTTCCCTCAGGACCTTTTCGCCGTAGGCTGGATGCATGCGCATAATCTCCCACTCTTCCTCGTTCAATCTCCCCGGCTTATTGATGATATAGGCCGGCACTTCGCACTTGCCCAGGTCGTGCAGGAAAAACGCGGCCCCCAGCTCTCGCATGTCGTGGTCGGCACTGTCTCCGAAGGCGGCTTTGGATAGCAGAACCGCGAACATCCCCACGTTCACCGAATGGGTATAGGTGTAGTAGTCATGGCTGGTGATCTGGGTGAGGCAGTCCGCCGTCTCATCATCGGCCAGGATAAGGTCCACCATATCACCAACCATCTTCTTACCGCTGAGGATGTTATCGTGGGAGGGGGCCTCGATGATGTGTTTCATCATTTCGATGGAGTGGTCATAGACGGCTTTGGCCTTCTCCTTCGGCGGGGTCTTTTTATCTTCGATAGCACTCTGTAGTTCCTCGCTGATCATGCTCAGCGGATCGAAGTCAGGGAGGGGAACCTCCACCTCGCTTTTATCCGTATCGACGTCGATGAGTATGAGCCCTTTGTCAATAATGTTTACGATCTGCTCCTCACGGGTAAGCATGAATCTTTCCTCAAACTGAGGAAGCAGCTGGGCTTGTTTTCCATCCAGCATGACGTACATGCCGATTTTCAGGTCTTCAGCTTTTACGGGCCTACGCATGGCAACGAATTGTGATAGCTATATCCATCCTTTGTATTAAGATGGCATTTCTCATACTGGCTCTGAGCCGCAAGTTAATGAAAGTACAATCATAATAGTACTTACTTGCATAAGTCCGCGCACGTATGTGACCTCGAGGCTGTCAGCCAGCGTGCAGGCGAATATTAGCCTCGGAGCCGTCATGCTTCGACAAGCTCAGCACGACTGGCACATATGGCCCCCCCCGGCGTTTTCGATTTAGTTGTCGGCCTGGGGCTCTCGAAGGCCGTCACCCAAGCACTTACCATCGACTTCTAATGCAAGGTAGTACTAGTCCGGTTCAACAGACTAGCCAAACCTCAGGACTGGCGGAAACCGTGAGTACGGAGATGACTTCTCACCGATGGATCACGCTACCATCACCGTTTCGATGCGGATGTCCCGAACCGCGGCCTCGGCTGCTTCCCGGGCTTGCTCCGGGCTGGGGCCATAGGCAATAACGACCCCGGCACGGGCCGGGTGGTTGCTAACCTCCCCGATAATGGCACCCACTTCGGTCCGCACCTCACAGAGAGCGATGTCTGGTCTTCGTGCCACCTCCTCGACCCCTGTAATAGATACTACCCGGCCCGGCTTTGGAAACAGGTAGCGCTGCGAGACGGCGCGCTGATACCGGGGTTCCAGATCATCTGGATTCACCGGCTCCCCTATAGCCAGCTTGATAGCCTGCTGCACGAAATCAACTCCCGTATTCAGCGGGATTTCGCGGGTACAGAAGTAGCCGCCGCTCAGCCTGGCCGCGAGTTCGATCACATAGGGCTTACCCTCGTGCACAACGATATCCCCCTTGACCACACCGTTGTCGATGCCCATTGAACGGGCCGCCCTTTGCACCACCTCACGCACAGCCTTCTGGGTGGCCTCGGGCAAATGGCTCGGCAGGTTGCCGCCGTTCTCGATAATGTGCGGGGCGTAGGTATCCAGCAGCTCGTAGTTCCGGTCGGAGAACCCCGGTGTATGGGCGACACCATCCAACATGATGGATTCGGTACTCACCTGGGGGCCATCCAGGAATCTCTCCAGCATCACCCATCTAGTGGGAGACTGCTCATTCGCGTATTCAAAGGACCTGCTTAAAAACTACACCTTAAAGACGATTTTTCTTGTGGCTTCCACAACCCGCTGCTTTGCCTGGTCATAGGTATCGGCTTCGCAGATGATGGTTCCGCCACGGGTAGTATGGTTCTCTATGGACTCCTGAATATCCCCCACCTTCCGGTAGATGTCAAGATAAACAAGATAATCCAGAGCCTTCACCTCCTCGACACCGGAAATTTTCTTGATTGTGCCCACCGGCGGGAAGAAGTATCGGACTCCCAGATATTTCTTATGCTTAGGCCTAAGGGAGCTGGGATCAATAGAGTCACCAAGGGCCAAACGGATCATAGCGCCGACAATATCCACGCCATATGCCATGGGAATATGATGGGTGGCCAGGTAATTTCCGCTTAGCCGGGCAGCCAGTTCGATAATCTGCGGACCGTCCGACGTAATGACAATGTCTCCCTTGGCAGGTCCCCATTCTATACCTAAAGATAATGCAGTCCTTTCAATCAGTTGTTCGATTTCGAGCAGGATATCGCCTTTAAATCTTGAAGGGATAACGCCGCCATCTTCGACAATAAAAGGTTTGGTAGCTGGCAGATTGTCGTAATTACGATCTCCGAAACCCACCGCATGATAAGAGCCCTCGATCATCAAACCTTCCACGCTCAACTGGGGACCTTGGGCGTACTCTTCCAGGAGCAGTGTCTTGTTTTCAGAATTTTCAAGGGCAATAGCCCAGGCTTTTTTCGGATCATAGGTGCCATCCAGGTATAGAACGCCTCGCGAGCCGCGGCCATCGCTGGGCTTTAATATCATAGGAGCAGAAATGTCCTTGATTTTCTGAAGGAAATCCTCTTCCCGGTCAAATACGGCAAAGGCAGGGGTAGGCACCCCGGCTTGCTTGAAGGCTTTCTTCATCAGGATCTTGTTAGCCGCTGGTCGGGCACTTGCCGGCAGAATGCCTGGTAATCCCAGCCTTTCTGCTACTCGAGCGACGGTTAGCGGTACGTCATTGGCTACCGTCATTACGCCATGAATGGTATGCGTTTTGGCGAAGTCCGAAACCTTTGCTACCGTTTCATCCACATCCCGGGTGCTGCAAATCAGCCGATGATCAGCCAATGCAAAGGCGGGGGCTTCAGGGTCCATGTCGGTGCCAATCACTGTCAAGCCCATTTCCTTAGCCTGTTCGTAGGCCCGGACCTGCTCATATCCGGCTCCAATGATTAATAACGTGCGCCTAGTCAATGTCGCCTCGCCAAATCTTGGTGTAGAGATTGAAGAGGTCCCCTTTCGTGACAGGCCGGGGATTGGTGTTGATGGCCCCGATCTGAAGGGCATCCTCAGCGAACTTATCCAGGTCCGACGCGGGGATTCCGTAATTCTTCAACGCCAGATCAATTCCGAATTTATCCACCCAGGCGTGGAGTTTCTCTATCAGGTACGCTGCACCTCCTTCTCCATTATCAAACAGCCCCGCAACCCGTTCATATTTCTCCCCAACAACCTGCTGATTGAATCGGATAGCTTGGAATGTGCATAAAAGAACAGCTAATCCATGCTGCAGATTATAATAGGCCGATAGGGGATGACTCATGGCGTGAGCAAGATTCACATCTGCCAAACCAATGGAAAGGCCCGAAAGTAACGAGCCCCAGGCCATATTGATCTTGGCCTTAATATCGTCCCGGCGCTCCCAGCTTTTTTCCAAGCTGTTTACAATGTATGTAAGTGAAGAGTAGCCGAAGTATTCGGAAAGAAATGTGCTGTTTCCTGAAGTGAAACCTTCCAGGGCCTGACCGAAGGCATCAAATCCAGTGATAGCCACTAGTCTAGGAGGCATTATCAGCAGTAGCTGAGGATCGATAATACATAAAACGGGATAGAGCTTGGGACTACTCACCCCTTTCTTCACCCGAATTTCTTCATTAGTGATGACGGCGTAAGGAGTGGACTCAGAAGCCGCGCCAGAAGTAGTCGGGATGGCAATGATAGGCAGAGGATCATGTTCTATCTTTTTTGCAGGACGCTCTTTTAAATTAATATAATCCCAAACCTTGCCACCATTAGTGGCTTGAAGAGCCACCAGCTTGGCCGCATCAATACTACTCCCTCCTCCGATACCCAGCACGGCGTCTGCCTCACACTCAGCACGCTGAACGCAGAGACGATCCACATCTACATCCGTGGGGTTGGTGGATATTCCATCAGAAAATGAGCATTCAATACCAGACTTACGAATTACGGCAGCAAGCTCGTCCAACACACCTGCCTTGCGCATGCTCTGCTTACCGGAAACAACGTAGAGGGAGCGAATTTCCATCGGTGCTTCGGAAACGACCTTACGAAAGCCTCCTTCTTCAATGATGACTCGTGTGGGATAATAGGACCGAGAGATCATGTCAGGATTTGTTTAAAGACTTGCACAACAGCCTCTTCATCCATCTCGTACCGCTTGAATAGTCGCTCCGGTGCTCCACACTCAGCAAAAGTCCCTCGTAGTCCCACTCTTGCCACCTTAGTAGGCCGGTACTCAGACATGATTTCGGCAACAAGGCTTCCCATCCCTCCATAGATGGAATGGTCCTCTATGGTTAGAATGAAGGTCACTCCCTCAGTAAGTTTAAGCAAGGTATCCACGCTAACATCAGTCAGGCTGCTCAGGTTGATAACCTTCGGCCTAATTCCCAAGGTTTTACCCAACATATCTCGGGCCTTCAAAGCTATGGCGATCATCACACCATTCGCTAAAATGGCGTAGTCCTCACCAGGGGCTATCAACGATGGCACACCATACTGCCAGTAGTAATTTTTTGCATGCACAGTTGGAACAGGGCTTTTGCCAACCTTGATCACCACGGGTCCAGGGGTTTTTATTGCCCAATCCACCATCTGGACCATCTCTATATCATCAGCCGGTTGGAGAAGCTTGATATTCGGGATGCTCCGGAAAATGGCAATATCTTCGGTCAGTTGGTGGGTGATGCCATCCGATCCCGTATCCAACCCGTGATGACTGAGAATAAATTTGACATTGAGATTTGGATATGCCACAGCGTTTCTGACTTGATCCAATGCCCGCATGGCAATGAACAGACCGTAGGAGTGGACGAAGGGAATCAATCCCATGGTAGCCATACCGCCTGCCGCTGAAACCATGTCCTGTTCCGAGATTCCAAAAGTGAACGCCCGACCAGGAAAGACTTGTACGAATTGGTCGAGCATAAGGGGTTCCCGGGAGTCGGAATCCAAGCAAACGATCTGGTCATTCCTTTCTGCCTGCCTAATGAGCTCTCTCACATAAACCTGGCGCAAATTCACCGGTTCCATGGAACTTTATGCCTCTAATTCAGCCAGCGCTTGTTCCAGAATGTCCGTCGTGAACTTTTTGCCCCCTGTATGCCAGGTATTGTTGCCTTCCATGAAGGAAACCCCTCTACCTTTGACGGTATGGGCAATAATCACCTTGGGCTTTGTATCTGTTAAAGTGGCCAGGGCTGCAGACAGTTCGTTGTAGGCATGGCCATCGGCTTCGGCCACTTGCCAGTTGAAAGCCCGCCACTTGTCAGCCAGAGGCTCAATATCCATAATGTCAGCAATGGCTCCGTCCTGTTGAAAGCCGTTGTAATCCAATATCAGGACAACGTTATTAAGAGAATTATGTCCTGCGGTCATGGCCGCTTCCCATACCTGCCCTTCCTGGATTTCACCGTCCCCGATCAGAACAAAGAACCGGGGATCGTCTTGTTTTAGATATCTCCCGGCCAAAGCCATACCAATAGCGGCACTTAAGCCCTGGCCTAAGCTACCCGTTGTGTAATCGATGCAATCCAGAACATTATAATCAGGGTGGGTCTGCAGCCGGGTATTAAACAGGCGGAACCCTAGCAATTCATCCCGCCCTACCCAGCCAAATTCAGTTACAAGGGAATAAAATACTGGCACTGAATGCCCCTTGGACAAGATCAGTCGGTCGCGCTTAGGCCATTTAGGATCATCGGGCTTGATACACATCTCGTGATGCAACAACCAAACAAGAATTTCCACTGAAGACAAGGCACTACCGGGGTTCCCGGAACCGGCGTTCTGGATCATGCTCAGGACATCCCGGCGGGCCTGCCGGGCGACTCCTGCCAGGCGGTCAGTATCGTTGGATGTGACCGTTTTTACTTCTCTCATTTAAACTTAATAGTTCACAATCCGATCAATCTGCACCACTTCAGAAATCAGCGCGTCCAGATTAGCGAGGGGAAAGGTGCCGGTAGCGTCGCTTTTAGCCTGGTCAGGACGTGGATGGATTTCTAAAAAAATGCCGTCCACGCCGCTGGCCGTTGCGCTGCGGACTAAGGGGCGTATGAAATCACGATGCACAAATTTGGTTCCCGTGGTGATGATATCATTGCCATGGACACTGTGGGAAGCGTCGTAAACTACGGGAAAGCCAAATGTAGACATAACCTGAAGGGAGCGCATGTCTGAGATCAGTGTCTGGTAGCCAAACATGTAGCCCCGCTCTGTAGTCATCACTTTTTCATAGCCAGCGTCTCTAAGGCGTGTGAGCACATTATTGGCTTCCCAAGGAGCCGTGAACTGGCCTTTCTTCATATTAATTGCCCTGCCGGTCTTTGCGGCAGCAAGGATGAGATCAATCTGTTTGGATAGTAAAGCGGGAATCTGTAGAACATCCACTACCTGGGCAACGGGATCACACTGCTCTCTCTCATGAACATCCGTAAGAATAGGTATCCCAGTCTTGGCCTTGATCTTCTCCAGCGCCTTCAGCCCCTTTTGCCATCCTTCACCCCGATACGAATCTTTGATGGTTTTGTTGGCCTTGTCATAGCTGGCCTTAAAGATATAGTTAATACCGTACTTGGTGCAGACCCGGCGGGCCTCGTCAATGATCTCGTAGCAAATCTCTGGGTCCTCAACGATACACGGGCCAGCAATAAGATACAATGGATGTGTACCGCCAACTTTAAAATCAGCAATTCCAAAACTATGGATGCCTGACCTTTTCTTTCGTGAATATTGTATGTCAGCCATGGAAAATCTCACTAATAATGTCAAATAGTTGGACCTGATCAAATTCTACCGGGTGCTGCTTTAAGGGTCGGAATTTGTAGGTCAGTACATTTTCCATTAGCTGCCGGGCAAAGCCGTCCTTTACGGACTGGAAGTCCTGAAGAGGACGGTTTAATTCCACCCCGGCAACCAGCTCCTCCATCCTCTGGACAAATCCTTCCGCCGCCGCTTTTGGGATTGAAGCGCGTTCGGTGAAGACACGCTCATTGAGCACAGCCAACTTCTCGATCATATGTGGCCAGCTCTGTCTCAGAACTGGAAGGATAGTGATAGCGACTGCGAGACCATGAGGCAGCTTGGTCAGAGCTCCTAATGGCTCCGCAATGGCGTGGGGGGTAGTTGTCCCCCGGTGAGCGATAGCAATGCCCGCCAAGGTGCTGGCCCAGGCCATATTGCTGCGGGCTTCCATATTCTCCGGCTGACGATACGCCACCGGCAGGTTCTCAAAGATCAGCCGCATGGCTTCGGCCCCCGCCCACTCAGAAACGGGTGACTCTTTGGATATATTAATATATGATTCAAAAGCGTGAGTAAATGCATCCACACCGGTAGTAGCGGTCAAGGGAGCGGGCATGGACCCACTCAGGCTGGGATCGACCAGGGCCACGGCGGGGAAAATAGATGGCTCCTGGATTGTCCCCTTCTGCTTGGTTTCCTCATTGGTCAGTACAGCATAGGGGGTGACCTCTGAGCCGGTCCCGGAAGTGGTGGGAATGGCGATGATCGGAAGAGGCGGGCGTTCCATCGGCACAGGCGGACGATTGGACAGGTTAGCGTACATCCAGATGGGCTCTGGATTCACTAGGGCGATGGCCAGCGCCTTGGCCATATCAATGGCGCTGCCACCTCCCAGGCCGATGATGCAGCCGAATGACGCCCGCTTAAGTTCAGCTGCCGAGGCATCAATGAATTCGCAGGATGGCTCGGATAAATCGAGCAAGAACCGGGTAACTGCCACCCGGCCTGATATCAGCAGGGACTCGACCCGGTTTGCGTGGTCGGAAAGTTCCGATGCCGTTACCAGAAGCGCATTATCGCCATAGGCAGCGATGAGATCAGGTATCTGCTCAAGAACACCTTCTCCAGAGTATATCTTGGTTGGCAGGGAGAGTTGAAACATGTAAATGATTTTCAGTTAAAAGATTGAATATTAAAAGTATAGCCCGCCGTTAACACTAATGGTCTGGGCGGTGATGTAGCTGCTCTCATCAGAGGCTAAAAAGACGACGACCCGGGCCACTTCCTCCTGGGTACCGAGCCTTTTCAGCAGGATGCCCTCGGCGGCGGCGGCCACGGCCCCGGCCTTGAGGCCCTCATCGGCCATCTCCGAGGCGATCAGTCCGGCGGCCAGGGTATTGCAACGAATGCCATCCGGGGCGCCAAAGCGGGCAATGACCTGTCCCAGGGAGATAAGTCCCGCCTTGCTGGCGGCATAGTGGGCGGTACGGGGACCGCCATACTGCCCGCTCACCGATCCGATGTTGATGACCGAGGCACCATCAGCCTTCCTGAGTAGGGGCAAGGCCTCCTGGGTGCAGACAAATGGCCCCTTAAGGTTGACGGCCAGAATGTTGTCCCAGTCATTATCAGTTATCTGGTCGAAATCGGTGGGCTTGTTTATACCGGCGTTGTTAACCAGGATGTGCAGTTTCCCGTAGGTTTTCTCAATCTGGCCCATCACTGCCTTCACCGAGCCGCGGTCGGTGACGTTCAATTGACAAGCAGCGGCGGTGCCCCCGTTGGCTTTAATCTGGGCAATGACCTCTCCGGTTTTCTCGGCTTGGGTGTTGTAGGTGAGGGTCACATCGGCCCCTTCGGTGGCCAGGGCCACAGCTATGGCCTTGCCGATGCCCCGGCTGCCGCCCGTTACCAGCGCGATCTTGCCCGCAAGCTTCATGACACCCGCTCCAGAAGCCCCTTCACAGCCTTGATAATACCGTGTTTATCAATGCCGTACTTCTCGGCCAGCTCATCCGGTTCGCCCGATTCGCCGAAGACGTCGTTAACCCCAACAAATTCCATCGGTGCCGGCCGATTCTGAGCCAGGACTTCAGCCACGGCACTTCCCAGACCGCCGTATACATTGTGGTCCTCGGCCGTGACAATGCCTCTGGTTTCCTTCGCGCACTGGACGATTAGCTCCCTGTCGATAGGCTTAAGGGTGGACATATTCACAACCCGGGCCGAGATGCCTTCATCAGCCAGGATCGCCGCAGCTTCCAGCCCACGGGCCGTAGTAACTCCGCAGCCTATAATAGTCACATCGCTGCCGTCCCGCAGGACCCGGCCCTTGCCGATCTCGAAGTTGTAGGACTCATCCAGAATACGCACGGTCGGACTGCGTCCGGTGCGCATATATACCGGCCCTTCATACTCCAGAATAGCGGCCGTAGCCTGTTCGACCTCCAGGGGGTCGCAGGGGGAGAGGACCACCATGCCGGGAATGGCCCGGTAGGCGGCCAGGTCCTCAAGGCATTGGGCCGAGGCCCCATCGGGACCCACGTCCAGGCCGGGATGGCTGGCCACGAGCTTGACGTTCATATTCGCATAAGCGATAGACAGCCGGGCCTGTTCAAGGCCCCGCAGCATGAATACGGCGAAGGTAGTGACAAAAGGGATGAGCCCGACTGCCGCCAACCCGCCGGCCACGGCCATCATATTCTGCTCAGCGATCCCGAACTGGTAGAACCGCTCGGGATAAGCCTTACGGAAGTGGTGGGCGCCGGTGCCCCCGGCGATGTCAGCATCCAGCACAACCACGTTCGGGTGCCGGCCCGCCAGGTCCACCAGGGCTTTGCCGAAAGCCTCCCGTAGCGAATCTCCGCTGGAACCGATCAGCGCTGGTGCCCTACCCATGGATATAATCCTCGATCTCCTGTGCGGTGCATCCCAAATCTTTCAGGGCGGTGACAAAATCTTCGTCACTCAATTTAAGACTGCCGTGCCAGAGGGGCGATCCCTCCATATAGGACACCCCCTTGCCCTTGATGGTGTGGGCAATGATGACAGTAGGTTTGCCTTTGGTCTCCCGGGCTTCCTTGAAGGCCCCCTCCATCTGGTCAAAATCGTGGCCGTCAATCTCGATTACGTGCCAGTTGAAGGCCCGCCACTTGTCGGCCAGGGGCTCCAGGGTCATGATGTTGCTGTTGTAGTCGTCGCTCTGCATCTTGTTGTAGTCGATGATGGCGCAGAGGTTGTCCAGCTTGTGATGGCCGGCGAACATGGCCCCTTCCCAGACCTCGCCCTCCTGGAGCTCGCCATCGCCCAGCATGACGTACACCCGGTTATCGATCTGCTGGTGCCGAAAGCCCAGAGCCTCGCCGATGGCAAAGGAGAAGCCCTGCCCCAGGGAGCCGGTGCTGGCTTCCACCCAGGGAGTGGCACCGCGGTGGGTGTGGCCCTGCATCTCGCTGCCGAGCTTACGCAGCTCAAAGAGTTTCTCTTTGGGAATAATGCCTACCTGGACCGCTACGGCGTACAGGGCCGGTACGGCATGTCCCTTGGAGAGGATAAAGCGATCCCGGCGCAAATCGTCCATCTGCTTGGGGTCATACCGCATCTCCTTAAGAAAGATATAGGCGATGATGTCGATGGCCGAAAGCGCGCCGCCCGGATGGCCTGAGGCAGCATAGTAAATGGATGCGATGGCGTCGCTGCGGAGGGGCATACTCAGTGACGTTAGATCTTTATTATCCATACTCATACCATTATTGCTATGAAAGCTGATTAATCCTTTTTGGCCGGTAAGACCATCATATTTTTCGGCATACGTAAAAAAGGACTTCCCTGGCTTGGTCCGGATTCACATATTGTCCCCGGTTTCCTCCTCTAGCGGTAAGCATATTGAATCCTGTTTCCCCGAAAAGCTGTTTCATCTGTTCATGGGAATATTCCCGCTTATGAAAGGGCCATAGGGGCTCCCCCAGGGGAATGGGCATCAGGCGAGGCACTTCTATGATAAGCTGCCCTCCATCCTTAAGGCTGCTATGAATATTCCTAAGGAAGCGGCCATCGTTATTCACATGTTCCAGGGTATGGAGACTCACTGCTTTATCGAAGTGCGCAGGGTAGTCAACCAGCACCTCATCGGTACCGTGAATATAGGCAACTTTATTGATGTTTATCTTTTTTTGCGCATTCTTTATATACTGTTCGTTGTAGTCAATACCCAATACTTCCCCTGCCTTCTCGGCCAGGACGACCGAACCCTCACCCTGGCCGCAGGCGATATCAAGGACTCTGTCACCTTTCTCAATGTATTGGCTGACATATCGGTAACGGCTGGCAGGATTGTCAATTTCGATGGCCTGTTTGTTCTCATCGGCGGCAAACAGAATGGCCAGCTTCCGTTTCACATCAGCCACATGCTGCGGCGACCACATGGTGCCAAAACGCATTTCAAACACTTTGAACTCTGACCGGTCTTCCATGAAGCGCCAGGGAGAGAAACGGTAAGCGGCCGCAGAATGATCTTCACCCAGTTGTTTCAGCATCTTCACCGATTTTTCCAAGGCCGAGAAAGACATGACGTCGGCGGCCACTTCATAGTTGATATCAGGCTGCAGGCTCACGTAATCATACCCCTCCCTGATCTTGTCGATCATGACCTTTACCATCTCCACGTCCAAATAGAATCGCTTGAGCAGTACCCGTGC
>SDBU01007728.1_pt1 | contig 12341 bp, 9 predicted proteins | sample 2277071 | NCBI WGS metagenome assembly SDBU01 (sample SAMN10397929, study PRJNA504765) | marine sediment metagenome | isolation source: marine sediment core GS08_GC12, 126 cmbsf | place: Arctic Ocean: Gakkel Ridge, Loki's castle | collected 2008
CCTACTGTCGGCCCCGCAAGGCTGGCAGGAAGGCCAACCGAACGCTGTGCGCATAGCACGCGGAGGGAAGGCCGACCGCGCCAGCCGCCAGCGTGGTCGCTGGCCCGCCCGGCCACAACGCACGCACATCGCGCAGCAGTGTCAAACTGCGCTCAACGTGCCTCTGGCACGCTTGTCGCTTGTTTTCCTTGCTGCGCTCGGCCCTGCGCCACGCTTGTTTTGCCCGGACTCTTTCTCGTATGTAATGTATACGTACCCTTTAAGGTTTTCACAGTAGGGAGCATGATGAGAAGTGCCTGATATTGTGCTCAGCGCGGAAGAGTTCACGGCCTTCAGCGTTCCCCACGCCCTGTGTCTGGCAGGGGAGTGTCAGTACTGCCTCGGCCTCGGCTCGATTGTGGTCGCCACCGACCTCCGGGTGCAAGTGGAGGTCACAGAGACCGCGGGCGAATTTGAGCTCGTCATGGCGCCGGCGGGACCCGCGTCCGGCCAACCTGCCGGTGAACTGATCTCGGCGTGGCGGACGGCCCTCGGGAAGCTGGCCGTTGACGATCCCGGCCGGCTGGACGGCCTGCGGATATCGCTGGAGTTCGGGGAGGCCGGGAGGGGTTGTCCGCCCGACGTTCTGCTCACCAGCCCCGCCCTTGGCGTCGCGCTGGCCTGTGCGGTCAAAGCTCACCGGGAGGAGGAGCAGACGGTAGGGGCCGAGCGGGTAGCCGAGCTTGCCGCTGCGCTGCTGCACGAACTCCCAGACGCCGATCACCTGTATCCTGATCGCTATTACGCCGAGTCTTTCATTTGCGCTGCCGGCGGGGCACGCTACGTGGAACCGTCCTCTGAACCCCTGAACGTTCAGCTCATGGTACCGCCGCAGTCGCTGCTTCTCGCCGTGCGCCGGTGGCCGCAGCCGCACCGTAATGGAGGGTCCTGGCAGAAGGTTCTGCGGGGCGCGCTGCAGAAGCTCGGCCCTGACGTGCGGCGGCTGGCGCGGCGGGGCGAGGCCGATATGGCTGCCCTTTTCCAGATGGCCCCGAACGCGCTCGATGACAGGGAGACCGGCGTGCTTTACGGCCTGCTCAGGGTGCGGGAGATGATAGCGGTCTACCTGGAAAGACTGGGGCGGCCGCTGCTGGACCATGACCTGCTTGCAGAACTTTGCGATGAGGAGAGCGCCGTGCTTGAGGACTACTTCGAGTTTCCCGCTTCCCCCTACGCCGACCTCAGGCAGGCAGCAATCGAGAACGGCGCCCTCGGCGCAAAACTCACCTGCGCCTTCGGCTCCCAGCCCGCCCTCATCATCATGGCGCCCGAGCGGCGGGAGATGCTAAAAGAGGTCCTTGAGGACGAATTCGAGGACTGCTGCTTTCTGTCTGCTGACATGACAACCGCAGGGGCCGGGAGCCCGGAGCCGCTGGGGGCAGACGACCGGTTCGAAGGGCAGTGACATGGCGGAGGGTATCAGCACTGTCCACTGCGCGGCTGCCCGGCGCTGTCTGGCCGGTCGCCGGAGCGATCGCTGAATACTGCGGGAGATGTTGCCCGCCGACTTGCTGAGCCGAGGGGGGGCTTCCTACAATGGCTGGCGCGGAGCGGAGTGCTGACGCGATCGTCAGGAGGCCGTCAGTGCTTACTGTGCTGGTCATAGAGCCTTACTGCGGCGGCTCACACAAGGCGTTCGTTGAGGGCTATCGCGCGCATAGTCGGCACCGCGTGCAGGTGCTCGGAATGCCCGCCCGCAAGTGGAAGTGGCGCATGCGCGGGGCCGTCCTGCGCCTGGCCGACCTGCTTCCGGAGGGGAGGGTGGACGCGATCCTGGCAAGCGATTATCTGGACCTGGCGGCCCTGACCGGACTGCGCCCCCGCCGCATGAGCCGCATAGCCAAAGCGGTTTACTTCCACGAGAATCAGCTCACCCATCCCCTGCCGAACGAAGCCGACAGGGATTATCAGTACGGCTTCACGAACATCACAACGTGCCTGGCGGCGGAGCGCGTGATCTTCAACTCCCGCTACCATCTGGAGAGTTTCCTGGCAGCGGTTGGCAGGCTACTGCGTCGGATGCCCGACTGCCTCCCCGAACGGGTGCCGGAGCGAATCCGGGAGCGCGCGCTGGTCATACCGGTTGGCGTGGACCTTGAGAGTATTGACCGGGCTCGCCCTGCTGCCGGCCCGCGGCGTGGGCGGCTGAGCGTGCTGTGGAACCATCGCTGGGAGTTCGACAAGGGGCCGGAGCGATTCTTCGAGGTCATGGAGCGGCTCGACAAGGATGGGTGCGACTTCGAGCTGGCCGTCGTGGGGCAGACGTTCCGGTCGCGCCCTGCCGTCTTCGAGCGGGCCCGCAAGCGCCTCGGCCATCGTCTGAGGGCGTTCGGACACGTCGAGTCACGCGAGGATTACCTGCGCCTGCTGCTGGAGAGCGACGTCGTGGTCTCGACAGCCGCGCAGGAATTCTTCGGCATTTCCGTGGTCGAGGCCATCTACGCCGGCTGCCTTCCGCTGCTGCCGGACGGGCTGAGCTACCGGGAGATCCTGCCGCCCCACCTTCACGGAACCCATCTTTACCGCACCCCTGAGGAACTGTTCAACCGGCTCAGACGCTGGGCAGCGCGCCCCGAAGAGGCCCGCGTGGTTGACCTGCGGGCTGAGGTGAGGCGGTTCGGCTGGGACTGCGTCGCGCCACGACTCGATGCGACGTTAGAAGAGATGTGCGCGGGGGGTAACCATGATTGAGTTCGCCGCCCCTTCCGTGCTGTGGGCGCTGCCTGCTGTGTCCATTCCGATAGTCATTCACCTGCTGCATCGCCGACGCTTCCGGCGAGCGCAGTGGGCGGCGATGGCGTTCCTGGTTCATGCCGAGCGCCGGGCCCGGCGCCGCGTGCTCTTGCAGAAGCTGTTGGTGCTTGCGCTGCGGGTTGTGGCCGTCCTGCTGCTTGTGATCCTGTTCGCGCGACCTTATCTTTCCCGGCCATTTCCCGGTCTGACAGACCACGGAGCTTCGCTGCTGGTCCTGATGGACGACTCAGCCAGCATGTCTCAGCGCGACGGGGACAGCACCGTGTTCGACCGGTCCATCAACATGCTCGTGTCCATGGCCGAGAGGGCGGCTGCCGGAGGCGCACCGGTCAGCCTGACCGTGCATCTGGCGAGCCGCTCGGATGCGCTTTTCCACGCCGATAGGCTGGGGCCAGCGGACGCAGAACGTTTGCGTTCCCTGCTGAGCGACCTTGAGCCGACGGCGCTCCGACTGGCCGCTGACATGCAACTGGCACAGATGGAAGCACGCGCCCGCAGCGCCCGCATGGAGAACGCGGTCTTCTACGTCCTGACCGACCTGCGCGCTGCGGATTGGGCTCGTAGGGCCGGTTCCCCGGAACTTGCCCCGCCCGTTGCAGAGGCCCTGCGCAGGCTTCAAGAACTGGGGCGCGTCGTGCTGGTTGATGCGGCGCCCGTCGAGACCGAAAACGTCGGCATAACCGATGCGCGCCTCGCGGAGCCGCTGGTCTACGCAAACACGCCGGCCGTTTGCCGGATCACGATCGAGAACCGCACGGCGCGCGAGATCCCCCCGGGCACGCTTGACGTACTGGTGGACGGGCGTTCGCTGCCGTCCGTACCGACCCCGGCGATCCCCGGCGGCGAGGCGCGCCAGGTGCCGGTGAGCATCTCCGCGCCGGCCGGTTACCACGGACTGGAGTTCCGCTTCGAGCACGATGAGCCGTTCCAGGCAGACAATCGGGCCTACCTTGCCCTGGAAAGCAGGCAGCGCGTCCCGGTGCTCATCGTCGAGGGCGATCCGGGCCTCAGCGAGTCGGAAGGCTCATGTTACTACCTGAAGGCCGCGCTCGAACCTGAGGGCGCGAAGGCAGGTGGCATAGAGGTGGACGTGCGCTATCCGTGGGCCCTCAAGGAGATAGTCCTCTCGGATTACGCGGTTATCTTTCTGTCGAACGTAGCCGACCCCGGGGAGACAGAGGCCGCGGCCCTGCGATATTACGTGGAAGGGGGCGGCGGCCTCGTGATCTTTCTCGGCGACAGAGTCAGCAGGCAGCACTGGAATGAATCGCTGCTCGAACCCGAAAGCGGCGTCTTGCCGGCCAGGCTGAGGCGGATCGTGGATCTGAGCGAGGCGGAGCGGCCGGCCCGCATGGGGAGTATGAAGTTCTCGGATCCGCTGCTGGAGCCATTCAAGGACTGGGAGGCGCTCTTCGGCATGGTCAGCGTCACGGGCTTCTGGCAGGTGGAGCCGCTGGGAAATACAGAGGTGCTGGCGAGCTTCGACGATGGCGACTTCTCGCCTGCCATACTTCTGTCTCGCATTGGCCGGGGCGCCGTGCTGCTGGTGACCACAAGCGCCGACGACGAGTGGAACGACTGGGCCCGCTCCGAGTTGGGGCGGGTCACCTACGTTTCCTTCGTCCACAGGGCTGTGGAGCAACTGGCGGGTGCGGATTCAGTCGAGCTGAACCTTGAGGCCGGCGCGCCCCTGGTCTTCAGACTCGATCCGTCACGTTACGAGAAGTCGGCGACCCTGCGGGCGCCGCGGGCCAGGGGCGGCTCTCCGGAGGCGTCGCAGGTTCTCCGGGGGCAGCCGTTGGCGGACGGGAGCGGCCTGTGGCTCACCGGCGGGCGGCTTTTGAGCGCCGGCCTGTGGAAGCTCGAACTGAAGGAGGCAGGTGGCCCCGCCGAGAGCGTCTGGCTGGCGGTTAACATGCCGGCCGCGGAAGGCGATCTGGAGCGAGTGCCAGCGGAGGCGTTCGGGGCAGCCGCCCTCTCGCCGGATCTGCTGAGGGTTGTGTGCCTTGAGGAAGCGCCTGTTGCGGGCCTGGGCGGCCTGACGCGGCAATGCTGGCAACTGGTCGCAGCGATTCTGCTGGTGGTGCTCGTGCTGGAAAGTGCGCTCGCTTACCTGTCCGGCAATCCACGCGCCGTGAGTTCTTCCGGAATGAAGGTGTAGCTATGTCAGGATTGCTCAGGCTGTTGACGGGGATGGACAGTGGCGCGACGGCGTCCGGCGTCCGCCCCCGCTTTGAGTGGCTTGGTCTGCCCGAGGGCACGACGGCTCTTCTTGCCCTCGGCGTGGCTGCGGCTCTCGTGGTGATGATCTTCATGCTCTATCGTCGGGAGCGCGGGCATACGGCGCCCTGGAGGCGGTGGAGTGCGTGCGGGCTGCGCGTCCTCATCCTGGCTGTTGTGGCGGTCATTTTGCTGCAGCCGTCCGTGGCGTTCGACATCGAACGCGTCGAGCATGGAAGGCTGGTCTTTCTGGTGGACAGATCGGCGAGCATGTCCACGGAGGATCGGTCAATGCCCCGGCAGCTCATGGAATCCTGGGCCCGCGCTCTTGGCCGGGACGTTGCGGCGGAGGCGCCTGCGCTGCAACGTCACGAGGTGGTGCGTGCGCTCCTCGCGCGCGGTGGCGGGCTCCTCGCGCGATGCCGGCTCAACAACACCGTGCGCCTCATAACCTTCGCCGAGGGGGCAGAGACGGCCCTGGAGCTGCCGAAGATAACGCGAGCGGAATCATCAGCGGAGCAAGCCGCCGTATCATGGGAGCTGCCCGGATGGCAGCCGACCGGGCCGCGCACCGACATTGCCGGCGCCATCCGCGTGGCCCTGCGTGAGAGGCAGGGCTGCCCGCTGGCAGCGATTGTGCTGCTCAGCGACGGCCGCCAGACGGGTCCCGGCACTCTGGATGATGCTGCGCGCGAGGCTGCCCGCGAGTCCGTGCCGGTCTATGCGATAGGCATAGGCGATCCAAGGCCGTCTCGTAACGTAAGCGTGCTCTGGCTGCTGTGCGACGACCACGTAATAAAGGGTTCGCCCCTGCGCATGCAGGTTGTGCTGAAGGCATATGGGTTTGCGGGCGGGACCGCGCAACTTACCGTTGAGGAGGAGGACCTCCGGACTGCTCAGAAGCTTACCGTAGCGCGTCAGGACCTGCGGCTGGGATCCGACGGCGAGCTGCTTCAGGTGGAGCTGGTCCACGAGCCCGAGCGCGAGGGCCAGATGCGCTACACGGCGAGGCTCGCGCCGCTGAGCGGGGAGTCCCAGCTCCAGGACAACGAGGCATACAAGCGCGTCACCGTGCTCGACGAGAAGGTGAAGGTGCTGATGGTGGCGGGCGGGCCGTCGTTCGAGTACAGATTCCTCTCGGCGCTGATCGAAAGGGATCCCGGCTTCGAGCTGAGCGTCTGGCTTCAGAGCAAGAGCCCGGGGCTGCCCCAGGGAGGCAGTGCGCCGCTTGTCGAGTTCCCCGCTGACAGGGAGGTTGTTCTTTCCTACGACGTGATCCTGCTGCTTGATCCGGATCCCCGCGAGTTCAGCGCCGCCTGGTTAGATCATCTGGTTGCGCTGGTCGAGCAAGGCGGCGGGTTCGTGTGGGCAGCCTCCCTTTGCCACAGCCCCGAGTTTTTCGGCCGCGCTGATCTTGAGGCGTTGCACGGGCTCCTGCCGGTCGTCGTCAGCCGGGCCAGCCCCCAAGCGCTCATCGGAGGGGTCCACGCAGAAAGCTGGCCCGTGCAGCTTACCCGGGAGGGGGCGCAGCATCAGGTGATGCGCGTCCGGGACGACCGCCAGGCGGCTGAGGCGTTCTGGGCGCGGGCGCCGGGCCTGTACTGGACCTACCCGGTCAGTCGGGCCAAGCCGGGAGCCACGGTGCTGTTGCGTTACAAGGGCCCTTCATTCCGCCCATCGGCGCAGGAGGGCACTGTCCTGGCAGCCCTTCAGCCCTACGGTGCGGGTCGCACTTTCTTTCTGGGATGCGATGAGACCTGGCGCTGGCGCAGGGCGGGCGTGCAGGAGCACCGCCGGTTCTGGCTCCAGCTTCTGCGCTACCTCGTGCAGGGCCGTCTGCTGGGCGGACGCAGGCGGGCTCAGATTCTGCTGGACAGTTCCTCTTATCGTCTGGGCGACCCCGTGCGGATCCGGGCACGCCTGCTTGACAAGGACTACAGGCCTCTGGCGCAGCCGGCGCTGGAGGTAGGTGTGGAGCACGGGCGCATCAGGGTGGGCTCGGTGACGCTGCGGCAGGTGGATCCGGATCAGGGCATCTACGAGGGGGTATTCTATCCCGAGCAGTTCGGGCAGTTTGACGTCGTCTGCCCTCTGCCCGACGGGCCGGCCGTGCGGGAACCGTTCACCGTGGAGAGGCCGGACGTCGAGTTCGAAGACGTGACCCTGGCGCAAGGCGAGTTGCGCAGGCTGGCCGAACTGACCGGCGGCAGGTACCTGGGGCCTGCAGAAATCGGGAGCCTGCCGGACCTCGTGCCGGACTGCACCGCCACCACTGTGGAGCCGGGCACGCCGGCGCCGCTCTGGGATTCGGTCGCGCTGATGGTCCTTCTGATCGTGCTGCTGAGCGGCGAGTGGCTGCTGCGGAAGTGGATGGGGGCCACCTGAGCTCCAGGGGCGGACTGGCGCAGGTCAGCAAAGGATATGCTGAACTGTGCCAGTTGAGCGAAGCCACCCGATGAGAACCCGCCCCTTCTCGTTCAGCTCTCGGAACGCCTTCAGGCGGCCGAGCAGCTGCCCGGGGGCTATCATCAACTGCTCGTTGAGGCACTTCCTGAGCATGCCGGTCTGGTTGACGATGATGGCCAGGAGGATGTCGTCGAATTCTTCTCGGATTTCTTCTTCGGCAGCTCCTCTGGCGCCTGCGTTGCACCAGAAGGCGGCGGCGGGGGAGCGACCTCAGCTCGCCCGCGTCTGCGCCCCCCCCAGGTTCACTTCCACAAGGTCGCTCGCGACGGTCGCGCTCACCACACAAAATCAAACAAGCGCCGCCGTCGTTGATGCAATAACTACGGGCCTGTTTCGCATATTCATGGAAATGACCCTACGAGGGAGCCGCTCGACTGCCAGGCCACTGCGGTTTCTCAGAAAGGCCGTCCCCACAGCAAACGAGGCAGCCAACCTGCTCGGCTACAAGCAATCATTCGTCCCGGAAACGGGCGCCATTGAAAACGCACAAAGTTCTGCGCCTTTGTCAAGACTGAAGGGGAACGCATGAGAAAAAAGCCGTGATGACGGCAAACTGCACCCGACACCACGGCTTCTTTACGACTGCCAACTCAGCAGAAGCTCTATCTACTGCTCTTTAGCTTCTTCGCCTGCCTCCTCGGAGGGACCCTCTTCTGTGGGTTCGGCGCCCTCAGGTTCTGCGGCGCCGGCCTTTCGGGACGACATTAGCACGATTAGCACAATGATGATGATCACCGCGAGGATGACCAGCACGATGTGCCAGAGGCCCAAGGCAACAACAATACCCATGGCAACCCTCCTTCAGATTTCGGCGGCTCCGGGCCCATCGCAGCTTACCCGCCAAGCCGCCAACACAAGCCAGCGAACCACTAGAACTCATCCGCTGCCCAACACTCGTCAAGTCGCACCATCACCACGCAGCACGACCCATAAATACTACTTCTCCCGATCAATCGTTTAATTATGGCGACTGCTGTCCGGCCAGTCAAGAAGAAAACCCAATTGCCATGAAAACCGCTGCCGCATCCCTCGGCTCAGCCCCGAATAGTCTCGTGCAGGCAACAAAACCGACTGCAAAGAATCAGCCGATACGGTAGAATCACACAGCGAAGCTCAACAGATGAGGCGTGCGATGAAGGTGACAGTTGCCCCGGACTCACTTAAGGAGAGCATCTCTGCAGTGCAGGCCGCCCGCGCCATCACTCGGGGCCTGCGAGCGGTCGCCCCCGATGTGTCCGTGGAGATTGTTCCGATGGCCGACGGGGGAGAGGGCACGGTCGAGGCCATTGTGCAGGCAACCGGCGGCCGATACGTCAGCGCACGCGTGGCCGACCCGCTCGGCCGCCCGGTTGAGGGCGGCTTCGCGCTGTGCCGGGACGGACGGCTCGGAGTGATCGAGATGGCCTCTGCCAGCGGCCTGGCGCTGCTGAAGCCTCGGGAGCGCAATCCCCTGCTCACCTCCACCCGCGGCACCGGGCAGCTTATCCGGGAGGCGCTCGATGCCGGCGCCGAACAAATCATCCTCGGCATCGGCGGGAGTGCGACGGTTGACTGCGGCACGGGCATGGCCGCAGAACTCGGCGTCGGGTTCTTTGATCGCGCCGGCAATCCGATAGAGGATCCGTGCGGAGGCAGGCTTGAGGAGATCGGCCATCTGGACATCTCAGGGCTCGATCCGCGGCTGGAGCGGGTGCGGATCACGGCGGCCTGCGACGTGAGAAATCCGCTCGTCGGGCCGGAGGGCGCCGCGCGGGTCTACGCGCCGCAGAAGGGGGCAGACGCGGCGATGATCGAGCGCCTTGAGAGGGGCATCGAGAACTTCACTGACGTGCTCAGGGGGGACCTGTCCTGCGACGTGGCGCAGGTGGCCGGCGGGGGCGCTGCCGGGGGGCTGGGCGCTGGACTGTTCGGGCTGCTTGGCGCTGAGTTGAGGGGCGGGGCGGAGACGGTCATGGAGGCGGCCCGCCTGCGCGAGCGGATGCGCGGCAGCAGCCTGCTTATCACCGCAGAGGGACGAGCCGACGGCCAGAGCGCCTTCGGCAAGGTCCCGGCGGCGGTCGCCGCACTCGCTAAGGAGCAGGCCATCCCTGTTGTCGTGCTCACGGGGATGCTGGGACCCGGCCATGAGAGGCTCTACGAGTGCGGCGTGGATGCGATCCTCTGTATCTGCGACCGGCCGATGGCGTTGCGGACCGCCCTGCGTCAGGCAGAGTCGTTGCTGGAGAGAGCGGCCGGGTCGCTGATGCGGCTCTGGCTGGCTTCCGCCGGGAAGGAGCAGCGCGATGCGTGAGCGCGAACTGATCGAATACATCCGCACGCTTGCCGGCACCAAGGCGCCCCCGTGGCTCGAGGTCGGAATAGGGGACGATGCGGCGGTCCTCAGGCTGCCCGGCGGCCAGGGGCTGGTTGTTACCACGGACATGCTGATCGAGGGCACGCACTTTCTGCCGGGCACGCCCCCTGAGGCCGTCGGCCGCAAGGCGGTGGCGCGGGCGCTAAGCGACCTGGCCGCCATGGCCTCGCGGCCCCTCTGCATCCTGGCGGCCGTATGCTTCGGGCAGCGCTGCGAGCCTGGCACCCCGGAGCGGCTCAGCAAGGCACTGTGGGAGGCGTCGCTGGAGCTCTCAGCGCCTCTGATCGGGGGCGACGTCGCTGCAGGGGACGGCCCGCTGAGCGTCACGGTCACAGCGATCGGTCTGCCCGGTGCAAAGGGTATTGTGACCCGGGCAGGTGCCCGGCCCGGTGACGCCGTCTGCGTAACCGGATCGCTCGGCGGCGCCCTGCGCGGACGCCACCTCAGCTTCACTCCCCGGGTGGCTGAGGCGCTTGAACTTGCCGCCCGCCTTGATGTGCACGCGATGATTGACATCAGTGACGGCCTCAGCACTGACCTGCTCCACATAGCGGAGGCGAGCGGCGTAGGCATCACGGTGCAGGCCGGGGCGATCCCGGTCTCCGAGGACGCCCTGGCTCTGAGCCAGGAAGCGGCGCCGGAGGATCTGCCCATCAGGCACGCGCTCAACGACGGAGAGGACTACGAGCTGATCTTCTGTGTCCCAGAGCAGGAGGCGGAGGCAGCCCTGAGCGCGGCGCCGGGCACGCCGGTGTCCGTGATCGGCAAGGTGACGGCCGGCGGGGAATCCTTCATCGTCTGGCCCGACGGCAGACGCGAGCCATTGCGAGGCGCAGGATGGGAGCATCTGAGCGAATAGAGGCCGGGCTGATCAGGTTCGCCACCGCCTCGCCCGAGCAGACGATGGAGGCGGGCGCACGGTTCGCGGAGCTGTGCAGGCCGAACGACGTGGTCGGCCTGGAGGGGACGCTCGGGGCGGGCAAGACGTGCTTCGTCAAGGGCATGGCTCGCGGGCTCGGGGCGGGCGACCAGCGGTCGGTCATCAGCCCGAGCTTTGTTCTCATGCGCCGGCACAGGGGGAGGCTGACGCTGTATCACTTCGACGCCTACCGCCTGGAAGGCGAGCGTCAGATGGAAGAGATCGGCTGCTACGAGGTCTTCGAGAGCGGAGGGGTGAGCGCGATCGAGTGGGCGGACCACGTGGCAGGATGTCTCCCACAGGAGCGCTTCCTGATCGCCATCCGCATGGCGGGCGCGAACCGGCGACAGTTCGCTCTCACCTGCGTCGGCCCCGGCCCGACCTCGCGCCGCGAGGCGATTGCCTGCGCGCTTGCCCCGTGGAAACAGTGACCTGAGGGCTGCTCCTCAACGTTGCGCCTGTGCACCCCATCTGCTACCATCGCCGGGCGAGATGAGCATACGCGTGCTGTCCAAAAGCCTCGCCGATAAGATTGCCGCAGGAGAGGTTATCGAACGTCCTGCTTCCGTAGTAAAGGAGCTCGTCGAGAACTCGATTGACGCCGGCGCCAGCCGCATCGAGATCGAGCTTGAGGATGGGGGCTCGAAGCTCGTGCGGGTGGTAGACGACGGCTGCGGCATGTCCGAGCAAGACGTTGCGCTCGCCTTCCTGAGCCACGCCACCAGCAAGCTCGCCGCCGAAGATGACCTGTTCAGCATCTCCACAATGGGGTTCCGAGGCGAGGCCCTTTCCAGCATTGCCGCCGTTTCCCTGGCGCGGATCGTCTCGCGCCAGCGCGACTCTGAGGCGGGTTACGAGATCCAGGTCGAAGGGGGAGAAACCGGCGGCGCGAGGGCCTGCGGCGCCCCACCCGGCACCCAGGTCGAGGTGCACAACCTGTTCTTCAACGTGCCCGTGCGGAGGAAATTCCTCAAGTCTCCCGCTACTGAGATGGCCCACGTCACAGAGGCCGTCACGCGCCTTGCGCTGGCGCATCCCGAGATGCACTTCGTTCTGACGCACAACGCCCGCGTGGTCTTCAACCTCCCGCCCGCCGAGGGCCGACGTCAGCGGATCGGGGAGTTCTTCGGCAGGGAGATCGCCGAGAACATCATCCCACTTTCGACGCGATGCCTGGAAGTCGAGATCGAGGGCTATCTGTTACCTCCCTCGGTGAGCCGCGCCAGCGCCACCATGCAGTACACCTACGTGAACGATCGGTACGTGCGCGAAAGGTCGCTGATGCACGCGGTGGCGGAGGCATACCGCGGCCTGATGATAGCGCAGCGAAGACCAGTCTGTTTCCTGTTCCTCACGGTTGATCCGGGCGAGGTTGACGTCAACGTGCACCCGACGAAGATCGAGGTCAGGTTCCGTCGTGCCCGCGATATCTACACGAGGGTGCTGGGGGCGATGAAGGACGCCCTGCGTCAGGCGAAGCTCACCCCTCAGGTCTCGCTCACGACTGCGCCCGCAGAGCATCTGGACAGGCGGCAGGAAGGGGTCCAGCAGGCGATATCGGATTTCTTCGCGGCCCACAACAGCACGGAC
>SDBU01007730.1_pt1 | contig 12340 bp, 9 predicted proteins | sample 2277071 | NCBI WGS metagenome assembly SDBU01 (sample SAMN10397929, study PRJNA504765) | marine sediment metagenome | isolation source: marine sediment core GS08_GC12, 126 cmbsf | place: Arctic Ocean: Gakkel Ridge, Loki's castle | collected 2008
CTCTTTTGGAAAATGGGGACTGGCTACTTTTTTGATTTAAAAAGGTGCCTGTCCTTTTTTTCCAACGTGTGTCCCTCTTTTTTAATATTACCTCTTAAAAAAACTTTCCCCAAAAAAGAAGGATTTTTAGAACTTTTGTCGTATATACAATAATAATATACCGTGAAATATTCCACGTAAGTAAATATTTTATATTCAATAAATATATATAATTTAATATCGTACCCAGATTGGTGTCTTTTGCTATTTTAAGAGAGGAAACGAAGTTTTTATTCTTAACGAAAGATAAAGTCATTCTAATATTTCCCTGATATTTAATAGTATAATAAAATAAAAATTGTTCTAAATTAAAAAAAGAGGTTCATTGTAAAATCAAATGCAATAATATAAAAAGGCGGACTGGTAACATGATAAAGAACAACGCTAAAAAAGAACCAATCGAAAAACAATTATGGAAGGCGGCGAACAAGCTCCGAAAGAATATTGATGCTGCTGAATACAAACATATCATATTGGGTTTGATATTTTTAAAATATATCTCCGATGCTTTTGAGGAACTACATGAAAAACTAAAAGCAGGGGAAGGCGAATATGCCGGTGCTGACCCTGAAGACAAGGACGAATATAAGGCTGAAAATGTCTTTTTCGTACCCCCTTCTGCCCGCTGGTCTTATCTGCAATCAAGAGCTAAGCTGCCGGAAATAGGCAAAGATGTTGATTCTGCAATGGATACTATCGAAAGGGATAATCCATCACTTAGGAATGTTCTGCCAAAGGTCTATGCAAGGGGAAATCTTGATCCGACAAGTTTAGGCGGATTGATTGACCTTATAAGTAACATTGCCCTTGGTAAAGCAAAAGCCAGAAGTTCCGATATTTTAGGTCATGTTTTTGAATATTTCCTCGGTGAATTTGCTTTAGCTGAAGGCAAAAAGGGCGGGCAGTTCTACACTCCAAGAAGTGTTGTTGAATTACTTATAGAAATGCTGGAGCCACACAAGGGTCGTATTTTTGATCCCTGCTGTGGTTCAGGTGGAATGTTCGTTCATTCCGAAAAATTTGTAAAGGATCATCAAGGCAGGGTAAACGACATTTCTATTTATGGGCAGGAAAGCAACCAAACAACATGGCGACTTTGTAAAATGAATCTTGCTATCAGGGGAATAGACAGTTCGCAAATAAAATGGAACAATGAAGGTTCATTTTTAAATAATGCACACAAGGATTTAAAAGCGGATTATGTAATTGCCAATCCTCCGTTTAATGACAGCGACTGGAGCGGTGATCTGCTCAGAAAAGACGGAAGATGGAAACACGGCATACCACCCACTGGAAATGCAAACTATGCATGGATACAACACTTTATTTACCATCTCAGCCCAAGCGGACAAGCAGGTTTTGTTTTAGCTAAGGGAGCATTAACCACTAAAACAAATGGAGAATATGAAATACGAAAAAGCATTATTGAATCTGGCTTGGTAGATTGCATGGTAAATTTGCCTGCGAAATTGTTTTTAAACACTCAGATTCCCGCAAGCCTCTGGTTTTTAAGTCGGAACAAAGCCAATGGTAAGTTCCGCAACCGCACTGATGAAATACTTTTTATCGATGCCCGGAACATGGGACATCTGATAAATCGCAGGACGCGTGAATTTTCAAAAGAAGATATACAGAAAATAGCAGAGACATATCACAACTGGCGTAATCCCGATGGGGATTATGAAGATATAAAAGGATTTTGTAAATCTGCCACCTTTGAAAATGTAGGGGATCTGGATTATGTGCTGACACCGGGTCGTTATGTGGGATTGCCTGACAATGAAGATGATTTCGATTTTAATGAGCGATTTACCAATTTAAAGAAGGAATTTAAAGAACAGTTGAAAGAGGAAGAACGACTCAATACTTTAATTCTGGAAAACCTGAAAAAGGTGGTTACAGATGTTGGTGAAAATGTCGGAGAAAACTAGGGAGAAAACTAGGGAGAAAATTTTGTCTATTTTAAAAGCAACACCATATATTACCATAAATGAACTGGCGGAAAATGTAGGAATTTCACAAAAAGGGGTAGAATGGCAAATAGCAAAACTTAAAAAAGAAGGCAGAATAAAGCGCATTGGCCCCGATAAAGGCGGACACTGGGAAGTGAAAAAATAAAAAGCGAGAACGCAAACAATACAACTCTAAATTACAACAACATACCAAAAGGTTGAAAAAAGGTGAAGATTGATAAAACGAGAAGAGGGAATAGTTTAATGAATAACACGGAGTTGTCTAAGCTTGTTAATAATGCACTTATAAAAGTATACAAACATCATAAGTATCTGATAAAAAATAAAGTCCATGAACGTAGTATTGTCTTTTGGTTTGGCGTATATCTTCACGAGTTATTACAGCTTAAAGAAAAGGAATATGCGGAATTTAATTTAGATTTTGAGTATAATAAAAATCATAGTAATCCAAAAAAGACTGAAAATTTTCCAGATGGCACTTACCCGGATATTCTTCTACATAAACGTGGTAGTAATGAACATAATTTACTTATCATTGAGTTTAAAACATGGTGGGAACCAGATAATAGTAGAGACTTAAGGAAATTAAGAGATTTTACACACCCTGATGGTGTTTATAAATACAAATACGGGTTATCTATTATTTTGGGAAAAGATAAACCAATTATCACAGTATTACAAAAGGGAGAAATTATTAATAATGAGTAAGTGGAAGGAATATAAGCTGGGGGATGTGGCAGAAATTGTTGGTGGTGGGACACCTAAAACAAAAGTTTCAGAATATTGGAATGGAAACATTCCTTGGTTAACTCCAAGGGATTTATCAAATTATTCTGGCCGTTATATTTCAAATGGTGAAAGAAATATTTCCAAAGTAGGTTTGAAAAATTCGAGTGCAAAAATACTGCCTAAAGGAACTGTATTATTAAGTTCAAGAGCTCCAGTAGGTTATTTGGTTATTGCATTGAATGAAATGTCAACAAATCAAGGCTTCAGAAGTTTAATACCAAATTTAAAAACTAATAGTCTATTTTTATTCTATCTGTTAAAAAATAATGTTGATTATTTGAAATCTCAGTCCACCGGAACAACTTTTGGTGAGCTTGCAGGTTCAACTTTAAAATCATTGCCATTCTTATTTCCCCCTCTACCCGAGCAAAAAGCCATCACCTCTGTCCTTTCTAGTCTCGATGACAAGATAGATCTACTCCACTGCCAGAACAAAACCCTCGAAGCCATGGCAGAAACGCTGTTCAGACAGTGGTTTGTGGAGGAAGCGCAGGGAGATTGGGAGGAAAAGTCGTTATCTTTTTACGGTAATATTGTATGCGGAAAAACACCTTCAAAAAAGAAAAAGGAATATTTTAATGGAGACATTCCATTTATTAAAATTCCTGATATGCACGGAAATACTTTTGTTTTTAAAACTTCTGACAGTCTATCAGAAGAAGGGAGAAATTCCCAAAACAATAAAACATTACCTGCTAAATCAATATGTGTAAGTTGTATTGCTACCGTTGGATTGGTTTCAATGACAGTTAAAGAAAGCCAAACAAATCAGCAAATTAATTCAATAGTTCCATATAAAGACCATTATCGTTATTATCTGTATTTATTCATGAAAAATTTTACTGATTTACTAACTGCAATGGCAAGCGGTGGCACTGCAACGCTAAATTTAAATACTGGTAATTTTTCTAAAATATACATTCCTTTACCTGATGAAAATATTCTTAAAGAATGCCATAAGGTAATTAAACTATTATTTGATAAAATATTTAATAACCAAAAACAAATCCGTACATTAGAGCAAATGCGTGATACGCTATTGCCCAAATTGATAAGTGGAGAAGTCAGGGTGAGAATGGAGATGTGCAATGTCTGATGGTGGTTACTATGCAATCAAGGGATTTGAATTTCAAATAGACAAAACTATTCTGGAATTATTCAAAGCAGATGACACCACTCCTGTTTGCCTTGAACAAATTCAAGATATTAATACAAATGATTTTGTAATGCAAGTGAAGTACAAGGAGACTCAAAAATACACTCCCGCAAAAATTAAAGAACCTGTTATTCAACTTATAAATGAGTATCAAGCATTCCCAACAAAGAAGTGTTATCTGTACTGTTATTTTAATGATGTTAAAGAGGAAAAGAGAAATCTTACAAGTAGTGAGTTAGATAGGATTTTAGGAAATAAAAAGGACAGCTTTACCAAGCCTATAAAAGATAGTTTTCTTTTAAATTTTAAATTACATTTTTCAAAGTCATTTCAAGAACAATTCATTCAAGCTGTAAATATAATAAAATCAAATTCGGACTGCTCTAATTTTGATGAGGCTTTAATTCATTATGGTAGTATTGTAAGCCATTTGAGAAAAATTGTTACAAACAATTTGGAAATAAAAAACAGGACTTGTACTAAATCTGATATTTTAGCGATAATCATTGGAAACCGTAAAACTGTATTTGATTCTACTTATCGAACTTATAAAGGAAAACAACAATACATTGCCGAAATCAAAAAACGCTATTTTACTTACCGAAACATAGATAATTGGGAACGCTTTCTTATTATAGAGTTAGGTGGGCGAGAAAATGTTTCAGCCATTAAAACAATAGTTCTTGATATAAAAAATAAATTTTTTAAGAGACTTACTCGAAAAATTAAGTCTGGAGCTCCTTATATCTATTTCATAAATATTTCTAAAGATAATCTTAAGAGATTAAAAACTGAGCTAATCACTGAAAACAATATAATTAAAGACGGTTATGACTTTATGGATGCTGATTTTTACACAAAAAGTCTTAAAGTAAACTCAACCATTAAAAATGAAATTTCGATAAAGTTTATTAACAATGAAGATAATTTAAAAGCTATGCTCGCTTGCGATTTGGGATGCACAAAGAAGATCTATCAATTTTATCATACTACCCCAATCGCGCTATCATTCGATATTGATACGGTAAATGTTAAAATTAGTGAGCTTTTGGAAATACAACAAATATTAAGATAGGAGATTTATTATGATGGATGAAAATAAAAATATAACTGCAGAGGTTATTGCTGTATATCCCAATAAGGTAAAGATATCTGTTGACGATTTGAGCAAGTTTATTTCAACGGATGAACAAGTTGAAAAGTTGAAAGTAGGCTCGTATTTGGAAATCGCTGATGATGATAACCATAAATTAATTGCGATTATTGAGAGTTATTCCATTGTAATTGACGAAAAAAAACCCTATAGACGATCTTATATTATCGAAGCAAATCCTCTGGGGACAATTGAAGGCAATGAGTTTTTTCGAGGAGGTGATTCACTAACAATTCCACCCACAAAGGTATTACCTGCAAAATATGAAGATATAAATGCCATTTTCAATTCACGGATAAAAGAAAAAGAAAGGTTTTGTTTTTCAAAATTAGCACAAAATAATAAAATTGAAACTCCTGTAAATGGAAACCGATTCTTTAATAAGCATTTTGCAATTGTAGGTTCGACAGGTACAGGTAAGTCACATGCTGTTGCGAAGATTTTACAGGAAGCAGTTATTAAAAAGGAAGGGCAGTATGAGGGCTTAAATAACTCACATATAGTTTTATTTGACATCCACGGCGAGTATAAAGACGCGTTTCCTGATTGTAACTATGTCGAAGCAAGTAATTTGACTTTACCCTATTGGTTGCTAAATGAAACTGAACTTGAGGAACTATTTTTGGATACTGGAGACAGAAACAATTATAACCAATCGTCAATTTTACGCCGTACAATTATTGAAAATAAACGGAAGCACAACCCCGGAGAAAAAATTCATTTTGGCACTCCAACAAAATTTGACATAACAGAATTATATAATTGTTTATACAATTTCCAAAACGAGACAGTTGACTATAGGGATAATTTGTGTATTAAAATTGAAAACGAGGAAAAGCAATGTTTGAATATTGAAGAGAAATATTTACACTTTTTTAAAAAACACTACATTTTTGAGCCAAGGAAATCAAGCAAGATAAAGGGTGGAATTTATGCTGATGGAACATTGGATAAATTTATCGACCGTTTTGAAAATAAAATTCATAATAAGCGATTGAAATTTCTATTTGGGGACGAATCTAGGGATTCCTCATTTGAAGATACGATGAAACAGTTTGTGGGCTATAAAACAAACAATTCAAATTCCAATCAAAATATTACTGTAATTGACTTAGGTGGAGTACCTTTTGAGGTTTTGAGTACGACAGTTTCGTTAATAACAAGAATACTGTTTGAATTCGGTTTTTACTATAAAAAATACTTAGATACTCAAAAGAAAATTTGCGAAACGCCGCTTTTATTGATCTATGAAGAAGCTCATAAATATGTTCCAAAAAGCGAATTGGCCAAATTCAGAGCATCAAAGAATGCAATTGAAAGGATTGCCAAAGAGGGAAGAAAATACGGTGTAACACTTGGAATTATCAGTCAAAGACCCTCGGAAATATCCGAAACCATTTTTTCGCAATGTAATACTTTTATCGTAATGCGCTTGACAAATCCAGATGACCAAAATTATGTAAAAAGGTTGCTTCCTGATTCTATGGGCAATATGACTGATACTTTGCCTTCGTTAAAAACAGGAGAGGCATTGCTTATTGGAGAGTCCATTGAAATGCCATGTATTGTTAAAATAGATAAATGCGAAAAATACAAACCATCATCAAATGATATTGAATACATTAAAATATGGCAAGAACAGTGGAAAGATGTTGATTTTGAGAAAATAGTAGAGCAATGGAAGAAATGAATCAATGAATAAAATTATCGAATCTACCATTGAACTTCTTTTACATTAGGGTTGCCAGTACACCTGTATCCCAGATATTGAACGGAAATTTATCAAGTTTTTCTTTCTGGGAGAGACGGAAGAAAGGATTATGCAATGAAAAATAATTTGCCTGATAATCAGTCAAATTTTCTTTTATACACAGGAAATGACGGAAAAATAAATATCGAAGTATTTCTGAAAGATGAAACGGTTTGGCTGACGCAGAAAGCTATTGGTAAACTGTTTGGGAAATCGAAAGCAACTATTAGCGAGCATCTTAAGAAAATATATACAGAAGGAGAATTGCAGATGGGTTCAACTGTTCGGAATTTCCGAACAGTTCAAACGGAAGGATTGAGGAAAGTAGAACGAGATTTGGAGTTTTACAATCTCGATGCCATTATATCTGTTGGCTATCGGGTAAACTCCTATCAGGCCATGCAGTTTCGCATCTGGGCAACCAAAACCCTGAAAGAATACATTATCAAAGGCTTTGTCCTGAATGATGAGCGGATGAAACAGGGAAATAGAGTTTTCGGGAGGGATTATTTTGAAGAACTCCTGGAGCGTATCCGGGAGATCCGGGCCAGTGAGCGACGTTTTTATCAGAAAATTACTGATATATATTCTCTCTCTGCCGATTATGATAAAAACGCGCCTACAACCAAAGAGTTTTTTGCCATAGTCCAAAATAAGCTACATTGGGCTATCACAGGAAAAACAGCTGCTGAAATTATTTATGAATTAGCAGATGCAACAAAAATACACATGGGACTAACCAACTGGAAGCAAGCACCGGATGACAAAATATTAAAGTCAGATGTTTCCATTGCAAAAAATTATCTGAATGAAGCTCACATTAAGGAACTGAATCAGATTGTCTCAGCTTATCTTGATTTAGCGGAAAATCGGGCACAGCGGCAGATTTTAATCAAAATGGCGGACTGGGTTGAATTTTTACACAAATTTTTGGAATTGTCCAACTACCCGATCTTAAAGGATAAGGGCAAAGTCAGTGCATTAGGAGCAAAACTCAAGGCTGAGCAGGAATATGAGGTGTATCGTATTCAACAGGATAAGGATTATCTCTCTGATTTTGACAAAGAGATACAGCGTATTAAAGGAAAAAAAGATGATTACAAATAAAATTACCGAATCTGAAATAGAACAATTCGCTATCGAGCAATTAGAGTATTTAGGTTATCAGCATTTATACGGTCCAGATATTGCCCCCGATGGTGATAGATTGGAAAGAGAATCTTTTGAAGATGTGCTTTTGCTAGAGCGACTGCGAACAGCCGTGGGCAGAATAAATCCGTCTATTCCATCAGATGTCCGCAAAAACGCTATAAAGCAAATTCTAAGGCTTAATTCCCCGGAACTCATTGCCAATAACGAGGCCTTTCACCGAATGCTTACCGAAGGTATAAAGGTAAGTTATCAGAAAGACGGTAACAGTAGAGGCGACCTGGTCTGGTTGATAGATTTCAAAAATCCTGAAAACAATGACTTTCTCGTTACGAACCAATTTACCGTCATCGAAAATGGCATCAACAAACGTCCTGACATTATTTTATTTGTGAATGGCTTACCTCTGGTCATTATCGAGTTGAAAAATCCTGTAGATGAGAATGCAACTGCCAGATCTGCCTACAGACAGTTACAGACATATAAACAGGCAATTCCAGGCTTGTTTACTTACAATGGTTTCATGGTCATTTCCGATGGTTTGGAAGCCCGGGCTGGTTCGCTTTCCGCCGGCTTTAACCGTTTTATGACCTGGAAATCATCAGATGGAAAGGTTGAAGCTTCTCCATTAATCGGGCAATTGGAAACCCTGATCAAAGGAATACTTAAAAAGGAAACTTTATTAGATCTTATTCGCCATTTCATAGTATTTGAAAAATCAAAAAAAGAAGACCAGGAGACAGGAATTATCACCATACAGACAGAAAAAAAACTGGCAGCCTACCATCAATATTATGCAGTAAACAGGGCAGTCGAATCGACATTAAGAGCGGCCGGGTACTCAACTGCAGCTGATATTTATAATGCAAATATCGTAAGGGAATCGCCTGAAAGTTATGGTGTGGCGGGTGTAAAGAAGCAACCAGTGGGAGACCGTAAAGGCGGTGTGATCTGGCATACTCAGGGAAGCGGTAAATCCCTGTCTATGGTGTTTTATACCGGAAAAATTGTTTTAACACTGGATAATCCTACTGTTTTGGTCATTACCGACAGAAACGATTTGGATGATCAGCTATTTGATACTTTTGCAGCTTCAAAACAACTGCTCAGGCAAGACCCTGTACAGGCAGAAAACAGAGAACAAATAAAAGAACTGTTAAACGTTGCTTCGGGCGGAGTGATTTTTTCAACTATTCAAAAATTCCAGCCCGATGAAGGTAATGTGTACGAACAACTTTCAGACAGAAGAAATGTCATTGTAATAGCCGACGAAGCACACAGGACTCAGTATGGATTCAAAGCGAAGACCATTGATGAGAAAGACGAGCAGGGGAATATTGTTGGTAAAAAAACTGTCTACGGCTTTGCAAAATATATGCGCGACGCTTTGCCCAATGCTACTTATATAGGCTTTACGGGAACTCCGATTGAAAAAACAGATAGAAATACCCCCGCGGTTTTTGGAAACTATGTTGATGTTTACGATATATTGCAAGCTGTTGATGATGGAGCAACGGTAAAGATTTATTATGAAAGCCGTTTGGCAAAAGTCAGCCTCAGCGAAGAAGGAAAAAAACTGGTTGCAGATTTGGATGAAGAATTAGAAAAAGAAGATTTATCGGGAACTCAGAAAGCCAAAGCAAAATGGACACAGTTAGAGGCGCTAATAGGAAGCAAAGAACGTATGAAGAAGATTGTTAGAGATATAATCAATCATTTTGAACAAAGGCAAGAAGTGTTTGAAGGTAAAGGAATAATTGTTGCTATGTCAAGACGGATTGCTGCCAACTTATATGATGAGATAATTAAAATCAAACCAGAATGGCACAGCGATGATTTAAAAAGAGGAGTCATCAAGGTAGTAATGACATCTTCTTCTTCCGACGGTCCGAAGATTTCAAAACATCACACTACAAAAGAACAGAGAAGAGTTTTAGCTGAGAGGATGAAGAATCCGGAAGATGAATTGAAACTGGTAATTGTGCGAGATATGTGGCTTACTGGTTTTGATGTTCCAAGCTTGCATACGATGTATATCGACAAACCCATGAAAGGTCATACCCTTATGCAGGCGATAGCAAGGGTGAACAGGGTGTACAAAGACAAGCCCGGTGGATTAATTGTGGATTATCTTGGAATTGCATCCGATCTGAAAGAAGCTTTATCATTCTATTCCGACAGCGGAGGCAAGGGCGACCCCGCAATTCTCCAGGAAAAAGCCGTTCAGATGATGTTGGAGAAAATAGAAGTTGTTTCCCAAATGTTTTATGGTTTTTCTTATAAGGAGTATTTTAAGGCGGATACATCGAGAAAGTTATCAATAATTCTTGAGGCCGAGGAATACATATTAGGCCTTGAAAATGGCAGAAAAAGATATATTGACGAGGTAACATCTTTATCAAAAGTATTTGCCATCGCAATACCTCATAAACAGGCATTAGCGGTAAAAGACGAAATTGCATTTTTTCAGGCCGTTAAATCCAGATTATTAAAGTTTGGTAGTACGGTATCAGGCAGAACAGATGAGGATATTGAAACTGTAATAAGGCAAGTTATCGATAAAGCACTGGTAACCGAGCAAGTTATAGATGTTTTTGATGCCGCAGGTATTAAAAAACCAGACATATCCATTCTTTCTGAAGAATTCCTTCTGGAAGTTAAAAATATGGAGCATAAAAATATCGCTCTTGAGGTTCTGAAGAAACTTCTTAATAATGAAATAAAATCAAGGATTAAAAGCAACCTTGTGCAAAGTAAATCTCTGATGGAAATGCTTGAAAATGCTATTAAAAAATATCACAATAAAATTTTAACTGCAGCAGAAGTTATTGAAGAATTAATTGAACTTGCCAAAGAAATCCAAAAGATGGACAAAGAGCCGGAGGAAATGGGTTTATCAGAATATGAATATGGTTTCTACACCGCGGTTGCTAACAATGGAAGCGCAAGAGAATTAATGGGAAAAGATAAATTGCGTGAACTGGCGGTTGTTTTATTTGAAAGAGTTAAGCAAAATGCAACAATTGATTGGACAATAAAAGAAAACGTTAGGGCAAAACTAAAAGTAATTGTTAAACGCACTTTAAGACAATATGGTTATCCTCCGGATATGCAAAAACTTGCGACAGAAACTGTACTCAAACAAGCTGAATTGATTGCAGATGAAATCACAAAGAAAAGGTAATGTATAAATAAATAGATTATAAATACACATCCCATTTTAGATAATTAATGTTTTACTTTTAAATTAGATAGACAGGGAAGGTGTATCAAATTAATAATTCGGTAACTTTTAGAGGACAACATATAGGATCTGGGGAGTTTCTTAACCAGATGGTTGAGGCTTTAGGTAAAAAAAGATATATCCATTTATTTAAGGAAGGTGTAATTATTTATGAAAAATGCTAAAAACGAAAAAAGAGGAAGAGAAACTGATTCCAAACAGCATGAAAAAATAGCCTGCCAGCATTTTTTAGAATTTTACAATAAACAATTAAACAAAAATATTAAATTCATAAAGTTTGGTGATCCAGATTTAGGTAAGGGAGAACCAGACTGCATCTGTAGTAATGGAATAAATATTGAAGTTGCTACAGCATATTATGATAATATAGATGCAAAAGATGCTTGGGCTACAATAGACCTACTTAAAAAGCGGATTAATAAGGATGATTATAAGAAAAAATATCCAGATAATACTCTTGGCATGGATAATCCCGATCAAGGTTTATATGATAGTATAAATAAAATAGTTATTGGAAAAAATAAAAAAGAATATAATTATAACGGAAAATTATTTTTGTTAATTTATTCCCGACCTGGCATAACCAATGAGACAGAAATAGAAATGTATATTAAGAAATATCGAAATTTTAAAAATATAATATTCGATGAAGTTTGGTTGCTTTTTGTATCTGATAACTACAAGATTTATCTCTTGGCTAAGCGCAACGATATTTTTGTATCAGAAAATAACGAAGAATTTAAATTTGGAAGGACGATGATAGAATAAAAAAGCCTAATTCCTTTAAGAAGAAATTATTTTTTTAACGAGTAAACTAATGGAAGTTAATTTTAAAAGTTCTACCAATTAATCGACTAGATAGAATAAAATTATAATAGAAGAAAACAAGTTATTTGGAGAATTATTTTTCTTTATAATTAAAATAGAGTTTTCAAAACATAAAGAAGTTTTTTTTGTTCCAAAAGGAAAAAAAGGAAAAGGAAAAAAGGGGGTCAGGTCTTGAAATATAACAAAATCTATGCTATTGTGACAACATGACCAGACCATTACGGATAGAATTTAAAGGTGCAGTTTATCATATCACCTC
>SDBU01007731.1_pt1 | contig 12339 bp, 13 predicted proteins | sample 2277071 | NCBI WGS metagenome assembly SDBU01 (sample SAMN10397929, study PRJNA504765) | marine sediment metagenome | isolation source: marine sediment core GS08_GC12, 126 cmbsf | place: Arctic Ocean: Gakkel Ridge, Loki's castle | collected 2008
TATATCAAGATCGGCTACATTCACAACAAGACCAGGGGCGTGAAAGAGGATGTTATTCGACTCAAAATTAAGTCGGCCTCCACGGCAGTTGACATGCAAATGAGGCTAGACGAAGCCGTCATAATCGCCTCCGGCCTGACAAAGGTGGCGGCGCAAATGCTGATTGGCCAACTGCCCATGACAAAGTTGCTGAAGTAACCCACACCACCATAGACACAAAAAGAAGGTGTAAGAACTCATGCGAATTTTAGTAGCGGGCGGCGGCGGCTTCATCGGTGGATATCTTGTGGAGCACTTGCTTGGGCAGGGGCATCACGTAACCGCTGCCGACATCAAGCCGATTGAAAACTGGTGGCAAGTACACGAGGCGGCGAACAACCTGGCCGGCCGCGACTTGCGGCTGTGGCAAAATGCCATGGAAGCGTGCCGCCGGCAGGATCACGTCTACAACCTGGCCTGTGACATGGGGGGGATCGGCTACATCGAGGGCAACAAGGCCGTCTGTATGCTCTCCGTGCTCATCAACACCCACCTGCTGATGGCCTCGCATCGGTACGGTGTCAAGCGATACTTCTACACCTCATCCGCCTGTGTCTACGCCGCCGACAAACAGGACCAGGCGGAACAGCCCGCGCTGAAGGAAGCAGACGCCTACCCGGCCATGCCCGAGGACGGCTACGGCTGGGAGAAGCTGTTTTCGGAGCGGATGTGCCGGCACTTCACCGAAGACTACGGCCTGGAAACCCGCGTGGCCCGCCTCCACAACGTGATGGGCCCCAAGGGTAGTTGGTGCGACGGCCGCGAGAAGGCACCGGCTGCCATCTGCCGCAAGGTGGCCAACGCCAAGCTCCAGGGGTTCGGCGGTATCGAGGTGTGGGGCGACGGCACCCGCACCCGCTCGTACTGCTGGGTGGGCGACTGCATCGAGGGCATCCGCCTGCTGATGGACAGCACGATACAAGAGCCGCTGAACATTGGCTCGCGCGAGTCGGTCACGGTGGATCGGTTGATTGAACTGGTCGAAGAGATTGCCGGGGTGAAGCTCCTGCGGTCATACGACACCAGCAAGCCACAGGGGGTGATGGGGCGGAACTCGGACAATACCAAAATCAAAACCCTGCTGAATTGGGAACCGACCACGGCGCTGCGGACGAGTCTGGAGAAAACGTATCCCTGGATTTTGGATCAGGTCCGCGAGGCGTTGGAAAGGGAGAAGGCACAATGAGAATCAGCGTTTTTGGGCTCGGCAAGCTCGGAAGTCCGCTGGCCGCCGTGTTGGCCGACGCCGGACATGACGTAATGGGCGTGGACGTGGACGTGGAGCGCGTTCGTAAACTCAACGCGGGCGAGGCACTCGTCGAAGAAACTGGATTGGCGGAACTGACTGCCAAGAACCGGGATCGCATCAGGGCCACGACGGACGGGCAGGGGGCGGCGGGCTGGAGCGATGTCATCTTCATCGTGGTGCCCACGCCTAGCCAGGCGAATGGTGCGTTTTCTGGCCAATATGTAGTCCAGGCAGCACAAGCAATCGGTCATGGGATGCGTGGCAGCGATCGCTGGCGGCTGGTGGTGCTGGTTTCTACGGTGATGCCGGGGACCTGCGAAAACGAGATTGTGCCCATGTTGGAGGCGGCCAGCAACAAGATATGTGACGACGGGTTCGGGTTCTGTTACAGCCCCGAGTTCATTGCCCTGGGCAGTGTGATTCACGACCTGCAAAACCCCGACTTCTTTCTCGTCGGCGAATCAGACGAGAGGGCCGGGGACGCGATGGAGTCAATCTACGTGGGTATGCACGGGCACGACATACTCGTGGAGCGGATGAACTACCTCAACGCCGAGGTGGCCAAACTGTCACTGAACGCCTATGTGACCATGAAAATCAGCTTCGCCAACATGGTGGCGGGTATCTGCGAACGGCTGCCGGCGGGCGATGCCTGGACGGTGCTGAGCGCAATCGGGCTGGACAGCCGCATCGGCGGGAAGTACCTGATGCCCGGCGCAGCGTATGGCGGCCCCTGTTTTCCAAGAGATGGTCGCGCCTTCCGGCAGCTTGCCGACCTGTGCAATGCCCCGTGTGAGTTGTCCGAGGCCACCGACGCCATCAACCAAGAGCAAACGCGGCGACTGGCCGAACAGGCATGGCACCTTTGCGGTGGCCAGGGGGCGGTGGCCGTGCTGGGACTGGCCTACAAGCCCAATACAAACATTGCCGAGGAGTCGGCCGGGGTGGCGGTGGCCAACGAACTTGCCACCCGGGGCGTGCCGGTGATGGCCTACGATCCCAAGGCCAGCCCGGACGCTGAGCGATGGGGGCTACACTCCGAGGTGTGCGTGTACCATTTGATGTCACGATGCGTCGAGGACGCAGTGGTGATCCTGGTGATGACCGCCTGGCCAGAGTTCGCCGAGTTGGATGCGGTAATGCTGACCGACGATCCACGGCCCACGGTGATCGACTGCTGGGGGATTGTGGACCGGGAGAAGATCGAGCCGAAGGCGGACTACAAACTGGTGGGCAAGGAGGGCTGACATGCGACGCATCGGACGCGACATGGAACCGAACGATATCCGCGAGTTCGTGGATTCGCCGAATCCCATCCTGTTGGAGATAGGCTGCAACGACGGCACGGACACCAACAAGTTTTTGGAGGCGTTCCCCGGCGGCACGATTTACTGCTTCGAGCCCGACCCGCGAGCCATTAGTCGGTTTTTCAAAACGGTTCACAGCGAGCGAGCGAGGCTTTTCGCAGCAGCCATATCGGACACAGACGGCCAGGCTGTGTTCAACGGCAGTTCTGGACGGCCTCCGGGCGAGGCAAGGGGACCGGGCGCGTCTCATTACTGCTTTTTAGACGAGTGGGACCTATCGGGATCTCTCCACAAGCCAACGGGGCACTTGTCTTATTCTCCCTGGGTAACTTTCCCGGAGTCTCGTCGGTTCGATGTCAAAACAATGAGGCTAGATACCTGGCTGGAGGATCAGCCAGAGATTGGGGTTATAGACTTCATCTGGGCAGACGTGCAGGGAGCCGAGGCCACGCTAATTGCCGGGGCCCAGAACGCCCTGCGAAATACCAGGTACTTCTATACGGAAACACGGCTGCAACAGGGCCAACATGCCGGACGCGAGCTATACCAAGGACAGCCAAGCATCGAGGAAATACAAGCATCCCTTCCCTTTATGTCCACAATAGCCCATTGGGGCAACAGTAACATCCTACTAAAAAACAATGCCCCAATTCACGATTAAGAATCCGTATAAGTGTACCCTGAGCGCCGACAGTGTGCCAATCTACGATGTGTTCGCGGCAAGGCTCGATGGGCGATTCGAGATTGCCGGGGAGTCCTTGTCTTTGCGGCCTGTCGTGAAATCGCTGCGGGGAACCTACATCTGTGTTCTGGGACCACACTACGCTCAACAGGCCATGCTTTCTGTTGTGGGACGGTTTGATGGTGCCCAGGAGGTTCAGCCGTTGTTTCTGGCTGACCCTAGCTGGTCTACAATGGTCATGCTTTTCCCTGTGCCAGAAGAACCGAGCAGCTTGCATCAAGTTCAGTTCTCCGTCTTCTTCGGGCAGCAACAGTATTTTCAGACCAGTGTGCCGCTGCCGAGGAATGGTGGCCATGGCCTGTTGGCCGTAGCTACACTTGCGAAATACGACTGGCCTTACATTGCGGAGTGGGTTGATTACCACCACGCAATTGGGGTCGAACATTTCTACATCTATAACAATAACGAGCCTCGCATTCGGAGGGCGCTGGCCGGGCATGACTCCATCGTTACCCACATTGATTGGCCTCATCCCTATGTTGTATACCCTGCCGCATGGGCTCCCTGGCAGCCGAATGATTCGCACCGCTATTGCCAACCACCCCAGCAGACCCATGCCCTGCGCAAATACGGCCCCGGCTGGGAGTGGATGGCCCTGATTGATGTTGACGAGTTTTTGCATCCGCACGCAGGTACGCACTTGGCGTCCCTGCTAGGGCAATATGCCCAAAATGATCCATGTGTTTTGGAGGTCAAGTCCCGAGGATTTGGCACGTCCTGCCACGCTGAAGTGCCAAGCGGGTCAGTGCTGGACAATTATACTTGTTGCGAGAGGGGCTACGGCAATAGTCCAAAAGTCATTGTCCGACCCCAGCAAGTCCAATCGGCCTTCGTCCATGTGGCATATACGCGGGGAGCCGTCTGTTCCCTACCCACAGATGTATTAACACTTAACCATTACAGGGCAATCAGCGACCACTACTCTCGGCGCGGCCCGCTGTATGACCGAGAAGGCACCAACGAGACCAAGGACACCCATATCCTTGAGGTGCGAGATGCGAATGCTTAATGTCCCCAAGAGCTTGCGGCGACCCCGGCTCGCATATCCGCCCCATAATCAATCGGTCGGTATTGAGCAGTTCTGCCATGAGTATCTGAAGGTATGGGCATTTACGATCAAAACAGAGAGGGTGTATCTGCCGATCTATTGGACCAATAATTACTCTCACGAAACCAGGCGCCTAAGTCATCCGGGGTTCCATGCCCTCGATGGTGTCCAGCGGTTTGTTGATTCTTTGAATCCCAACATTCCCTACGCTACGGTGGTTCAGTGTGCCAATGGCATCTATGAACAGTTGCCACCGAACGTGCTCGTCTTCGCTGCCGGGGGAACAGGAGATATACCAATACCGCTTATAACCAACTCCCACCCGGCCGAGCGGCTAGATCGGGATTTAACGGCTTGTTTTGTGGGAACGGTGAACTGCGATGCCGGCGGCCCGGGTTCTCAAATTCGGCAAGCCATGGCAAGCACATTCTCTTCCGACTCCCGTTTTTACCTGAAAGACCAGGGGTTTGGGAGCGATCGCAAGGGTGCCGAATTTCGCCGGGCACTCTGCCGCTCCCTGTATGGGTTGGCCCCTCGCGGTTACGGCCTCACGTCGTTTCGGCTCTACGAAGCAATGCAACTAGGCTCCGTGCCTGTTTACATCTACAGTGAGCCATGGCTTCCCTATCAAGATGAGCTAGATTGGCAAGATTTTGCCGTGCTTTGTCCTGCCTCTGGCATCGGGGCCCTCCCTGAGCGGCTTCTGTCAATTGGAGGCCGCCAGCATCGCAAATTTACCCGAAAGATCAAGCAGATATGGAACAGGTACTTCACTCTGGTCGGAATGGCCAGGTACATAGCCCGAAAATTAGACCGCGAGGGTTGAGAGATGTCTGATACTATAACTCTAGCAGTAACAGCCTATAACGAAACGCAGCGCGGGGAGGGCGATTGGCTTCGCCGCTGTATTCAGCCTGCGATTGAACATTCCTTGGTGCAAGAAATCGTGATCGTTGACGACGCCTCGGAGGATTTTGGCAAATGGGTGGACGAGGTGGGCGGCTTGCCCAAGGTTCGCGTCTATCAAAACCAGGAGAACCGGGGCATCTTGGGGAACAAATTGGAGGCTGTCCGTCGCGCCACTAGCAAGTGGGTGGCGCTATGTGATTCTGATAATGTAATGGGCCCTAATTTCTATGACTGCCTGGTGGCGAACCAGCCGTGGTCTTCCCGAAACCTGTATTGTGCCAGTTTCGCACGCCCCCAGTTTGACTACCGACGATTTATCGGTCGCTATGATATGCACACATTCCCCGAGATATTCAACTGCAACCTGGCTCCGTGTTTATTCAACACCGGCAACCAGTTCCTTCACCGCGAGATGTTTCTGAATTGTCTGGCTCGCTATGCGGGAACACGCCCCGACCTGCTTCAGCCCAACTACATAGGTGCCGAGGATCGTAGCGGAATGGAGTGGCGGGACACCTACGATGTGGTGGACAGTGCGTTTATGAACAAGGAATGGCTGGTTTACGGGGGATACCTGAACGTCGTCCGTGGGCTGGAGTACCAGCACCATTACGGCGGACAATGCTACGAGAAGGCGCCGGAACTGAAGTGTGTCCTAATGCCCCTCTACCTCATGGAAATCCGGGAGGCTGCCGCCAGGGTTGCTCCCCGGTCCTATTGCTACCAGAAAAGGGTCGGCGTTGAGGGCAGAACATGCTTTCAGTATTCTCACGGCCTGATAATCGACGCAGAAACCTACCGGCAGGTGCAACCATGAAGATTGCGGCCCTTTGCTGCACGTACAATCGCCCCCGGCTCCTCCGGCAATCGCTGTGGATGTTCCAGCAGCAGACCCATGTGGATAAAGAGCTGGTGATTCTCGATGACGCAGGCCAATACCGCCCCCAATCTGGAGACAACTGGCGGCTAATAAGCTGCCCCCGTCGTTTCGGCTCGTTTGGGCACAAGCGCAACGTGTGCGCACACTTGGCCTCTTTGGACGCCGATGCTTTCGCAGTCTGGGACGACGATGACGCCTACCTGCCGTGGGCATTGGAGGCGCACGCTGCGGCACTCGAACAGAAAATGTGGTCCCGCCCATCGCTATGCTGGGATGCGTCTGACGAGTGGCATACTGCGCCATTGCTCTGCGAACAGGCGAGGGAGGGCATGAGCTATCATGGGGCGTGGGCGTGGCGGCGCGAGGCCTTCAATGGCGCCGGCGGCTACCTTACGCACGTTGCTGGGGACTTGGATACAACGCTCGCCGGGACTATCCTAAAGAATCACGGCCCGTCTGCCGATCCGCTATCACTCGGTTATGATCCCTTCTATGTCTATTGCGCCGGCCACGCCTCCGTTCGTTTTAATGACATGAAACGCTGGAACTACAGAGAGTCTACCGCCGACGAACGAGCTCAGTGGGGCACGCCTGAATGGGTTGGCACACTGACCCCGCTCGCCGTGCCCGAATACAACAATCCACTTAGGGGCCCTCATGTAACTTGGCAGGAACGCGAACGGTACAAAAGGAAATAATATGGCCGACCAGCCACAGAATGGGTTGCCTCCCATAAGGGAACATCCAGACGCTACATTGCAATCTCATCACCATGTCCTGGCAAACGGTTTGGATTGGACAATGGTAACGGGTTTGCGAAACAGATTCTATCTCAAGAACTTCGTGGAGACGGGTACGGCGGGCGGCGTTACCGCGAGGGATGCAGCCGCGCTGTTCCGGCGAGTTTGGAGTTGTGAGATCACTCCTTTTCTATACAAGCGAGCCCAGCACCGCTGCCGGGGGATTTCCGGCCTGACTCTTTTGCTCGGAAAGAGTGTAGAGCTATTGCCCGGCATTTGCGGGGAGATCGCAGAGGAACCCACGTTTTTCTACCTGGATGCCCACTGGTGTGGGGGAGGGCATCCCCCGGATACCGACTGTCCACTGCTTGGTGAACTGGAAATTATTAGGCGATTGCGGCCCAACTGTCCCGACGTAATTGTCATAGACAACGCGGGAATGATCTTGCGCCCGCCGACGCCCCCCGACCGCGCCGAGGACTGGCCAACTACTGAACAGGTCGTAAGTGTCCTGCGACATCGCCAGTCCGCCTCCCCATTCATTGCCCTTGTGGTAGATCAACTCATAATCTCGCCTGGTCCCTTATTCCGAAACTGGTGACAAAATGTTTACACGTCAAGACTGGAGCGTGAAAGGGGAGACGGTTCAAAAATTCTTGGATGATTGTTGGAGGGCCACGCGCTGCTCCCGGTCCTTTGAGAGATTTCGACGGCTCAACGGCATTCGGGGTGTTACAGAGAACAAAACAGATAGTTCGGCTCGTGCCCGTTGGCTCAATCTCTGCCGAACCCAGCCAGAGCTTCTGGCCCACATTGACACAATTTGCGAGAACGATAGGCTGGGAAGCCCGCGACTCATTCAAGTAGAAAACAGCGATAAGCACATCTCGCCGGCCACCGCCTGCTTTGCGGCCGACTACGCCTCGCTGGTCTGGAGCTTTGGTTCCCTTGACGGACTCAACATTGCGGAGATTGGGGCAGGCTATGGCGGCTTGGCGGCGCTAATTACTGGCCTGAGCAAGGTGGCCAGCTATACCATTTATGACCAACCGGAGGTTATCGGCCTTCAGCGGCGCTATCTTACGGCCCTTGGCCGAGGACCAATTCACTTTCTCTCTTCTTTAGAAGAGAAGGATAGGCCCTATGACCTCGTAATAAGCTGCGCTGCGTTTTCTGAGCTGACAGAGCCCCTACAGGAGAAATACATTCGCTATCTACTCAAACCAAGCAGCCGAGGGTGGATCAATTGGGCGCCCCCCCACGCTCCCCATCGCATGGCCGCATGGGGACCGCAAGGTGCCTACGAATGGCTCTCAATAGAAATGAATCCTTCTCCAGTATATTGGGCCTGGACGATTGACTATTACCGCGAGTTGGCTGGCGATCCTGCCCTTTGGACCTACGGGTGGGGAGGATGCTTTCCGTTGTTGTCCAAACAGTTGTGGAGCGAACCAGTTGCGTAGGATAACGATGCAATCGTTGGGGCAGATGGGCCGGTTTGGAAACCAATTGTTGCAGTACGCATTCCTGCGCATATACGCCCTGCAATACCAGCTTGAACTACAAGTACCCCCGTGGGCGGGCCAACATTTATTTGGTCTGAAGGACCTGCCAATTACGGTAGGGCTGCCGAGATATCAGGAACGATGGCCTGACGGTGCAATGGGGCTACAGTTGCCGCCCGACGGAGACGGGGCGGTGGATCACGACTTTTGTGGCTACGGGCAGTATTCCATGGGGTGGTATCTGCCCCACAAGAAGTTTCTGCAATCACTGTTCCAGCCAGTTCCGGCCGTGAGGGATCGAGTGCAACCGGGCGTTGACAAATTGCGCCGCCTTGGCAGGACATTGGTGGGCATCCACCTTCGGCGCGGCGATTACGGGCGGCTGCTTTACTACAGAACGCCCATTGACTGGTATCTGTCCTGCCTGCACGATTTGTGGCCGACGCTTGACGACCCCGTTTTGTTTATGGCCACGCAGAATGCTGGACTAGCCGGAGAGTTTAGTCAGTATGCCCCGGTGCTGTCGGAGGACCTTGGAATTGTGTTTGGCGGCCCGCCCCCGGGCTATCAAGACCTCCCCGACAACATCCGGCGAAAACACAGGTCCCTGGACTTCTTTCCTGATTGGCATTACTTATCCCAGTGCGACATTCTGCTGGCACCCAATAGCACCTTCTCATTCACGGCTGGCATGGTTAGCGCTACGCTGAAGCGGTTTTTCCGATCCTGCGCCCCCCAGGGGCGAATGGTGGAGTTAGACCTGTGGGACACCACGCCGCTGGAATATGAACTGGCCGAAGACTACAGGCATGTGCCCGGCCTCTGCCTGGGCCACAATCCGCCCTACTGGTATCGCTGCCCAACATGCGGGGGCGAACGTAAAATCCAGAACAAAAGGTGCCATACCTGCAACGGCGTCGGCTCGGTCCCCGAGCCCCCCGATCAGTGGAAATCAAGGCAAGCGATTCTGGAAGGCTAGGCCGATGTCGAATCTTATCACAATGCGCGAGCTTGGGTTGGCGGGCCGGTGGGGCAACCAGGTGTTCCAGTATGCGTTCCTGCGCACGTATGCGCGCAGGCATGGGTTGGCTTATCAAACCGGGCAATGGATTGGGCAAGCCCTTATGGGACACGCTGATCCGCCCATAGTGGAGGAACTGCCTGCATTCGTGGAGCGAAGAGACGCCCGCTTTCTTTGTGACTCCCAGGACGCCATCATTGAGACCTTGCCGCACATGGGCCCATCTTATCCACCGGAGGGCGACGAGGTTCGTGGGCATGACATGCGCGGGTATTGCCAGTTTCATACGAGCTATTATGCGCCAGACAAGGAGTTTATTCGGGGCCTGTTTGTGCCAACTGAATCCATAAGGAGGCGAATGGAACCCGCAGCCGACCGCTTGCGAGGGCGCGGGAAAAGAACCATAGGCTTGCACCTACGCCGTGGAGACACCGGCCGGTTCATCTACTATCTAACTCCCAACCAATGGTATCTTCGATGGCTGGAGGAACATTGGCAGGATGGTGACACACTCTTCGTTGCATCGGAAGAACCCGGCGACCGTGCCGCCTTTGCAAAATACAATCCCGTCATGTCGTCCGACTTGCTGGAGTTATCCGACGACCCCTACGACTTCTACAACTACCTGTCCTATGATTTGCGAAACCCTACGCCGATTGCCATGGACTGGTTTCCCGACTGGTACTTGCTGAACCAGTGTGATGTGCTGGTGTTCGGCAACAGCACATTTAGCTACACGGCGGCGATGTTCAACCCTAACCTGCAATCCGCATGGCGATCGATGCTCTCCACTCAGCGGTTCGCCGCGATTGACCCTTGGAACGATTGGCCCTTAGTCCGCGAAGACATCCGCAATTATCCGGGCGTTGCCGACACCTGGTACGACCGCAACCCAAAGTGGGAGCCATGACGCAACGCTACATCACCATGTCCAGGTTCGGTAACAGGTACGGCCGCTGGTCCAACCAGTTGTTTCAGTATGCCTTCCTGAAGTGCTACGCCCGGCAGTACAACCTGGAACTTCAGTTGCCACCCTGGGCGGGTAATGATCTGCTGGGCGCAACGGACCCGCCGGTGACCGCGACGTTGCCACCGAAAAGCGAGGACCGCCGACCGGCGAATGCGCAAGGGCTTCGGCCAACAGGTGACGAGCTTGTGGGCTACGACTTCCACGGGCAGGCCCAATACCACACATCTTACTATCGACCGCACCGAGAGTTCATCCGCTGCCTGTGGCGGCCGACGGTGGCGCTGTGTCGCCGGATGCTCCCCGCCAAGGGGCGACTGGACTCCCTTGGCCAAACCCGCATCGGTATTCACCTGCGCCGTGGCGATTACGGCCGGCTGATATTTTACATTACGCCCGTCCAGTGGTATCTGGAGTGGCTGAAAGCCAACTGGGCGAGATTCGATGATCCGGTGCTGTTTGTGGCCTCCGAGGACCGGGCGCTGGTCGACGAGTTCCGAGAGTACAATCCCCAGACGGCCGAGTCGCTGGGCGTAGACCTCAAAACAGAACCGTTGCCAACGTATCCGTATTTGGCCCGAGACTTGCGGGAGGCAAAGCCGCACTTGCTGGATTTCTTCCCCGACTGGCACCTGCTGGCCCAGTGCGACGTGTTACTCATGGGCAACAGCACGTTTGCCTTTACCGCCGCCATGGTGGCTCGGCACCTGCAAGAGTGCTGGCGATCGCGGCTGTCTACCCAGCGGTTCGAGCAGATTGACCCGTGGGACAGCCTGCCGTTGCTGAGGGAGGACTTGCGGGACTATCCGGGCATCCCTGGGACTTTCCTTAAACAGAATCCAATGTGGAGGTGATATGAAAATCACCGTCCTCACGCCGACTTTCAACCGCCCGCAATGCCTGGGGCGGCTGGTGCGGTGCTTTTTAGACCAGACCTACCACGACAAGCAGCTTGTGATCCTCGACGATGCCTGCCAGCATCCCGCCACCGTGGGCGACCGCTGGCGGATTGTGGCTTGGCCGTGTCGCTTCCCCACGCTCGGGCATAAGCGGAACGCCCTGCTGGACTTGGCAGGCTGTGCTCAGGCCATCGTGTACTGGGACGATGACGACCTGTACCTGCCCCACGCGCTGTCGGCCTGCGTGGCGGCATTGGAACAACACCCGTGGGCGCAATCAACTCTGGTGTACGAAAAGCGGGGGCGGAAGTTGGTGCGACGCGAGACGTTTGGGCGCGGTCGACAACCCCCCGGAGTACGTGGCTATCCCGGCACATGGGCCTTCCGCCGGGAAGTGCTGGACGCGGTGGCATGGGCACACACCAGTAGCGGGGCGGACCAAACGCTGGCCACGGAAATTGCCCAGCGGTTCGGCCCACCAGGCGACACCATCTCAGAGTCCCACCCCGAGCCGTTCATGGTCTACAGCTATCCCACCCGCGAGAGCCCAAACCTCTCCCGATTCGGCCCGGGCAACGCAGGGTACGAGAAGCTGGGGCAGGCCAAGGTGGAACCCCGGATGCTGCTGGAGATCCCCGTCGACGTGCCCGAACTGTCTCTGCCCGTGGCCCCTGGCGTGCAGCCCCGAGGGTGGTAGCCCGGCTGACCTTGCATGGTACGCCCATCGGGGGTATAATGGTGGTGACTCTATTCTGGAGGATATTATGCCTACGACCAAAAAACGCCCCAGCCGCCGGGCCAATCTACTCAAGCTCACGACTCCCCCTCGGCCCGCGTTTTCCCTCGGGCCCACGCCCTACCCAGGGACGTGGCGTGGGTTCGGCCCGCCGGCCAGCTGGCTGTACCATTGCGTCCACGCGATTGGCGGCACGCGAGTGTTCCATCTCAACAGCCGGCCCCTGCGGTGCGCCCGGCGGATAGTCCGTTCGCTGGCCGGCGCACCGACGGAACTGACCGACGGGCTGACCGACGT
>SDBU01007732.1_pt1 | contig 12339 bp, 17 predicted proteins | sample 2277071 | NCBI WGS metagenome assembly SDBU01 (sample SAMN10397929, study PRJNA504765) | marine sediment metagenome | isolation source: marine sediment core GS08_GC12, 126 cmbsf | place: Arctic Ocean: Gakkel Ridge, Loki's castle | collected 2008
GTATGGTTCCGGCACCGATGGCTACACGATCGTAGTAAACCGTGACATCGGTCAAGCCGTTCACATAGAAGCCGAGGTAGTGGACGGCAGCGGCAACCACACAGCCCGCTCCGAGGGGGTTCATGTCCTCAGCACCGCCGTTATCACCGACGAATGACCAGTTGGCCTCGGTATCCCTTACCACGAAGCCCAGCATATCGTTGTTGGGCAGGGCGCCACCATTATCGGCCAGAATAGCGGCGTTCACCGGGTTAATCAGCCCGATGTAGTAGTTAAACTCGGCAGCGGCAACTAGGCCGGCTGTGACCCGAGCCTCAAACCACAGGTGCTTGTTGGCAGCCAGGAAGAAGGCGCCACCGCCAGCCAAGCTTCCCAAGGTAATCTGGCCTGAGTCGTTATCGGCACCGCCGCAGGTCATAATCTCTGCGCCACCGGCTACATCCGCCTGGGCTATGCCGCAGGCGTTTTGGATCCAGTATTCCCAGACCCCTTGCGAGGTGGCTATGCTGTTAGGCGCGGCGAGGTCCTCGATTCCCATGAAGTCCTCGAGGATACCATAGGCTTCCATGACACCGGGGAGGAGCAAGGCAGGAACCGATCCCCACCCGGGCATACCGCCGATTTTCAATCTTCGTGCATCAATATAGCCTTTTTCACTCATGACTATTGTCCTTTTGGCTACTTCCCCTTATTCGGGGGCATATTAGTTTCAGGGTAGCCAGCCTTACTACAGGCAAGGCAGACATATTTACCTCACCCGAACCTTATCGTATGTTTAGGCTTCCGCATCAATATACCAGTAGGTCAGGTAAGCGTTCCCAGCGCTCATAACGCCTCGCAGATGGGAGGCTCCGCCGGCGCCAGCACCCTCTATGATGTAGAGAGGCATGGCGTGTTCCGTCAGCTCCTCCGGGTCAGCCACGATGTCGTATTGGACGGCCAGTTGCACATAGTCAATGACAGTGGTGCCAACAGCCCCATTCTCCCGGTGCCCGAGGGTAAGCAGGTTAGGCCCGGCAAAGGCGTTTCCCAGCCTAATGCGGTAGATGAACCGCCGCATATTCGCTGGGATGGCGCCGCCAATATCGGCATCGGCATTGGTAACGGTGGCTACTGCCTGTAAAAGTTCATCTCTGGTAATCATGCCTTACCTCCCATCACCTTGAGCGACCACCCTAACAGCTCTGATCCAACCAGGTCTTGCAGCCACTTGGGGATGCTAGTAGGATTCGGCCAGGCACGCCCCATGGTATACTTCTTCACCTTGACCCCGCCGACGAGCATGTTCTTAATCAGGTCCTTATCCTTGAGGATCTCGTAGAGGTAATGCCGCTGGTCAAACGAGAGCATGACATTATACATGTTGTCGGGAAGAGGATTATAGGCCTGGAATGCGGGATACTTCTCCTTGACGGTGAAGAGCTCTGTCTTGAGGGAGTAGGGACCGCGATACGGGCTGTCATAGCCGTCTATGTAGCCCACGGCATCGGCATCACTCCGCTCAATGGCCAGCATGGAGCCCAGATCCTCTCTCGGAGGATACTGCTCCTTAATCCTGGCTGCGGTTGGGGTCACACCCCAGAAGGTGTGATAGATCAGGGCTTCGTTATGTGGCTCCAGGTAGCGTCTACTCTGGGAGTCCATGGCCTCGTCGTAGGCAGCCAAGTTCGAGAGCGCAACCACGGCACCAAGGGAGAAGGGCTTCAGGTTTGCCCACTCCTTGTGCGTGACGCGAAAACATGCCCAGCCTTCGTGGAAGCCTAATGCGAGAAGCCAGCCTTGCTCGAGGAACAAGTCCTCATGGCTTTGCTTGAGTAAAACAGAATCCATACCCCTACCTCCTTTCTTTTTGGGAGTCCAGGGTAGGGGGGCAGGTTAATGCCCCCTGCCCCTATTAAACCCAGGTTGCCGTCTCTTCCTTCAGAGCACGCCCGAGGCCAATCACTAAGCCGCCGAGAGTGCAGTCGCCGGTGCCGATGGCATCGGACAGCGCCCTCCCGTAGAGGTTGGTCTTCGGCCTGGCAATGATGGAAGGAATCGGGACCAGCGCGATGTTGTTAATGGTGTCGGCCATCACCAGGTTCCTCACATCCCCGGGAATCAAAATCCCTGTTCTACCAATCACAAACCTCACTTCAGCGAAGAAAGGCCTGGGGGTGACCAGGGATTTCATGTGGGTAACGCACAGCCCGAAGTCCTGACCAACGGCGAAGGGGGTGGCGGCCGTTGACGCCAGGAAGTCCGTCCAGGTGGCTGCCGCAGCGAAAGCCTGCGTCCAGTCAGCCCGGTAGGTAGAAACACCACCTACGGTGTGCTTGGTGAACTGCGGCCTGAGTATACCGAAGCCGACCTCGGTATCTTCGGGGTTGAGGCCCTTGAACTTCGGACCCTTCAGGTCATACTTGACCGCTCTCAAGGCGATCATATAGACCGGGAGCCGGTCGAGCATAACATTCCGCTCTGCGCTGCCGGGGGCAGCCAGAATGGTGGCGAACTGCGCCTTGAAGATGTCCAGCTCGTCCGCGTCCAGCGGGTCACCCAGATTCATGGTGTCCCCGTAAAGGGTCACCTGAGGCCGGGTAACCGGATTGATGTCAAGCCCTCCTCGGACATTCGGGCTCCGACTTAAGCGTTGTAACCTTTGCATCTCTTCCCTCCTGGGATAGGCGGATTCTGCCCATCCTGCCAATCCCTCACTTAATATTTTTTGCCGACTTACAGGTTGGCTTTAGGCAAGGATCTCAGCGAAATCGGTCACAGGGACTTCACCCGGAGTAACAGTGCCGCTGCCCTGACCTAGTGCTTTTGTCTCCCTGCCGGCCAGTTCAGCCTGGCGTCGACGAAGAACCTCGGTGGCCTTCTTTACGGCGTCCCCTCTGGTGCCGGTAGCGGTGCTACCTTCCTCACGGAGGTCCATGACGGTATCCCAGATGAACCCCGGGAGAGCAAAGAGGAAACCGTGGGAGATGTGCTCTGCCCATCGCTCCCATCGCCTCCACCACCCAAAAGCACTCATCAAGGTGGCAGGGACACCAACGCCGAGATAGGTCCAGAAGCCGGCCTTCTTGAAGACCTCCTTCTTATCGAGTCGGCCGTCCTCGATCCGCTTCTCGTCCCACCAACTGGTGGTCTTGACAGCGAAACCGTAGCCGATCTCACCTATGTCCTGCTTTCGTATCATGACTCCACCTCCTTTGAGTATTTTCCCGCTCGACCTACGGGTGGGGCGGCAACCCGAACAAAAAAGAAAAAGGGGTTGAGCCTTAAACCTTCATTGTTCAAGGTTGCTCAACCCCTTTTTGGTTACCCGTCCCCTCAAGGCGAGCGAACACTCTGCCAAAAAGTAGAGAGGACGGACTCTCCGACTATTCGGCCTAAGAGTGTCCGCCCTCTCTTTAGGAAACTACCACCAGTTTAGTAGGCAATAAAATGTAATTATCACCTATTAAAAAAGATTCTAGTTGACTGCCTACCTTTTGTCAAGTTGCTCTGCCTACCTACCCCACATTGACAAACTTCTTACCCGACTTTAAGATGAATCAGAGGAGGGTAGCATGAAGTGGCTGAATTTCATAGCAAGAGTCGGCGGCGAGTTCATAGGGAAAATGCCCATCGAGAAGATGCTGGTTAAGGAGAGGGACAGATCCGCCGACCGCGAGGAGCTCAAAGACATTCTGGAGGGGGTTCCAGCCAGCCAGCCGGAGGAAAGACCGATACCCCAGCATCCTACTACCCCCGGGATATTAGAACCACGCAAAACAACGCTACATCGTCGCTCAACCTCATTTGCGGAGTCCTCCCCGACCAGCGAGGTCACCCTTGAGGAAACCGTATCTTACCAGAACCGCGAGATTGGAAAACTGCTGCTCCGCATGGAGAGGCACTACGCCCAGAAGCTCCGGATAAACGGTAAACCCTGCGACTGTGGCGCCACAAAACACCTGCTCGACATGGAGGCAATGGCGGAGGAAACCGTGTCCATGGTCTCTAATCCCAAGGTCTACTACCGCCTGATCGAGTGGGTCGGCACCTGCGGCCCCATGAGCACCGAGCAGGCAGCCAAGAGCGGTGCCTTTGACGAAATCTACCCGAGCTTGTCGGTTGAGGCCAGGAAGTTCCGCAAGGAGCTGATGGGGACGGTGGATCCCCACGCCCTGTGGCCGCAAAGTCAGGTTCAGCTCTCCGATATCTTCAACAAGTTTGAGCAGGAGGATAGACCAGGTGAAGAAGAAGAGGTGTCCTAACTGCGGCGGACCGCTGGACATAAACGGTTGCTGCAAGACCTGTAACATCTGTGTGAGGAGCAAGCTATGAACCTAGTGCTTTTGGTTGGTAACGACTGCCCTGTGTGCGATGATGTGAAGGCCGCCTTCAAACGGGAATACAAAAAGGAGATTGACAGCGGCGAGGCCGACATCGTAAACTTGGATGAGGACGATCAGGCGCAACAGGTCTGGATGGAGAATGAGTTACCACTGGCGCCAACGATGATAGTAATATCCGATAACCTGAAAGTCATCACCGTCCTGGATGTGGACGAGTTCCTTAAAAAGGCCAATGCACCGGCTTCTCCCGCTGCCAAAAGCGGCGGGTAGAATATCAGGGTAAGAAAGAGAGGGCGGACATAGCGCTAAGGCGTTATCTCCGCCTTTTTTTATAGGCTTTACCGGCTGCCAAGTAAGCCGTTAAGCAGTCTGAGGTCGACAGGCTTTGTAACCAAACTCGCTTAGGAGGGATGGCCCATGCCAGCACCTTGGAAAAGGATATCACCAGCATTGCCGCAGCCGGGTCAGATCCAGGCGGTTCAAGCGAAGAAACATGTAACAGTGTTTGCTCGCTCGCCTAGCGCTCCCGGGGCGAGTAGACCCGAAGTTAAGGCTGCCTTCAGCCGATGTGCAGGCGCGACCGTTGGTATTGAGAATCGCATGGAGCGCAATGTCAAGGTCAAGAGCTGTATGGAAGCTGCTGGCGTCAAGACTGGTGTCTACCACCGTAAGTCCCGAGCCCGTGCCGGCTCACCTCTGTTTGGGAAGGTGTATACCTACGGCGCCGGACAAGCCGGTTAGCCTTAGGGCTGAGCGACTATCCATCGGCAAAACAAAGGGGGAGCCAAGTTTGGCTCCCCCTTTGGTATTTCTTAAGAAAGGTCCCGGTCCCTTACTCCTCACCCTTTCTCGCGGGTCGGGCGATATCCATTATCACTGCCGCCGGCAGTAGGTTCAGAACTCCCGCCCGGTCCCTGACCTCATACTCGTTAGCCTTCTCCCAACAGGGCATGCACAGACCGTCACGGCTCTTGAAGACTTCCTGGCCACACCCGCTACAGGTTACGCCGGCAGCCTGGTTCCAGTCCGCCTCCGACATGGCTGACGGCCGGTAATAGTATTTCTCACCTGCAGGAGTTTCCTGTTGTTTATGGCGTCTCCCGCCCTCGACTACTGTGAGGTGGGGGTCCACCGAATGTAAGACTTCTGAGATTCGTTTCCTCGGCATACCACTCATCCAGCACCATTGATATCGCTATCGAGACACAGTGAGTCCGATTTGAAGCGCCCAGTTTTCCCCTGATATTTTGGAGGTGGGCCTTTACCGTGTGCTCGCTTAGTTCGAGCTTGATTGCGATCTCCTTGTCAGCTCTGCCCAGAGCGACCAGCTCGAGCATCTCCTTTTCCTTCAGGGTGAGCAGCGAGCTCCTTGCTATTATCCTTCCGACCAGCTGGCAAGAACCCATCAGACTTCACCTATCCCTTGGGCTTCTTATCCTCTGCCCTGGCCTGCATGATCGCGTTGTAGGCCTCCACTACCTCCTGGAACTTTTTCGCGTTTGGGTGTTTCCCGGTATCGGTATGATATTCTCTGATCAGAGACCGGAACGCCCCCTTTACGACCACATCACAGGCGCTTGGCTCTATCTCGAGCGTTCGGTAAGGGTTATCCGGATAGAGGAAGTCCAGTGTGCCGTCTTCCTTCTTCCCCATGAATGCCTCTTCCAGGGACTTGGCGACATCTTCCCCATAGAGCTCCACCGCCCGGGCCCCGAGCTGCCGCAGCCGCCTGCCAGTAAACAGGTAGAAGATCTGATCGGCATTACTGACCACATCCCTAGCCTGGGCAACGATGCCCTTCTTTACCATCGTTTCAACCTCCTGCAGGAACTTTAATCGCCCCTGCCAATTCAAGAGTGCTGATAACCTCTTCAAAAGGCATAAGCCCGAATTCCTTCAAGCCGCGGGGCGTCGACCAGGTATAGTCGTCGTTAAAGAAAGCCGAGAGGCGGTAGATGCCCCCGGTTCGCCTGTAGGATGGCGCCGTGGATTCTACAATACGGTCATGGCCATGGAGGTCAACCACAGTCACCCACATATGCCCCGTTTCCTCACCCCGTTTCTCCCAGGTGCCGATACCACAGAAGACCCTATCGGCCGGCAGCCCGTTTCTTAAGATAGAGCAGAGAAGGATGGCCAGGCAATCACAGTCCCCGGACTTGAAAGCCAGGGTTTCAATGGGGTAGCTCCAATAGTCACCGATCTCCTCGGTGTAGTCGGCAAACTCGGCAACGAAGTCCTGGGAGGCTTCGATGAAGTCCGGGGCATGAAGGAGAATATCGGCGACTTCCTTTACATAGGTGTCATCGGGCCTGATGAGATCGCGGATGGAGTGGAATCGTCCGTCGTGGCGGACATTGGCCAAGAGGTCTTCGTATTGCTTCATTTCCGGTGCCATGATTGCACCTCCGGTTTCTCCGATTATACCATAGCCCTCTTGACAGTCAAATGACCCGACTCTATAATCTACAGTAATAAGTTACTGTGGAAATTAGCTTTGGGGAAATGATTAGGTTTTGCCTTTTTTGGCAGTATACCCAGTGGAGGTGAAAAGAGAAAATGAAAGAATTAGACCCCAAAGTAGTAGCCCAGCTCGAGGCTTGCATGGCCGCTTCCGACCATACCGCCATTGAAACCATCAACCAGGTTATGCGAGGCTTAGACAACCCGGATACAAAGTTCCGGTCGACGCTCTGGGCGGAGGTGGCCAAGCGGTTCCGAGCCGGCATGCACAAAACCCCACCCTGCTTCCACCTGCATCTCTTCGAGCAGCTGAGAGACCAGCTCAACCCGGCCCTCCACATTATTCCCTGCCTGCGCTGGGATGAGCCAAACAATAAGTGTAGCCTAGGCCATGACGACAACGACTGTAGCTTTTGCGACGATTATGAGAAGGGAGAATTCCCTTTCTCCACCGCCTTCGACTGCCACGACTGTCCCTTCAAGTGCGAATATCAACTTTAAGGAGGCACGGGAATGTTAGAAACGGCGAAAGACATCTTGCTGGCCCTCTGCTTGCTGGGTATCGCTGCCCTGGCCATCGCCATGGTGATACTTTCCCGGTATGTCAAAGACCATCTTCAGTGGCACCTTGATAACCCAAAGAAACGGCCGACCACAGTCTGTGATGAAGGGAGTTGTGATGTTAGATCTCAATCAGCTGATCGCCAAGCAAAATGAGGGTAACCAGCTGCTATCCGGCCTCACCGAAGACGAGGCGGCGATCCTGCAAAACTACGGCTACCTTTGCATGCAAGGCATTATCGACGAGACCGCCAGGCGAAACGACTCGGTTGACAACCTGATCTTAAACACCTACCGCAACGGAATCTGCCTGGGGCTGGGCCTCGAGATAGTCAATGGATGTATTCAAGAAAGGAGTAAACCATGAAAGCTGAGTTAGCCAAAGAAGGGAATGTCACGCTGGGCCTTATTCTCTCCGCGGAGGAGGCGGACGAAAAAGAATACCTGATAAGCCTGCTCAGGACCGGTGCTCTAGTCCAGCCAACGGAGGATATGGCCACCCTTATCCTGCTCCCGGGCGCGGACACAGAGACCGACTCCGGAAGAGAGGAAAGAGAAGGGACGGCAGCCGGTCCATCGCTCGAATCCGGCAAGTTTATTGGATAGGAGGTAGTATCGAGCATGGTTACAAAAGGTATCAAAAAAGGCCGGAAAAAGTCTCAAAAAAGGCCTGAACCGTCCCCACAGAAGCCTCTTACCCCGTTTGGCAAGTCGCTGGATATGGAGAACCTGGTGCCGCCCCTCGAGAAGTTGAACCTGAGACTTTCATCGCCGCGGCTGCGGTCGGAGACAACCCGGCGCTCCTACCTGGAGACAGCGCTGAAGTTTGTTAATTATCTGTCAAAATTAGACGGGGTAACCGCCGACGACTTCCGCCATTACTTCCTCTGGCGCCGGAAGCTAAACATCTCCGAGCGGACCCTGCGCAAGGAGTTCTATCACCTCATGAAGTTAGCCCACGCTAACGGGTGGCCCTGGGACTTTGAAAAAGAGGATGTGCCGGTATCCTACCAGCCTGCCTACCAGCCTACCACCGAGATTCAGGTTCTCATGCAGCTGATAAAGTGCCACCAGCTTTACACCCGGGATGAGAAGTTCTACCTGGCGGTAGCAACCACCTGGGGCTGCCGCCGGCAAGACATGGCCGACATCACTACCCGCCACCTGGCAGAGGACATAATCAGCCTTCCGTTGGCCAAAAACCATCCGCCGAAGAAACACCTGATTCCACCCGTCCTCAAGCCCCTTTTCCGTGGCTACAAGCCGAGGCTCCACGATGTTTCCGCCCTCTCCCATCTTTTCCACCGGATCTGTGCCAAGGCCAAATACAAGCGCCAGCGCCGGGAAAACTTCCACTCTATCCGGCGCATTGTAAACACGGAGATACGGCGGGTCCTGGTGAAAAACGACCTGGATGAGGGATTGCAGGCCGACTATATGGGCTGGTCACCGGAGAAAAAAGGTCGTGCATTTCACGGGTCGGCCATGGCCGGAATTTATGACCACAAAGAGGTTTCCTTGCAAGACCCCTTCTACTACGACACCCAGGTTTACCCGGTCCACCCCTTCCTCTACCTTTGGAAGGGGGTAACCGCTGACGGCCCCCGGACATAGACCCAAAACAGCGGTAATCATTGACCGCCATGGCAACTACCCATGGCGGTCCCTTTTCTGCCAGGGCCGTAGGTTTCTCTGTGTCGAATAGTCGCCGACATCCCGCCCTCTTTTGAACTGCCCACAGTTCCCGGCGGTGATCCCCTCAATGGTGTCCTCGGTAACCCCTCTGTTCGTTCCCCCAAAATTCGATCATCGCCATAGGCATTTTTTGCCGTTTTTCCACAAAACAGCCTATCCAGCCAGGGAACTAATTGCCGGTAGAACTGCCACTTGACAAGCTATCTGGCTATGGCTTATTCTTATTTAGCTTCAATATCCACAGTATAGGTATACTGTGCAGTATGGTAGACAGGGGGTAACGGCTCACCATACCCGATGACTACTCATCGGATAGCCTAGCCAGCTATAGCACCTTAACAGAGCCAGCCAACCGCCAGAGCTTGCCCCTTCCCAGTATCGGGCAACGGAACGATACAATAAGGAAAGGGGGTAGCAGACAGTTGACGGACAATAAACAGGCACTAACAACGCTGGTAACGGCAGAAGCTAGGTTCAATCACCAGAAGCAACAGGAGTTGCGACAGGTGGTTTTAGAGCTTCAAGGGGATGCGTTCACCGATGGGAACGGAACGGCAAGCCTAGAATTGGCTCTCAGGCTTGCCATAGCCACATATACAGGTAAGCCCACAGCCAAAGCCCACAGGAAGGCAGAACGGATACAGCCTAGCCCAAGCCCAAAATCAGCGACACGCAAGCGGGGTAAAATCACCTTCAACCTCAATCGGGGTAGGCACTATGTCGAGTGTCTACGGTGCGGTAAGCTGTTCTCACAGCCTATAATGGATAAGGCCGACTCTGAATACTGCCACAATCCCGCTAACCCTTACTTTGGCTTGTGTGCCAAGTGTGACGGTCATAGCGGGGTTTCCGATGTCAGGCTCGGTGGTAGCTTGCCTACTATCCGAGTGCCAGCAGAGGACATAACGCCGACAGACTACAAGCTACTAGATGGCGATTGGGCCTTCTATTACTCGGTTGCCTACCGTTACAGCAAAAAGGTTGAGTATCAAGACCGTGGTGACCTTTGCCATGACATAATACTAGCACTGGCAAAGGCACACGTCAGGGATGGTAAGCAACTGCCAGAATTGAGAGCTTACCGTATCGCCAGCTTGATAGTTGCTTTACACTGGCGGAAGCTCTACAAAGGGCAAAAGCGGGTTTGTCTCTATGACGGACTGCCAAAAGACCAGAACTGTGACCAATGTAAGCACAAAGCGGGTGACCCTTGCGCCTACAGAGCGGTTAGACCGATATTGAGTCTGGAAAGTGAGACTATTGACGACGACGGCTATATCAGACAGCTAAAGGACACGGTAGCCGACGACAACGCAATAGACCTTGACGTTTGGCTAGACCGTAAAGCGTTCCTCTTAGGGTGTCCGTTCAGGGTGATTGAACTTGCCGACAGGAAACGGACAGGCAAGCCCCTTAAGCAGTTCGAGATGAACTACCTTTCCAGATGGCGAAAAAAGGCGCAAATTAGATTGGTGTAGAATGATTAGGTTTCCCCCCTTTTTACAGTATGTATTAGTGGAGGTGGGTTTGAGGCCAGCGTGTAGCGGTTCAAAGCTCACCTACTACTAGGCAAGGCTAGGGAAGTTGCCCAACTCTAGCGACTGCCAAAAGGGGGGAAGGCAATAGAACAACTGAATATCGTGGGCAAGCGTTCTGGCGATGGTTTTGTCGCTCACAAGGCTATGCTGGTAAATGCCCTGTCTAGGGGGTTAGCCGATAGGCTAATGCTTCTGGACTATACCATAGGGCGTAAAGGCTTTTTAGGCTATATCAAGGCTTTGGCAGGCTCTAATGTAATTAAGATTGCGTGTGCACAATAACATCATCGGCAACAGGTAGGACGCCGGTAATTTCTACGCTGTGACCGTCCAACCATACCGTGATATTGAGCATGTCTAGCACCTGGCGTTTGCCTTCAAAGTCCAGTGCTGATATCCGGCTCTGCATACGTTCAATAAAGCTCTCCAGCTTCGGTATGCTGATAACGGCTTCCTGGCTGGCCTTAATCTGTGTCTCCAGCTCTGCTTTTTGAGCCTGTAGGGTAGCTCGGTTCAGATTTATACGCTTATTCTCGGTAACCACCATCTCTTCCGGGAAGCCTTTTAAGTCCCAATGTCCCAATCGCTTTTGTTCGCGGTCCAGTTCCTTTAGCTGGCGCTCTACACGCTCTAATTCAGCCTCAAATACATCTAACTGGCTTGCGTCAAGATGCTGCTTTTCAAGCTCGTTGACTATAAGCTCCGGGTTACTCAGGTATTCTTCCAGCTTCGCCCATACCATAGCCTCTAGCTTGTTGGCACTCCAGCCCTTATTACGGCAGCGTTCAACCGGTGCATACATCTTCAGCTTGCCCATGCACCGATAGCACCGCTGAATGTATCGCTTGCCATATTGTAGGCCGCCACTACCAGTACCGCCTATGTATGACCGGCCACACTGACGGCATTTAACATGCGAACGTAGTAAGTATTCGTGCTTACAGTTACGGGGTGACTTGTCCTGATTTACCTTCAACTGCTTTTGTGCAGCGTCAAATAGCTCCTGGCTAATAATAGCCGGTGTAACGCCCTGAATCTCAACCCAGTCCTCTTGTGGTCTTGTGAATTGCTTCCCGCCCTTCGCAGTAGTGAATACGTAGGTCTTGCCAGTGTAAGCCGGATTAATTAGTATTGCTTGTACCGAGCGCCTATTCCATATCTTGCCTGACTTACTAGGCGCGTTCAAAGCCCTCAGACGATAGGTAATCGCATTGGTAGATAAGCCTTCATAGACTAGCCAATCATATATCTTACGTACCCAGGACGCCTCACTTTCCTTTATGATACGCCGCCCGCCATTCTTTTGACTCACTGGTATGTAGTCATAGCCGTAGATAGTTGTACCGCTTCCCCCGCACATACGGCCTTCCTTGGCCCTAGCCCTTTTGCCGCGCATGGTGCGCTCTCGTATCTTCTCAGCTTCTATTTGTGAGAATGTGCCTCTGAGATAAGTAATTGCCTCACCCAACGGCGTCTTGTCTATGTCCTCAGTGACAGATTCAAGTATGACGTGATGTTTATCAAGTTCGTCTCTAAGTATGACGCCGTGAGTAGCGTTACGTGACAGCCGGTCCAGGCAATAAACTACCACCACGTCAATGTCACCGGCCCTAATTAGTTCTCGCAGCTCATTCAGCTTTGGACGCTCTAACGTTAGCCCAGAGTATGCCTCACTGAAGCGATGGGTAACCTGGTATTCCTTGTCCCGGCAGTATTTAAGGCACGCTTCAAGCTGTGTCTGTAGGCTGGTGCCTTCC
>SDBU01007733.1_pt1 | contig 12339 bp, 23 predicted proteins | sample 2277071 | NCBI WGS metagenome assembly SDBU01 (sample SAMN10397929, study PRJNA504765) | marine sediment metagenome | isolation source: marine sediment core GS08_GC12, 126 cmbsf | place: Arctic Ocean: Gakkel Ridge, Loki's castle | collected 2008
TCTCTTCTATTTCAAGTGCTTTAATTAAAGAAGAATTAATCGGAACTAAAATAAGAGTTAGAGTTGAAGGAATAGCTTTGCTAACAGACCCAAAAGCTGCTCATTGGATTACTGACACAGTGACTGCTTAAAATGACATTTGAAAATAGAGCTAAAAGATACACTTTTTATAAAGAGCGTGGAAATGTAAAAGCATTGGATTATATGGAACAGAGATGGCCAGATGAATTTCCATTAAAAGAACTTGTAGAAGAAGATACTAAATCTAAGAGGAAGAAATAATGGGAAATGACGAAGGCCCTGTTGAGAAATTTAGAGTTAATTTAATAGAACTTGAAGGCTCAACAGCAGACCCAGATCTTACTTTATCTGGTTCAATGATATATCTTTCTGGAGCTGGTCTAATGTATAAGAATGTCAGTGGTGGAATAACTCCAATAGTCGCAGAGTAAAAATCTTTAAAGTCTATTTCTTTGTTTATGTTTATGGATGAAATGTCATGGTATGAATGTGATGACGGAACATGCATCAGAATGAAGAATGGGAAACCCATGACACCTAAAGGAGAAGAAAAATGGCAAATACAGCTGGAGAAAAAGAACTATTAAGAGACTGGCCTATTGTAACTGGGCTTGAAGCAATAGATAAGCATGAAGGAAGACAGATAAACTTAGTTGCAGAAGAAGGAAGTGTAGTTCCAGAAAGAAGAAAGGAGTTATTGTAATGGGCGGACAAGGAAGTGGGAGACCACCAAGCGTCGAAACATTACTGAAGAAAACACCTCTACCAATAGGACAGGAAGTCACAATCCCAGACCATTCTGGAGACCATAGTGCAGGACACACTGATACACCTGTTAATGATACTGACCTAGCTAATAAAAAATATGTTGATGATAATGCAGGAGTGGGAACATGGACAGATACCTCAACAAATACAGGAACAAATAAAAAATTTGATTCTTTCACAAATGACATAGAAGCTGATGAAATCCATGAACAAGTAAGGAATGAATCTGGTTCAACAATGACAACCGGACAATTAGTTTTTATTTCTGGTTATAATATTGGACTTGATAGATATCTTGTAAGTTTAGCAGATGCAAATGGAGCAAATACTTTTCCGGTGATTGGAATGATTAACGACGCTGACATAGCAAATAATGATTCTGGTCATGTTACAGTTTTCGGAAGGGTAAAAGATATAGATACAAGTGGTTTCTCTGTAGGTGATACAATCTATATGAGTGAAACTCCGGGGGCATTTTCTACAAAACCAACAGCAGAAGGAAGCCAAGTTCAAGCCGTGGGAATTGTTCTAAGAAGTCAATCAAATAATGGAGTAATCCAAATGACCGGAGCAGGTAGAACTAATGACATTCCAAATGATATAGACCACGATGCAGATTTAATTAACAAAACTATTGCGGGACACGATACAACTGCAACTGGGGCTGAACTTGATACTCTTACAGGCGGAGGAGATACAACTCTTCATGACCATGATGGAATTAGTGAGAACACAACTCATAGAGGAAGTGCTGGAGGCACAGACCACTCAGATGTAAACACAAACAATGCAAAAGTTTCAAATGTAACCACTAACCTTTCAGTAGGGACTAAGACAGCAACAACGATTGATGTTAATTCTTCTGATGGGACTAATGCAACAATGCCAGAAGCAGACACAACAAACGCTGGGATATTAGGAAGTGATAAGTGGGACGAGATTGTAGCTAACACCTTAAAAAATACCAATGTTACAACTAATATTACTGTAGCTGAAGCCCCAACAAATGTAGATATTCAGTCAAGTGATGGGAGTAATGATACAATAGCTGCAGCAGATGTAACAAATGCTGGGGTTATGACAACTACTATGTATGATGAGCATGTTGTTAATACAGCCCACGCAATAGATAACACTCAAGCTCACACAGACTATTTATTAAATTCTGAAGCAGATATTGGGGTTGGATTAAAATTAACAGGAGATAACACAGCAGCAGATACTGAATATGTACCAAATGTTTTATTCAATACAGACGCAACTCCCCCTACTGCCTCTACTGTCCCACGAGGAACAATCTATGTGCAGTATACAGCTTAAAAATGGCAGATGAAGGACCAAACAGTGCAGGAACAGGAGCAGATGATGATACAGTTGGAACTGCGGCATGGGCTAATCCAGACAGAATAACAGCAAGCGATAATTCACGGGCTTCAGCTACAACAGGATTTTTCCCTTAAAATGGCAGCAGATTTTAACTCAGTAAAAATAGTAAAGGAAGGAACAATAGAAGGTGATGAAAAAGCAACTGGGGGCATTGACGGAACAGACACTTATTATCCCTTTGGGGGTTCATCAGATTTATGGGGATTAGGTTGGACTGTAGCAAACATAAATTCATCAACTTTTGGAGTCGTATTTTCTTTTGTTGGAACAGGTCATGCTGTAAATTTTACAAGCCATTATCTCAAAGCAACTAACTTTAGTTTTTCAATACCCGCAGGAGCCACAATAAACGGAATAAAAGCTGAAATTGAAGCAAGCCATAGTGTTGTTACCACTAGAGCTGACCATGTAAGAATGACAGTTTATTATACAGAAGCAGCAACAGGAACAAACATGCAAATCAATATCGGGGATGCTTGGAAAGAAATATCAGCAATGCAAATTAATATTGGAGATGTATGGAAAGATGTTGCTGGTGCACAGATTAATATTGGCGATGTGTGGAAGACTATCTTCTAGCGAGAGCTCTGTTAAACGATACATTTAAATAGCTTACTTACTAAGTTAGTATATGGAAATAAAAACAATATTTGGAGTAACGATTGGAAGAATTCAAGAAGTAATAGATTTGTTTATGGAAGATAGATACGATATAAAAGATGACAAACAATTTGAAGATATGAAAAGACATTACTTTAATAAAGTTAAAGAATGAAAACACTAAACATTACTTTTACCGACGAGGAGTTTAAGAAGTTGTGCAAAGCAAAGTCAAGAGATTTATTTGTTTATAATTGGCATCAATTTATTATGAAACTTGCTAAAGGCATAAGCGTGAAGAAGAAAATTGCAGTAAATTACCATAGAAAATGACATCAGAAACTTGTGAAGAAATGTGGAATTGTTATTTTAGAGGATTAATTTCAGGAGCAACTGGTATGGCAATTATATCAATTTTAGTTTTAATAAGTATATTGGTGAGATGCAAATGACATCAGAAATATGTGCAAATTGTGGGCATGAAGAGTATCATCATGGAGTAATGGGTTGTATGCACACCAAACCTAACTTTGAAGGAGATGAACCTATTGAAGAGTGTTCATGCAAAAAGTTCAAACCTCAAAATCATAGTCCACGTGGTATTGCTGATAGAAATCAGTCGGGGACGGTAGAAGCCCGTCAGTCTTCCCTGTGTGAGAAAGAGGACACCGAGCCAGCTGGAAACCACATAATTGGGAGTAACAATGCTGGTTCGGATGAATTAAAAGGAAATGTGACAAATAATGATAAAGGATATAGTTCGGATGATGCGAGTAGTTTAAGTGATAAAATATTTTTAGAAAAAGAATGGATTGGTGACGGTGGGGGAATTGCTACAAAAGATGTCAAAGAAAGTGTTCAGAAGTTGATAAAAAATAAAAAGATAGCTAAATTACTAAAGCAAACTGAAGAAAGAAGAGAAAATGCAGAAAATTTATCTTTTGAAAGTGCTGAGTGTTCTGAAGTTATAGGAATGAGTAAAATGAAATATTTGTTTTTAAGTGAAATTGATAAAATCTTTGGGAGTGCGTTGATATGATCATACAAATGAAAGGAGGAAAAACAAATGACAATACAAAAAGGAATATGCGCTGAATGTGGAAAAGAGTATGAATATGAATATAACCCTCAATTTCCAAGAAAATACTGCCACGAGTGTTCAGCTGCAAAGAAAGCAAGTTATTCACCACAACAGCAAACAAGCACTGCTCAGCCAGTAAATGCACCAGTAGTTAAGCCAGAAACAAATATATTGGATCTAGTGAAAGATGAGAAAAAACACACAACAATGTATGTGGGTTATGCAAAGGATGTTTTTGCAGCTCTATTAGGAGAATACAAAGATGAAGCAAAAGTATATGAAGAATGGTGTAAAAAAACTATGAGTATATCAATTGAACTTGTTAAACAAGCAAAGGAGGCATTTATATAATTTCAAACTCAACCCTAAATGGGTTATTAAGCCAGTTTGATTCAATTTCTAATTCTTTTTTCTTTTTTTCCGATAAATTATCTGGCTTTGATTGCACAAGTTTAATAATTTTAGTAAGCTTATTGATTGCGATGACATCAATTGGAGAGTGTGAACCAGCTGTTCTCTGGACAATAGCATATCCTTCCTTGCGAAGATTATCACAGATTTTATACTCTTTGTTTCTTCCTTTGACATAGTTCTTATTTGGCATTAGAAGCTTTCTGAGAGATTTTAAAGTGGAATGGTGATGTCTCCCTAATCAATCCACAATCAGTCATTAATCTCAATATCTCTGCAATTCTATTTTCATCTGATGCAATTTCCATACGAATAATTGCCTTTAATTCATTTAGACTTAGGTTCTGCTTGTAGGTATTACTAAAAACTTTCTTTATCTTCGCAAGTCTTGTTCTTCCATCCATTCTTAGTTAAATATATATACATACTTAAATCTTTCCTCTCTCTTCCCTTCCCCTTATTATTGTGTATATGTACTATGTATAACATATTACTTACTAATGCTTGCATTCTATTGGTTATGCTTATTCCGAACCGCAACAAACACTCCTCACTCTTCACTCACTCCGACTAAATTTATGTATATATATTTAACCGTGGGGCTGTGGCTCTCCCTCATATACGCGTTTAACAACAAACCCACCTGATAAAGAAATAACATAATCCATTAACCTATTCTCTTTTACTAATACTTAACTAATTAGTACTACTTTAGAGTTCATAGATAGGAAGGGTATATTTAAATAACCTGCTTACTTCGAGTGCTCGTTCCTCGCACTCGGAACAGCCATTTCTTTAATAGTCCCCCTGCCAACTCACTCTAAAGTAGGTTCCACTGGAAATGAAGGTTAACCCCAACACCTCTATTTCCTATGGAAACCCCCGTTCACTAAGGGAGCCCTAAGTGATATACCCTAAAACACAAGTGTAGTGCCTAAAACAAGGATTGCCTTCTCTGCCTCTTAAAAGGCCATATTTGGCCTAATTGAGCTGTAGTGCCTACATTTAGGACTGTTCGGTACACCGAATAACTCCATATGCAATGCTGGTTTCCATATGCAATGAAGGTCAAGCGCATCTAATAGAATGATGGTTTTTCTCTCTAAAACAGGGCTAAATAGGGCTAATCTCAGAGGGAAAAAAAGACGATACGACACAGTGCACCTCTATTGCTAATGGAGAGTATGGTGCTGTGGTGTGTCATAGAATAAGTTGCGACGTTCGAGGCAAGTAGCAATACAGGTCGCTTAACCCCACAGAAACTTTTTAAAAAATTAAAAAGATTAAAAAAGAATTTCTATATAGAAAAACTCTTTTTTATTAAATAAAAAACTAAAAATATATAAAGCTATATATCCAATCTCCCCAATGGAAGAGGATGTCCCTGAAGATATTGGCCTTGTAATAGGCACTCCTGAGCAAGCTCTATGGAAACAAATACAGGAGAAGTCAAAGAACTCAATAGTTCAAAGCAAAGTTCAGATGAAGATAGACAAGCTAATCCTGGAAATGGCGAACAAGGAGCTAAAGGACTTACCCTTGACAAATGGCAACAAGAAATCCTAGACCACAAAGGCCACTTATTGCTCTGCACAGGAAGGCAAGTAGGTAAAACCACGATATTCGCTATTAAAGCAGCTCAATACATGATTAATCACCCAAATTCTCGAATAATAGTAGTAAGCTTGACAGAAGACCAAGCACACCTTATTATCATCATGATTCTGACCTATTTAGAGCAAAACTACAAGAAGTATATAGCAAAGAAAGCCAAAAAGCCAACAAAGAGCTCAATTACTCTAACAAACAAGTCCAAAGTCATCTCCAGACCAGTTGGAAACACAGGAGATGCAGTTAGAGGCTTCACAGGAGATGTCTTAATAGCTGATGAGGCGAGTAGAATGCCAGAGAGCATGTGGTCTGCTGCCAAACCAACCCTCTTAACAACTGGTGGTCAGATATGGATGTGCTCAACTCCAGCAGGTAAAGCAGGCTATTTCTATGAATGCTTCCAAAACAAGCATAATAGATTCAAGGTGTTTCATCAATCAAGTGAAGATGTGATATATAACAGAAAGATTAGCAACTCATGGACAAAAGAAAGAAGAAGAGAGGCAATCAGGAACTTGGATGAAGAGAAGGAAGAAATGAGTGAACTAGAATATGGACAGGAGTTCTTAGGCATGTTCCTGGATGATCTAAGACGACTATTCTCTGACCCAATAATAGAACAAACCCTAACTCTGGATAGAAGAGAAACAATACACCGGGAAAGACTCCATTTCTTGGGTTGTGACATTGCGAGAATGGGAGACGATGAAGGAACCTATGAGATAATAGATAGAATAGAACAAGACAACTTACAGCACGTTGAAAGCATTATTACAACAAAGAAACTCACAACAGAGACTTATGACCGGATTGTTCAGTTAGAATCTCAATACAACTTCAAACAGATTGGAATAGATGCAGGCGCAGGCTCCTTAGGAGTCGGAATACTAGACTTCCTCTTAAGAGACCCAACAACAAGAAGTAAAGTAATCCCACTCAACAATCTTAGCAGGCCATTAGACAAACACGGAGACAGAAAGAGAACACTCCTAAAAGAAGACATGTACTTCAACATGCTTGCTTTAATGGAGAAAGGAAAGATAAAGCTCTTAAAAGATGACAAGGTTGCACTCTCCCTTCGCTCAGTCCAATACGAATACATTAGGAAACCAGGACAACCAACAAAGATAAGAATCTTCGGAAACTACACCCATATCGTGGAAGGACTAGTTAGAGCTGCTTGGCTTGCTAATCAGAAACATTTAAATTCCTTCATTAGTTACATGTAAAATGGAATATCTCCCAACAACACTAGACAAGGAAAAAGATGTGACTCTTGAAGATAGAGACTTCATGCTCTACAAACTCCTTACTAAGATACTCAATCAATTAAAGAAGATGCGGAGACAAGGATGAGCTGGACTTTATGTTTATCAGCAAGCGCAATACTTAAAGCTGGAAAGAATGCAGATGCAGATATTATCTCAGGAGCAACAGACATAGAGTCTTATAGCACAGAAGCTGAAGGATTCATAGCTGCACAATCTCATACAGATGTTGTCACAAACTTCTCCAGCTTACCAGCTCAAATGCAGAATGCTCTAGCTAACTGGTGTTCTTCAATGATTGCGATGGATATTGTCTCTTATAATTCAACAGGATATTTAACAAGAGAGGCAGATATGTTGATGAATAAGAATGATGAGATAATAACAAAATCACAAACAAAACTCAAAAATAAAGAATTCCTTAAGTTTTCAAAATAATGGTATTAAGTAGAAAGTATAACTCTGTTTCATCAGCAATAGAATCGTTTGACCATCAAGATATAGCTAGTGGTGAAGGTATTGTGAACTACTTTGCAGCACAAGTTCAACTCTCAGGCTCATCAGTAGCTCCATTTTTAACATCAGATAATGGAATATTCTCAGGAAACATTGCACAAAAAGAAACAAGAAACGGAGCAATAACCGAGCTTTCTGATTTAGATTATGATATCCTGTTTAATCTCCCAAATACAATTAATGGGAAGGTGAAGGTTTCAGTAACTATTGGAGCTAATTGGGGTGGAAATGGAGTCGCAACCGTTTCTCTTGAATTGAGTTTATTCAAAGTTAATTTGGCTTCAGCAGAGACTCAGATAGGTTCAACTGTTACAACTGAACAAATTGACGCTAATACTACAACAAATATAAATAGCGCAACGAGGTTACTTGAGATTGATACAGGTGGAAGAGTCAGTTTCAAACTTGGAGAAAAGCTAAGATTAACAATAAAACACTTTGGTTCAGGGGGAGCTGCAAATGCAGGAACAGGGTATGGAGTAGACCCTCAAGACAGAGATGATGACTCAATTCCTGGAGGAGTAACTCAGATTATTAATGATACAGAGACAACACAATTAAAAGTTGCGATACCCTTTGTAATAGACTTATAATGGAATTAGATATAACCCAAACAAGCACAGTTGATTTGAAGAGCTTAGTCCCTGATTTTAGTGTACAAAACCAGATTCTGGATGGTCCAACAGATATCAAAGAAACATTCTGGATGGATGAGGAATGGACTAAGAAAGTTGGATATTGGAAAACAATACCTGAGTTTAATAGACCAATCACAGCTTTATCAGTATGGACAGCTGGGAAAGGATTCACAACACAACCAAACTTTCAGGTTATACTGGATAAGATTATAGGATGGGGTGAAGATTCATTCACTTCAATAATGCAAAACCTAATCAAGACCAAGAAGTTCGCAGGGGATTCATATGCTGAAATTATAAGAAATAAAGAAACTGCAACTCTGATTAATCTTAAAGTTCTTAATAATGGAAGAATGAGACATGTTGTGAATCAACAAGGAATAATTATAGGATATGATTACAGACAAGTTGATGGAAAGTTTAAACGATTTAAACCTGAAGAAATACTTCATCTTTGTAATGATAGGATTGGAGATGAGATTCATGGAACAGGAATATATGAGCTTGTCAAATGGGTTCTTGATGCAAAGCATGAAGCTATGAATGATAAGAGGAGACAACTTCACTTAAGTACAATTAGAGTCATGGAAGTTGCAGAAGATGATAAACCAAGGATGGCTAATCTTAGAAGAGATTTTGCAGAGGCCATAAAGAACGGGAGTGTTCTTTTAGTTCCTGAAGGTTTTGGAAAGCTTCAAGACTTAGTTCCTCCAACAACAGAACATATTGCATGGACAACATATTTAGAGAACTTTGTTTATCAGGCCATAGGAGTTCCGAGAGTTATAGCAACTTCAGAGAACTTCACAGAATCAGGTGGAAAGATTGGATTCTTAACATTTGAACCGATATACACAAATGAGCAAGTTCAGTTGGAAGCTGACTTATGGAATCAGCTTGCGATAAGAGTTAAGTTCAATAGACCTCCTTCTTTAGATAATAACTTAAATCAAGACCAAGCTAAAGATGGACCTCTTACAGCTACACAGCCTAATGATACAATAGCAGGGAGGGGAGAATAATGCCACCAAGAAGAACAGCAGTATCAACCGCAGTTGAATTAGCAAGGAAGAGAAGAAAGAAGAAAGAAGAAGAAAGAAAAGAAGAGAAAGTTGAAGAACCAGTTTCAAAACCAGCGGTAGTATCTGCCCAGCCATCAACTCCATCACAAGCAGCAGGAACATTTGTCAGTGAAAGAACAAAGAAACCATCAGGGATAACCCTGCCAGGTGGCAGGACCTTCTTAGGATTAACCCCAGATGAAGTTAGGGAAATTCAACAAAGGGAAGGATTAGAAGAATTGCCTCCAATAGGAGAAGCAATAGCATTGGAAAAAAAGAGAGAAGAAGCTCCAGCATTATTAGAACAAGCAGGAGCATTTGAAGAGGTAACCCCACAAAGAACAGAACTATCAACATCAGGAGTTGAAGGGCAGTTTATTGAGAATATTCCTGTAGCTGGACCAGTAGCCAGTGCAATATCTAACTTAATATCTCCAAGAGGTTTTGAGGGTCCTACAACACCCGAAACAATAAGAGAACAAGCCTTGAGGAAGATACGAGATAATTCGTTCAGAGAAGGAACAAATGCTCAAGTGAAGTTTGGAACATTTATTGAAGGAATACCAGTAGCAGGTCCTGCAGTCAGCAAGTATGTTAGTGGATTAATTCAAACTCCTAGTGGAAATGCAGAGGATATTACAGCTGAATTAGCATCTTTAGGAGAAGAAGCTACTAATAATCAAGAAAAGACACAGAGTGGAAAAATGCCATCTGATTATGCTATGGGAAGAGCAAGAGCTATGGAAGAGCAATTAGCAGAACTAGAAGGAAGATTAAAGTACCTTGTTAATATAAGTCCGGTCCTACAAGCAGAGACAGATAATGTTAATAGGATTGAGCAGAAAATATTTGAGACTAAACAGAGGGTAGATAACTTTAGGGCAGCTGCATCTTTTGCTTTGACAGCAGATATTACAGGAACAGGTAGAGTAGTGCCAACAGATGAACAGTTGTATCTTGAATTACTGGAGCAAAGTAAATGACAACCAAAAAAAAAGAACACACAGACAGATGGATAGTTATTACAGGAATAATTGCATTAGTAATTTTAGAGATTTATGCTTTATCTCAAGGTATCAATGGGACTCTTTTAAGCATTGTTATAGCAATGATTGGTTTAGCTATAGGTGTGACCATTCCCTTTGAGAAAGTTAAAGAAGTTCTAAATACGCAAAGATATATAAACGTATATATTATCTAATTCTATGAAAGATGAATGGAAGAAAGGCTGGAAGTGGGGAATCGTTATATCAATAGCGATCATACTGTTTGGCCTAATTTTATAATGGAAGAAGAAACTAAACCAGAGGAAAAACCTCAGACAAAGACAGAGGAGAAAGTAAGTTTCATTAAAGAGATTAGGGTAGAGAGAGAGGCTTTGGAAAAGGTTAGAGATGAGAATAAAGCGATTGTAGAACAGTTAAGAGAAATTAAAGCAATTGAGACAATCTCAGGAACAGCCGACGCAGGCCAAGCTCCAGAACCGCCTAAGGAAGAAACTGCTAAAGAATATAAGGACAAAGTAATGTCAGGCCAAGCGTAAAATGCATATAATCTTCATGCCTTATGGCAAGATTGAATGTGTGGAAAGAACTTTAAATGACATCAGGGCTCAGAAATATACTCTAACTATGACTTCTCCAGATGGAAAAGAAACCAAGCATCCCTGGATAGATGGACAATTAAGAGTTCTGCCTTTTGGATTCTATGAAGTTGTCTGTCCAAGAGAACATCTGGATTGCGTTCTAAACACATTAGGAGACAAAGCAGACAGGTACAAGATTTCAAAGACAAGACTTGCTTTAATCAGAAAAGCACTGCATGCAGAGAAAATCCCAGAGATAGAAAAGAAAGAGAGACTGCTTTGGAACATGGAGCATGTTCATTCGATTCTCATTGGAATAAGAGAAGATAGAGATATAATTGACCCATCTCCTGGAGAATGGAATGGATGGAAGCATGAAGCTATATAAGTTATTCGGTACACCGAATAATTAGAAACATTTAAATAAGATTAATTCTTCTACCTCGCATGACTAATGAAGCTGTATTACTAACTGACACACATATTCCTATTCCATTCACAGTAAGTGATTCAACTGGAATTGAAAAGGGAACACTTCTAAAACTAACTGACCTTCAGACTGCTATTAAAGCTAGTGGAACAGCTGATCCTGTGGCAGGAATTGCAGCTAAAGAGAAAATTGCATCTAATGGTAAGACTAAACTGGCTGTTTATAGAGGTGGAGTTTTCAGAGTTATTGCTTCTGGAAGTATAGTATTAGGAAACCCAGTGGGAATTGCTGGTCTTGGAGGATTGAATTATGTTTATGATATCGTTGGGTCAGGAAGCTTGTCTGGTTCTGTAGTTTTAGGTATTGCTTTGGAAGCTGCGACAGATGAGGAAACATTTAGAATGGAGTTAAGACCAGGGGCGGTAAGGGATACAAGAGGAATATAATAATGGAAGAGGAAACTAAAGAGGAAGAAGAAGAGGAAACTAAAGAGGAAGAAGAAGAGGAAACTAAAGAGGAAGAAGAAGAGGAAACTAAATAATGGTAGCAGGCGGAACACAGACAAGTGGGATGGCTGAAATCAGAGGACTAGATGTAGATAAGCTAGCCAAAGGTTTTGCAGATGAAGAGATAGTTCTTAAAAAATATGTTACTGTAACTAGTACATCTGCTCGTGAAGTTAGATGGTATCAAAAGGGTACTGGATATCTGGACAGTGTTGATACAACTGGAGTAACAGCATCTCAAATTGAGACAGACGAACTCTCACTTCCTACAGTAATAGAACAAAACTGGACAAGGGTAACTTCTTATGTTAAAGTATTCATGGCAGAAAGTCCTCTATTATCAGACCAAGACATCAAAGATTCTGACATTGATATTATAGGTACAAATGTAAGAGACATAGTAAGAGGAGTAATGAGACAGGAAGACATTCATATTTATTCTGTATTAGGAGAAGCA
>SDBU01007734.1_pt1 | contig 12339 bp, 11 predicted proteins | sample 2277071 | NCBI WGS metagenome assembly SDBU01 (sample SAMN10397929, study PRJNA504765) | marine sediment metagenome | isolation source: marine sediment core GS08_GC12, 126 cmbsf | place: Arctic Ocean: Gakkel Ridge, Loki's castle | collected 2008
CAGCCGCGCGCTTTCCAAGATTGACAAGCTCCGATATCGTCAGGCTGATGTCCACCTTTCCTGTCGTCAGGTCTATCTTGTTATTGTTGACAAAATCTCGGAAAGCGATATAATAGAAATAACCTTAGTTCACATTACATTAACGAATGTGAATTTGCGATTTCTCGGCTAAACCAATTCTGATTGCTTTCTTGAAACATCAAAACTATAGAGTAAACGAAAGGCGGTGATTGGCACTTGTCGCACGTCTTCATCTCCTACGTCCGCAATAATAAGAGGTGCACTGCTAAGAGGTCGCCGGATAGTAGGGGGGGGGGCAGGTAGTAAATGAAAGGGCAGACAGAAAGAAGAAAATGGTTGTGGCAGCATGGACATTATTATGGATCTAGTTATTGGACAGTGTCTCAGTGGTTATCCCTTTTAGAGAAGGAATTTAAGGTCGAGCTTGATCAGCGTATGATGTCCGCGTTTGGGCTTATCTCGTTGCAGGGGCTCTCCATCCATCAACCATTCAGTGGTGGCAAGATTCTCCGTCCTGTGACGGACGGCGACATCTCATTGGCCCTTTGGAGGCTGAATTCCATCCTTAATCGGCATATAGGGGTATCAGGGCCATTGCTGTAACCATATACGTTAGGAAATAGTGACGCTTATCGAATCCAGTTATAGCGCGGCTTTTTCGGAAACTCCCTCGCGTTGCTAAGCTGATTAGCATCTTTGGTAATGACAGATCAGTTCGATTAACTCAACTAGAGATGGAATCCAGAAATTTGAATTATCGAACTGCACTGAAGCTAGATTCTGCGGGGCTTTGTGGCACATTAGAAATGCCGCTTCAGAGTTTGATAAAAGGAGCGTTTTTCCGTACTGAATTGCTTACCGTATATCATTACAGCAATCGGCGTGATACCCCTAATAGGTATGCAAGAGGACATCTACATCGATTTCAAAGAAACAAGAACCCCTGACGGTAGAATGCTAGAGGACGATAGAATTCACTTTACAAGGGCCGCCTCTGGGTTCGCTCACCAAGAAGGCGGAGCAATATCAGGAGTTCCATATGTGCGTAGAAGATAACGACCATACGCGGGCACTACGAGACCAACTGGCTGACGAGTTAGTTTCAGCTAAGTGCATCCGATCCTCCAGTGTGGAGAATGCTTTCAGGAAAGTTCCAAGACACCTCTTTCTGGAAGACACGGACATTGCCGAGGCATATACAAACAGTCCCATAGTAACGAAATATGAAGGTACCAGACCTGTCAGTTCTTCCTCTCAGCCATCCCTCATGGCGGATATGCTGGAAGCCCTGGATGTGCGCAAAGGCATGCGTGTACTGGAGATCGGTGCAGGCACAGGATACAATGCAGCACTCATCGCCGAACTGACGCAGAATCCTCAAAATGTCTATTCTATTGACATTCAAGAAGATATCGTAGATCAATGTCGGGCGAACTTATTAAAAGCGGGCTACTCAGACGTCCACGTGCTTCTCGGTGATGGCGGATATGGCCACCCACCTGCTGCACCTTATGACCGAATCATTGTGGCCTGCCAGCCCTGGGATGTTCCGCCCGCGTGGATAGATCAGCTTAAGGAGGGTGGCGTCAGCGTGATGCCACTGAGCATTGAGCCAGTTTACCCCAGTATGATGATTCCCAAGTTTGTGAAGCGGGAAGGTTGTCTGGTAAGCGAAGGCACCGTTGGTGGTAGTTTCATGTGGATGCAAGGAGACTTCCGACGCCTGGGTGGAGGATACCGTATAGTTGTGATAGACCCTGCCGATCATACAGGTCATCTTCCGTCGCAAGAGACCAGTTTTTACATCGGTTGCAAGGATGTAGATCCGAATGCGAAGGCCAGCATTCAGTGTGTGTTCGATTCCTGGAAGCGGAAGGGCAATATAGATTTTGCGTCCTGGCAGGAAGAGCGTGGCTTCCTTCTCTTGATGGTCTTAGAAGGTGTGTGCAATCTCAGAGCATGGTCAAAGAGTAGTGAGCACGGTTTCGAGGGAAAAGGAGTGGGTATTCTGGATATAGATGCGGGGAGTGTCGCATTGGTAACCGGTGAGAAAGGGGATATCGTTGTCTACGGCAATGATGCTGCAATGGAAATGCTTTCAAACCTGATCTCCCGATGGGAAGTGATGAGGCGTCCTGGAGTGATGGACTTCCAGATCAGGATTCATCCTCTAAACCATTGCATTGCTCTGAAGTCGGGTGAATGGCTGGTTCAGAAGCCATCGGTGCAGATTGTGCTATCGCTAGCTAGTCGGTAATACTGCTACTCCCTCATGTGGATTCTCAGAAGCATAACTGCCAAACTTTACTCACTTGAATCACTCTTCCGACAGTTTGGGCACCATAATCCTCTGCACTATTCAGAGACATATTGGACAGAATTGCGTATCCTGATCTTAGAATCATTGTAAAGCCTTGTCAATAGTTGGATAACGCCTTCCTTACGCGGTTAAAATAGAGATGACTCGCACGGAGGAGCCAAAGAACCTCAACAACTTTGAAAGCTTAATTACTCGGTTTAATCAGCAATTTCATTAGCCTTTTGCAGAACATTCATTTTCTAGAATCAGGATGCGCAATTTTGTCCAACATGTCACCGAATAGTCCAACAGCCAAGATGGGGTTAAACTCAGTAGTGACGGGCGATTGAGCATACCCATAAGCGCTGAGACTGGAAATCGCGGTAAACACCCACAGTTATTGGAGATGTGTATTCCCACCCAATCCGCAGCTCCGTTCCATGCTTAATCCCAGTGTTGATAAGGCTTTAGCCCCTGTTTCAGTCAGAATTATGACAAAGCAGAGCTACATATGATACCAGCGATCGCGTTGATGTCCTCATCAACACTATTCGAGCAAGATCCAGGTTAACTTGAGATCCTGAAATCTCCTTTTTCGGCTTCATCCTTCTCCTCTATCACCTTGGTCTTGAATTCAAGCTACACGACCTCATTGGGAATTATCTTGCTTTTATCTTTCCCCAGGTGGTAGAGAGGGTATTATGTTTTCCTGGTGCAAGCTGCGGCTCTCCTTCGTCCTCGGGCGGGCACAGGCCATCGTTGTAGCCATCCAGTTCCTCGTTCAAGCCAAGCATCGTCTTGCGAACGCCGCTGCCCAGGGCACCATTCACCTGAGTTTTGATAGCCTCTTCGCTCAGCGGATACAGATTAAAGCCAGACGCCGCATTGAGCAGTGCCGCCACAGCGTTCCTCAGGAGGATCTTTGCCGCTTGCACCTCCTTTGCGAGCTTGGGAGTGCCGCTTCGCTTGCCCTTATAGGACAGGGCTTCCATCAAAAGATGGTCGGCAAGATCGTCAAGATCGGTTGGAGGCAGTTCAAACACGTCTCCAACCGTATAGACGTCCGGATCGTATTCGTCTGGCCAATCACCCGGGTGGCTCTTCCAGAAGCCCAGGGAGCAAGCCTCATATACGCCATCGGCTTCGACGCCAATTTCGACGCCAATGTAGTGGGCTTTATCGGTGTCTTCTGCTGGGATGTAAAAGGGGAAGCCCAGGATGACATAGTGTTTGCCGGTAGCAGTGGCAGTGTTCGCGTGCTGGCCATAATTGGCCTCAAAGGGTCCGATCTTGCATTCGAAGGATGCGCCAGCAGCCAATGGGTCAACCAGCGTGCAACCACTCGTGTCAAAGACGCTGTCCTTCAGGGTGATGTCTGTCAGCGTGCGGTTCCCGGTGTTAGTCACTACGAATTTGAAGTACACGTCGCCGCCTACCACTACTTCGGGGCCGGTCGGATCGTCTGCGTCTTCCCAGTTAATGCCATCGCTGGAGACCATCTTCTTGACATCGATGGAGGGGTTGGGCACATCTTGCGACCATACCAAGACAGGTATCACTCCAAGTACCAAGGCAATGGTGGCTGTTAGAGAAAGCAACTTTTTCATGATTTAGATACCCCCTTTTTGACTGGACGGTGAAATTCCCGCCGCCCATCTTGTCCATCGGCCGGTTTGTGGCCGATGTTTTCTGTATCCATCTGCAACTTCCCTGTCTACGCCTGACCTACGTTGTTACCATCGTAAGCCCAAGACTCGGTATGGAACGTGTCAAGCCAACACTCAATATCGCAAACACTGAATTTCTGTGTCTCATTTTCATCTCCTCCTGATTCAAATCAAGTTCTTCAACGCTTGAAGTTGCCCCTTTGGAATAGGGTAGGTCAGTCTCACACTCTGATCATACCCTGTTCCGGTTAGCACTGGGGCGCATACCAGTAACGCGTCGATAACATATTGGGGCCAAAGGCGACTGGCAAAAGGTTGTGGTCCCACCTGCGGTGTGTTTGACTACCGTTGTCGTTGATTCAGTTCGAGCAAGGAGTGTACATCCGTTCTCTAAATTCAGGGATTCGTGCTTCTAAGTATGAGGTAGAGAAAGAGATACGGTGTCTTATCCTAGCGGGAAAAAAGCCTGAAGTCTTGAAGAAAGTGGCAAATCTTACAGGGGCGAGCTTGCGAATATCAAAGGACTACATCGGGATGCGCAGATCTGTCCAAGAGGTCGGTTGATAGGCGTCCATTTCGCCTATGGCGCAATTCTTTCATGAAGAAACACCTTGGTGAAATCGTGTGGTATAATGGCTGCCTCATAGAAGGTGTTTCTTGGTAGTGCACCCTAGCTCGTCCACAAGCTCTTTCATAGGTGCCGTTAGTGAGGTATGATCATCAGATTCCTGATAATCAATATCAGATTTCCGAGGATATTGCAGGATCCAGCGATAGCCCTCCGAGGCCAATACCAGGGTGATACAGTACCTCAGAGAAAGAATATCAGAAGTGCCGAGGACTGGAAACATAAGGCAAAAAGGCTCTTTGGCAGCAGCTCTTATGCTTGAGAGCGCAAGAGTATATGCCCCTGGGTTCTGGGCTTTGGTATACTCTTTGCTCTATAGAACTAAGCGTCGGCTTAAGGAAGTAGTTACTGAGGACTTTCAATCAAAGAGTTACAAAGCAAAAATACTGGAGGGTGAGAAAGTCATGAAGAAGGTCAAATACATACACATCGTTTTTACCACCATGATAACTGTCCTGTTTGCAGTCTTCACGATGATGAACAGTGGCTGCGGCACGGAAGAACCAATCTTGACAGAACCAGCTTTGGATACTGAATCGTCTCTGGACACAGAGCTTGCTCCAGATTCAGGATTAGATACGGATGTAGTACCGGTCACGGATATAAGTTCCGGAGCAGTTGAGGTTGTAGTAGGAGAAACATTCGACTTCGCCTTGGACTCCAATCCAACCACGGGATACTCGTGGCAGCCAGGATTTGACCCCGAGTTCCTGAAATTGGTTGACAGTAAATTCATGCCTGGCGATCCAGAGATGCTAGGAGCTTCAGGGGTTGAGGTGTTCGAGTTCTTGGCGCTAAAGCAAGGCCAGGTCGAATTAACGATGATATATAAGCGACCGTGGATAGACGAGCACATCGACATGCTATCTAAGCAGGTGAATATTGTACCCGCTGCTGATCAGGCTTCGACAATGAATCGGAAGGTGGGGGAGACATTCACCATCTCCTTGGAGTCCAACCCAACTACGGGTTATATGTGGCAGCCGGGGTTCGATTCAGAATTCCTGAAGCTGGTTGACAGAAAATTTGTATCTGATTCCACAATACCTGGTTCTCCAGGGGTCGAGATATTCGAATTCCTAGCACTGAAGGAAGGCGAAGTTAAGGTAAAAATGATATACAAGCGCTCATGGGAAGCTCAGATTCTGGATGAGCAAGTCACCCTAGTAAATATAGCTCCCTAAAATTATCCAAAAATGGTGATTTCTGTAGTAGCGGGCCTCGGCTTGGGTCTTTAACGCAAGCTGAAGCCCGTTTACTTTTGATGAAGTCGAGTATTAAACCCAACGGGTCTCCCGCTCCTTGCGCGGAGCCATACGTCCCCTTGACGCCTTCCTTACTTTTTGTTGGTTTGTCCTCTTCTGTATGAAAAGACGCCAAACTCTATCCTACCATAGCTGCGAGCCGGCATAATTTCTATGCCCCAAACCACGAAAAGTTGTCATCATGGCGACTTTTTTGATTATTGTTGACAAAATCTCGGAAAGCGATATAATAGAAATAACCTTAGTTCACATTACATATACTAATGTGAACTATTTTGATGATTTCTGAAATGAGCCGGTTTTGGCTGTTTGTCTAAAGCCGCATGAAATCTTAATTTCAGGGAGATGCCATATCTTAGCCATGACACGAAAATCCAGGGAAATGACAAATGTGAACTCCAGTGGGAGGTATTGTAGGTTCACCACCCACCATTTGCAAAGTGCCTGATTTTTCCAGAAAAGCCTTTCCGAGGATTTCTTGCCTCTCTTCATCCCCATTTAACTTGCCACGCTGCCCAGGAATTTTGGCTGCGTTTCATACCGCAACTTAAGAAGACGCCAAAGGGAATTCTACAGAATCCTGTGAGATCTTCAGTGGAGGGTCGCAGGCGCAACCCGATGGCTTAGTAGCCACACCGGCGGCGCAGCGGCAGAGAAGAAGTTTGATAAGGGTAGAGCTAGCACTAGTGGAGAAGCTGAAGGCAGTGTCTAAAAAAATGTGTTGACACAAAATGAGTTTTGATTTATAATCGCGTAAGTTTCTGAAAAACGTAACTGAAAAATGCAACGAAAACCATGTGGCAGGAATGTAACTCTTCAAGATCAGCTTCCGAAACATCTCAGAAATGGAGGCAGCAATGGATCTACTTTCGCTTATCCCGCATTTTCGGAACACGCGGGACCCTAACTACTTCTTCGAGTCCAAAGAGCATCTCGAGGCACTGGAACGGCTGAGGTATGCTATCGAAAGCGAAGAGAAGCTCGCCATCCTGACAGGAGAGATAGGCGCAGGCAAGACATTTACCAAGACGGTTTTTAAGGTAATGCTGCGAGAGGAAGATTATCAGGTCGTCGATATACCAGACAGCTCAGGTACTTTCAACCAGATACTATACAATATAATATGTGAACTCAAGGGGGTTAGGTACCTAAAAGGCAGCAATTACCGCACGAATGTACTGAAGAAATTCTTCGAGGAAGAACTCGCCAGGGTCGCAGTGGATGAAGGCAAATATCTTGTAATATTTCTCGATGATGCGCAGGCCATGGGCGGAACCAATGCACGACCGAGCACACGCAAGGCACACCTCGAGCAGATAAGGCTGTTGACCAACATAGACCTGATGGACAAGAACCTAATGACGATTATACTCATCGGTCAGCCCGAGCTTCGGAGATATGTAGCAGAGCTCCCACAGCTTGAGGACCGGGCAGCTCCACCCTACCACCTCAATGCATTTGATTATCAAACCGCACAGGATTATGTTAATTTCCGGCTGTCTAAAGGCGAAGCTTCAGACGTTTTTACCCCAGAGGCTGTAAAGATAATACTCTCATATTCTAAGGGGCTGCCCAGGCGTATAACGAGAATGTGCTATGTTTGTCTGTATGTGGCTGGGAACTTTGACCTAGACAATGTGGACGACCGCATTGCCCAGATAGTATACGATGACTTCAGATCCGGAAACAGGAGATGGGAGCGAGATGCAGAACGGGAATTCGGAGAACAAGGACAGGAAACCGATTAGCCTGTCAGAGTTGAGCTTCGCCGATATTGCCAAGATGCGACGGGAGCGGGAGAAATCCGAGGAAGAGCGCGCCGCCACGCAGCTTGAAAGCATACCGAAGCGGCCGCCTGTCAAAGACGAAAAGCCTCAAGAAGCGGTAGTTGAAGGTATAGTTATAGAACTCCGCGACGACGTTGACATACAAACCGATTATTACAAGACGCCCAACGATCTGCACAACATAGCCCCGCTCCAGGATCCGAAGGAACACTGCGCATACACATATCTGTATAGACTCAGCTACGGCTGGAAGCGAAACTTCTGCAGGACAGGCTACGGGGACATCATGAAGAACACCAGTCTTTCCTCGAGAAGCAGTGTCATACGCGCTATCGAAGGGCTTATTGAGAAAAAGCACATAATCAGGATAGAAGAAAACTCCCTCAAAAGAGCGGGGAGTCTCTACAGAGTGCTGACACCTCAGGAGATACTATCCGGTGTATTCAAAACGAGTATAGTTAAAATGAGTATAGTCAAATTAAATATATCTAAATTGACTATATCCAAATTGAACATAGTCAAAATGAAGACAGACTATATTCAAAATGAGTATAGTCAAATTAAACATAGTTATAAAAACGGTGCTACGAGCAAACCTACGACTGTATCCAATATGAATATAGTCAAATCGATACCCAACAAAAACAGTTTAAAAGACAATAAAACAACAACAGAGGACAAAAGCTTGGAAAGTGAAATTGATCCCGAAGTAAGTAAGGATGTTCTTGTTGTTGTTTTTTCCAGTAATTTTTTTAAAAACCTACCCGAAAGCACTATCAGTAAGCTCTGCAGCCAGTACGGAACAAAGAAGGTCATCGAGAAAGTCCGTGGCCTGGAAGAACAGTACAGTGGCCGTAGGATGGAAAACGCAGGTGGACTTTTGACGGACGCGCTCAAGAAGGATTACCGACCGCCCCAGAACGTAGTGAGAAAACACAGAGCAGAGGAGCTGGCCAAAAAACGCGAAAAAGAAGAGTTGGTGAAGCAAGAACTCCTGAAGCAGGAGGAAAACATCAGGGAGCGGATCTCTGCAGAGAAGGCAAAGTTAGGACCAAAACAACAGGAAAAACTGCGAAGAAGGGCATTGCACGAAATAGGCAACATGGAAGGCATAAAAGAGGAGTTTGTGACCAAAATCCTAATTGAGGCAAAGGAAAACGAGATTCTGAGGACAGAGATGGAGAGCGAGGATTTGGAATAACGGCTGATAGCCGGGCCGATACGAAAATCAAAAAAGGCTACGAAGCAGTCGGTCAACCCGACCTATCCCGAAGATATAAGCCGTAGGTAACGAAAGCGAAAGCCGACGGGGAGAAGGGGGAAGGGAGACAGGTTAGAGCAACTCTAGTAATCGAAAGGGAGAGCTAGCGAATGCAGTTCGATAGACTGAATAGGAAACTAGAGGGATTAGAGAAAGCTTCGTGGAAGAGGCATAACTCTAAGTGGCTCTAGCTGGAGAGCCTCGTGATGGGAAACTATCATACGGGGTTCGGGGAGGGGGTAACGGTACTCCTAACTCCAATCTCGGAGAAAGAATCACATGGGTGACCCTACTCTCTCCATCGCACTTGAGAAGAAAATCACCATTTACGCTGTCAAAGGGAATTGGCAGCTTGACCAGTCTATTCAGTCCAAGATCATTAACATTATGTAGAATAGGAGCGATATATGGTCCTCTCTACGGGCAATTGCAAGGCGAGGTATATATGGAGCGCATCATCTCATTCACAGAAAGTAACCCTGGTATAAATCTGCCGATTCGTATGCCGACATCAGGTCCTGAGCAGAGACTGGCATGTGAGTTCGCAGCGTATATAGCTTCGTCTCTCCAAAGGGGTAAGGGCGGCGTAGCTGTTTTCTATGAACCAAGATTGGAGACAGGATTTCCCGATATTGTACTTGCAGAATTCAGTTTTGCCACTTATGAGCATTGGGCTCGGGCTAGATCCGCTCTTTTACCCATTGATCTGAAAATATTGCACCACTTGTACCATATGCAAGGTGCGGATTCGGCGAATCTTAAGCGTCAATTGGGAATTAGTAGTAATGCATTACTGATGTCGATCGAAAGGCTCCTCGATGGCAGATTGATCCGACGCGTAGCGAAACAATGGGAACCATATACGCTCAAACGGATTTTTGCAGTGAAGAGGATTATAGCATTTGAGGCAAAAATAAAGAATTGGCGGTCTGCGCTCAAACAGGCAGAGCTAAACAAGTGGTTTGCGTCAGAATCCTACGTGGTTTCACCTGTAACAAAGCCGTCAAATCGTATTGTTGACCTATCTAAAAATCTAGGAGTAGGTATCTACTCGTTTAATGATAGTTGTGCGAAGCAGATACTGCGGTCATCGGCCGCAAACATTCCGTCCTGCTATGCATCTTGGATGTTCAATGAATGGATAGGTCGTTATCTGCACTGCTAGGCATAGGGAGGTTGCTGTGCAAAGATTTGATCTAGGAATCATTCGGCAAGAGTTTCCTGCAGTTCAAGATCTTGTGTATCATGCTCCTGGTGGCCAAAAAGATGTCTACAGAGGAAACCACAGAGACTACGGTCCTATTGTTCTTAAGATCATTCTGACAAGCGGACCAGACCCGCGGACTCAACGAGAGATTGACATAGTAAGAGAATGTGACTTTCCCCATGTGCCTAAGATATTTGAGTGGGGCACATTTTCATATCAGCATGAAGATAGATTCTATATGATAGAGCAGTACATTGACGGACAGACGCTTAGATCGTATCTAGAAGTGAATGGAAGCTGTTCTGTTGGCATAGCTCTGAGTCTTCTTGAGAGCTTACTGAAAACAACGGTCGAGTCAGAGAGATGGGATGTTGTGCATCGGGACATTAAACCACAGAACATAATAGTCAGCAATGATGGCTCTTTCTGGCTCCTGGATTTCGGGATTGCCAGACATCTGAAGAAGACTTCGCTTACAGACACGGGGAATCGGTTCGGGCCACACACCTTAGGCTATGCAGCACCAGAGCAAATCCGGAACCTGAAGAAAGAAATCGACGCAAGAACGGATCTGTTCTCTATTGGGGTTGTGATATATGAAGCAATACATGGTCAGCATCCCTTCATCAATGGTGCGCGGGATCGCTTGGATGTTCTGCGTCGATCCGAAACTTTGGCCATTAACTGCCCAGACATTCCTGGGGACACGCAGAGACAATTGGCGGCGTTCATTAACCTTCTAATGGAGAAATATCCCTCGAGGCGTCCGAGGAATGCCCAGATGGCGCTGGACTGGTTTAATAAGATTCGCCCAACCGTAAAACCGTAGTGACCTAAGGAGACTATGTAATGGATCTATATCTTCAATTAGGGTATGGTATGATGGGACACTGCAAGCATTTCGTCCAGTCTTGGGGAAATGGTACTGTCATATTGAGTCCGCGCGATCTTACACCTGAGCAAATCCCAAGATTTTCCACGCAAATCCTAGACACTGGCGGCAAAACGCTGTTAGATCCACAACTTTACGACCCGCGTGCCACATTTCACCGGCTGGCTAAACATGATTACTGGCCGGACGATTTCAGCACCGGGATGTTGCTAGGTGGTCCTGAACTAGCACTTCTGCTTGAACGTTTGAAAGAACTCAATGATTCGGCAGGAACTGAGGCATATCTAATCCCGGGCATTTACTGTGGACGTGTTGATGATGATTGGCTTACTATCCAAGAGGCGATCATCATGGAATCAGAATCTGTCTTCTCGGACAAGAAGAGGTTTGCGACAATCTGTCTATCGGCGGAGGCCCTTCGGTTTGAGGATCAGATTGAAATACTACTGAATTGCTCTGAATCGTGGAATGTGGATGGCTACTATCTAGTTCCCGAACATCCGGCTGACCAATATTTGGTTGATGACCCTATGTGGCTGGCGAATCTCCTGATTTTATCCGCCGGGCTCAAACTACAAGATAGGGAAGTTATTATTGGATATTGCAGTCATCAACTGCTTTGCCTTGCAACTGCAAATGTTGATGCTATTGCGTCAGGAACTTGGCTGAATGTACGAGTCTTCTCCACAGAGAAGTTCCAGCAACCTCCAGACGACAGCGGTGGCAGGCCCCCGAAAGCAAAGTGGTATTACTGCCCGCAAGCGCTCTCAGAATATAGATTAGCATTCCTAGATATGGCCTTCAGTTCCGGAGTATTGGGCCTGCTTAAGGCAGATGAAAGTATGGACTCTGACTATGCAGACATCTTGTTTTCAGGCGCTCAGCCTTCCGCGACTGCCTATGCACAGCCACAGTCCTGCCGCCACTATTTACAGTGCTTGCGAGTTCAGTGTCGTCAAGCGAGAAAGAAGTCTTTTAGGGAAACAGTCAATGCGCACCTTGCTTTTTTGGATGATGCAGAAGGGCTGATCGAGATTTTGCACAGATATGGAGTCAGGGGACAGGGTCGGGATTTTGCGGACATTGTTGATGTGAATAGATCCGCACTAACAGCATTGGTGGATTCCAGAGGATTCGTACTGGACCGGATGTGGTAAGCGCATTGGGAACTACTTCTGTGGTGCAACCGTCTTGCTAGGAACAGTAACTTGCGCTGTCAACCAACATGTTAGACACTTTTGTGCATCCCGATGTTAGAATGGGTGTTGCTGTATTAAACTCAGTTGAACTATGCGTATGAGCCCCTAAAATC
>SDBU01007735.1_pt1 | contig 12337 bp, 10 predicted proteins | sample 2277071 | NCBI WGS metagenome assembly SDBU01 (sample SAMN10397929, study PRJNA504765) | marine sediment metagenome | isolation source: marine sediment core GS08_GC12, 126 cmbsf | place: Arctic Ocean: Gakkel Ridge, Loki's castle | collected 2008
ATCCGCCCCACTTACAGTAGCGTAAGAGGTCTCATCATCATCAATGGCATTAGCTTCATTAGTCCATGCACTGTCGGGGTCGTTTGTACTGCTTGGAGTAAAAAATGACGAAGCAACAAGCCATGCCGACCCGTCTATGGAGTAAATGCCACTTAGGGCTGCGGTTACTACAAGGTATTCGTCTGTACTGTCAGTAATTACGATAGCATCTATCGGGTCAGTGAAGAGAACCACGAAATCAAATGCAGTGCCACTCCATTTTAAAACCGCTATATCTCCATAGCAATAGGTGGCAGATTGGAAGTCGATAAAGTTTACAGGGGTGAATGTGCCTGCTGCTGTTACTGTAACAGCAGCGGTATCAACATATACGGAACCACTAGTTCCAGCCGCAGCACAATTTATCTTTAATCTCATCTGGGTTGAGGCAACGGATATAGTCTTGGTGACGGTTATTTGTGTCCACGAGGTATTCCCCACGGCAGTACCAGTAGTGGTATCAACCCCATCATTTATACTTAGTTCTATTGTATCGTTGGCATTGACACACTTTATATATAAAGTGAAGGTATACTCAGCACCAGGGACATAACCCGTAATATCTTGATAGATATTGTTACCTACACTTATGGTGAGTTCCGCCCATGAAAAGCTATCTGCTTGTTGCTCTGCTCCACTCCTCACCCATTCGCCTGCCCCCGCAGTCCATCCAAAGCCAGAAGCAGGAGAAACGTCTGTCTCAAAGCCAGGGTTAGTTATTGTGAGTGCGGAGAGTGCTGTTATAGAGGTTGAGTTTACTAAGGGGCTGAGAACCGCTTGACCTTCAACTGAGAAGTCAATACCTTCAGAAAATTCTAATCTAGCGTCAGAGCCTACACCCCTGTTCTTCCCTATCCCATTGCGGAAGTCAAAGTATTCTTCCAGTTCGGCTTGTCCGAAGTCGGAGTATTCCCTGCCACCTGTCTGACGGACTTGAGCCTTCCAGGGATTGATAGCCCTCTGGATAATATCTGTCCCAGAAGCGAGTTTATGATGTACACCATTGAGTAAGATACTTCTCATTAATTAAACCTGTTTCTATAGAATCCGAGACTGAGATATTTCGACTTCTGCAACTTCCTAAGTTTGTCTTTTTCTTTCTTTAACTTATCCTTTAGTTTCTTTATTTCTAGTTCAGGCATTATTCTATTACTTTCTGAGCACGAGGGTTCGGAGGATTAAACGGTTCATCCGCCGATAGGAGTAAAGCCTGCCTGTAAGTAGCATCCAGCTTATTAGATTGTATTGCGTTCTGGGGTAGGAATGTAATCGCCTTCTGCACCAACCAGTCTGGGGGGAGATATATAACACCGGTATCAGCAGTTACCAATGCCTGCACACCCTGTCCCTCAAGCCTTAAATCCTTACCAGCAGTTATGGAGTAGCGGTCTTCGTGTAGTTTTAGTTTGCGAGGTGAAATGAGTCTCCAATCCCTGGAGTCGATAACATCTGCTTCTTCAAACACTCCGCCAGCGGCAACCTTCTCCGTAGTAATCTTTTCAACATAATACTGGTCAGTAGGCAGAGTATATTCATAGGTATCGGCTACCAATGTGGTGGCTACATCTGTCCTATCAATAAGATATGTATGCTTTATACTTTCAATCGCCAGATTTATGGCCTTCCGCTTATCATCTTCTGTGAAGATACGTGATAACTCTATATAAGAGGTCACATCACACGCAGCAGCGTAAGCCGAATGAACAGTTAAAAGAAAGGAGCTTAAATCCCAATCTGTGATTCTCTTGGTTACACCTATGTTCGTTCCCGCATAGACATAGACTTCATAATTATTGTTATTATAGTAGTCGTCTGCCTTCCACAAGAACGGAGCGTAGATTTTAGTAGTAGTCGCTCCAGTAGTCCCTGCCTGACCGTAGTTAAGGTCGCCCACGGCAGAAGCAAGATACTTCCGTATGACCTCTAATGTATTGCTATAAAGTGCGATAATAGCCCCCTATTTCTTTTTCTTATGTTTGGGTGTTGATTTGTAATCTTTCTTTTGTCCTTTATGTGGCATTTCTTACACTCCAAATAAATGTCTCTGACTTTGCCTGATACTGTCAAGGTAAGATGTGGTCATAGCCCTGAGTTCCATACCTTCCAGGAATAAATCCCCGTTGAATTGAGCAGCACCAGGTGGAGACTCCCCTCCTATTGTTGGAACAGTTGTTGTGGCTGTAGTAACATGAGTTGCAGACCCCCAAGTTACACCAGTCGGCCCAGTAACAGTATCATCAACAACCAGAGTTAATGTAGCATTGGTAAAATCCCAAATTCCTGCCATGAAATGATAGGTCGTGGTATCAGTAAAAGATACAAGGAAACTTTGGAAGCTGTCTGCTGCTTGACTTCTTCCACCCAATCGTATTTTGTTACCACTTGACTCTAAAAACCCTAACAGAAGCCCACCCTTGGGCACGTCTGATGTTAAGGTAGACATTATAATGTCCTGTGTGGTACTTGCTGGAAAAGAGCTTGCCTTAAACCAGCACCAAAAGGTTATTCCTGCTGACCCGGTAAGAAGCGCATGGAAAGTAGTAGGCAAAGCTATAATATCATCATCTCCTGCAAAAGTTAATCCCCATAGACCTTGGCCTGTCTGTGTCCAAGGAGCACCTGTTATCGTGCCATCATTACTTTTATCACTCCTGTCCCTGAGAGTGCTGGTATTAACATCATCCTGCCCTGGATACCATAAGACGGTGTCTTCAGTCGGGCGGAAGGTTAAGCCTGAATTTGCTCTAGCAAGTAAAGCGGGACTAAGCATTTAATCCTCCATATCCGCACCCAGTATGATAGTTAAGAGCGTGTCGTCAAGATAGTCGAACCCCCCTCTAGTCATCGTTACACCATAGATTATTGGGGTGTCGAATATTATGGGAAGATTGCCCGTAGTGCTCGTAGAAACAACAGCACGAGATGGGTTAGTCAGGTCATCCGTAAAGACGGGGAACTCTATAACCCCCAAGAAGTATGGTGCGTCAGCAGCTAGTACCTGATTTGAGGCAGCGTGGTCGTCTAGTTCGCAGGTAGGCGGCCTCGAATATAAGAATAACGAAACTCCTGCTGTGTTGGCTGTAGTAGGATGGTGGATAGAAGCGTTTGTTATAATCCCAGTCCCACCAAAATCGAAGTCCCAATCCGTACCTGCCGAGGCTGATGGTGTCTCGGATATAACATCAAAAGCGGTGTATGCGGCATTAGCATCAAGGATTTTAGTTTGTACGACTATCTTCCTATGCTTACCACTGGGTGGGCCTAGTTTAATTAACTGACCATTGATTACTATGTCAGCCACAGAAGCAACCCCGAATGTTCCTGAGTTTTGCCAGCCAAAGTCGAAAGTAATCTTATAAATAGTCCAGGTATTGAATAACTCATCTGCTACAAAGTCATCCCACCCGTAGTAGTTAGGGGCAGCAGGTGTTAAGTTGGTTTTAGTAGTATTCTCCCCATAGAAGAAGAACTGGTCTGTAGATGGATTGAGTGCGTGGGCGTTCCACCCTGCACCCTTCGCCAATCCTGCGATACTACCAATCTGGGTTATCTCAGCCCTGTTATCAAGGTTAAACGGGTCATGCACAAAGATAACCATATTGACACCGAACGAGTCTGTGGTAGTCATATAGTAAGACCACAGGGCGGTTTTAAGGTCAGGAACGTGCATTTCGTTAACGGGGATATTTACCCTTGCGTAATCATCCCATGCACTCTGGAGTCCGCCGTTTAGCGCAGCAAGCCATCCTGTGCTGCCTTTCTGGTCGTAAGGTGACGCTGAACCCCTATCCCAATTCGCCTTACTATTCCCCCTTGAAGTCAGGGAAGGTGCGCCAAACATGTTCTTTTCTTTTTCGGCTATCTCTATCTTTTCGGCTTCAGACGGTTCCCACCTGACATAAGTATCGTTTATCCTTACCGAGCCTATCCAGACATCACCAGTCGACCTTGTGGCACTCCAGTATCCGCTTGTTATCTGGATACGGTATATCACCCATTCCCTGAATCCAAGGTCAGCTACATAGTCCGACCAGAAATATTGATCCTGAGCACCTTCTGTCGGAACTTGGTCGTGTGTGCCCGTGCTATTACCATACCAGTAAACAAACTCTGTTTTATCAAAGTCAGTCAAAGTATACTGATGCCATCCGGCAGTAGGATTAGCAGGATGTGTGCTTCCCGTAGGGAGGGTATTGAAGTCAACTCTCTTGGAGTGATCATTAGCATCGTAAGCCGAGAACACGAGGTTCGGGCCGAGAGCACCTATATCTGATGTGCCCGTAACGTGTTTGTACCACACGTATTCAATCTTTTGAAGGTCTTTTACCTTCAGTTCATTGATAGGTATTGAAATGGAAGCCCATGACTCACCACTGGCTTGCGGACCACCGTTGAGATGAGCAGACCAGTTACCGTATCTAAACTGTCTGTTAATATCGTGGCTGTCCTTAAACTTAGCCTGTAAAGCGGTGTTTTCCCACTGCCCCCATCCTTCGTTATCACTTCTGAATTCAGGCTGGCCAACAAACCATTCAGGTATAGCGAAGACATCTCCTACGATTTCTGCGAGAGTATTAGCGATCGAGTGTCTATTCTCTACTCCGGTCTCTTTCCTTCCCTTTACCATTACGTTCCTCCTTAAATACAAATAGGGCGGTTCTACCCGCCCCTTTTCAATCTTATTATACCACAATACTTTCTGTTAAGCGAAATACATCATTATCGGAATGATGTGTGGACACCTCAATTATCACTGATTTTTTTAACCCGAAAAACTTATGCTTTTCCCCAGGCATGATTGTCTTAGGTCTTGCGTAAGGGTCGAGTATATAATCCTTACCTTCAATCGTTAATACCACCTCTCCATCAGGAACATAAAAGGTCTCCTGTTTTATTTTATGGTAATGATATGAGCATGTAGCGTTCTTCTTTAAGAAGAGTAGCTTCCCGCAATACAACCCGTTATTGACAAGCCACATTTCCTCGCCCCACTTCTTGGGGACTTTCTTTATTGTTTCCTTACGCATACACCCTTTCCTTCAAATAAGACTCTCTCAAATGAAATCCTCTTTGCCCACAGGTTTAATCTTAGTTTATCTTTCTCTTGAGGGTCAGCCATCAGCAACATATACCCTCCGCCACCTGCACCCGTTAGTTTCCCTCCAATAGCCCCCCACTTTATACAGTTATAGTAGAACTCTTTAATAGTGTCATCCGCTATTAAGGGTGAGAATTCTAGCTTGGAGTGCCATGCCTTATCGAGTAATTCACCGAATATCCGTAGTTTACCTGTATCAAGACAGTAGGCCATTTGAAAAGCAAGACCTTTCTGGTAACGAAAAGCTTCTATATTCACTCGCTTCATCTGGTCTTTTATAATATCTGTGCCTGCGTTCTTCCGCTTACCCATGTAGACCAATAAGAGTAAATCCTCAAGTCCTTCAGGTATTTTAAGTTGTGTTATTTTAACCTTCTTGCCAAATTCAAGAAGACTCAACCCACCAAAAGCAGCCATATACTGGTCTTGCTTACCCCCTTTTATTTTCAAAACATCTCTTTCTAAATGAAATGCTAACTCTGCAATGTCTCTCTTCTTTAACTCAGGCTTGACCGCCTTGATACCAGCAACAAAGCAACTAGCCGAACCACCCAGGCCACTCATAGTGGGAGCGTCATTGATAATCTTTATCTCATCAGAATTAAAATGCTTCTGTATGGCACGTTCCACCTCAGTCGTGCCCTTGTCAGAGTATGTAGCGTGTGTATATTTTTTGATTGCCATTGATAACACACACCCACCATACTCGGAGGTGTAAGGTTCAATATCCGTTCCACCCCCTGCAAATGATATTCTAAGAGGCGCTCTTGCTTTTATCATTTCGGAATCCATACAACCTAGCTGGTTCGCCACTCTGCACGGGGAAACCATTGCCCCTCTGAGTTTTACACTTCCTTTTTAAACTCTCATAGTCTATATCAGTCTCTCCATCAGAGATATAACAGTATAAACCCCGTATTGCCATCTTATGTATCATAGAATATTCGTTAAGGAATACATATTTCTTCCGTCTCCTGATAAGCCTACGCTTCTTGATATACCTATCAATCGCCTCTCGCATATACCGATCAATTCTTTTTTTGTTAGTTAGGCCGCCTATTTCTACCTTTACACACAATGTAATCATTTCACCCTCCTCATTTCTTCTGTGCTAGAACAAAGAATTGAGTCCCGACATAATACGATATGGGGTTTTCGTCAAACCCTTTGGCTGTTTCTTTAAATTCAGGGAGTGATTCAGGCTCATGGTAAAGCCCACTGAATTGACGGTGATAGAGATTGGGGATACTGCCCCTCTTATCGATTATCTTGTAGCCGTTATCGTCCAGGAACCTCTCGAACTCTTTAGGACTCCATGCCCTTACATGTTCCAACCCGTCCATCCCCTGTGCTAATCTATTAGGGCAACTTATAAACAGATACCCCTTATTTCTGAGTACACGGAACATCTCCCTCATTGCCTTCTTTTCATCCTTTACATGCTCTATAACATCTCTGCAAATCACCACATCATAGCTACGCCTCTCAAACGGTAGGTTTTCAACATCCGCCTCTATGATGTTTTCATCGGGAATTAAATCGGTTCTCGTTATATCCGCATCAAGGTTCGATAACAGAGTGGTCTCCCCCATGCGACTAGCTCCTACAGCTAGAACCTTCCTGCCCTTACAAACATCCTTTATCATCCTCTCGCTGATGTCTGTTCTATTCCCTTCATGCCATAGACCGCATTGGTTTTCTATGTGAGTAGGATAATTTGCCCATGCCTGTTCCACCGCTTCCTGTTCCTCTATACGCACCTCGTAGTATTTCTTGTAAGATAAATGCCCTTTGAACCTTTCAGGATGTGCTAACCGTTCCTCAAACCCCTCCAGTATAGGAGGCCAATAAGTGTTAAAGACTCTTTTAGAGGAGTAATCCAACGCTTTCTTTCTAGCTTTAGTTCTTTCCTTATCTATCGAGCCGTCTTTCTTAGCCTGGTAGGCTTGCTCCAAACGCTCCACTATCTCCATGGGGTCGCACTCAAAGTTCCATGAATTTTGGGGAGTCCATGTCGGTATCAATTTCTCGATAAACCACCCTCCCCCTAAAAGTTCTTCCTGCGCTGTGCACTTAGTCGTTATCACTGGGATAGCACACGCTTGAGCTTCTATGAGTGGGACACCGAATCCCTCCCCTTTAGAGGGTAGGAGAAAGACATCCAGCATGTTATAAGCTCTTGATAGTGTGGGGCTGTCAATACCAACCTCTACTTCTATTCTAGGGGGGCAGAATGTAAACTCCTGCACTCCCAGAGCTAGGCGTAATGTGTGGAGGTTTATCCCCCTCTCGTCAAGGGGGTTGGTATGCATATAGTAAACTATCTCCCCCTTATGGTTAGCCTCGAACATTTGTATAGCTTTAAGAGAGGACACCCAGTTCTTTCTCTCGTTATGATTGGTGGCAACCGTTCCGACAACGAACTTATCCTTCCAGCCATAAGATTCGCGTGAGAAGTCTCGCCACTCTTTGTTGTTGATGAATATATTTGTATCAGTAGCGTGAGAGATATAATCAGACGGGATACCCTTCAGTTCTAATTGCTTCTGTCCAAACCTTGCTTCGACCAAGACCTTGAACATCCCCTTAGCACTTTTGATAGTGTCTACTACTTGAGGGGGAACGGGGTTGTGGTCAATTGGTACGATAGCGCACCACCTGATTGACGGGTCTAAGTCTTTCAATACCCATACATCGATAAGAGTAAGGAGAATATCCGCCTTGAAGTGGTCGTAGAACATCTTGACATTCTTAGTGCCCCAGTCACGAGGATTGTTGGGGTAAATCGGGATACCATTCCATTCAATCTTAGTACCCTCTAACCCGTAGAAGGCGAAGATACCAACATCGTGTCCCATTGCTTTAAGGTTGAGTGCTATTGCTGCGGTGGTTTGCCCGTATCCAGTCGAGCAGAAAGGGGAGTTCGACATGATTAAGATACGCATATTTTCCTTTCGTAGTGAAGGGGGACTTTCGCCCCCCTTACTTACTTACTTTAGGTCAGGTTTCTACCGTCCATGAGTCGAGCAGCCAAGTTCAGGTCGAGTGTTTTCACACCGATTAGCTGGTCGATGGAGACGTGGTTTTTCTTCGAGGTGGAGTTGTAGTCGAAGACCACACGACAGGTTACACCGTTGTAGGTTTCTACCGCAGCCATAGCCCCAGCTAGAGGCGGTTCGAGTGGCGCAGTGACTAACGCAAAGGCGTTCTTATGGAAGGCCATACTGTTCTGATGGCCCCCGTAGAACTGGAGAATTGCGTTGTCAGCTAACGCCCCCCTCAGAGGTGGTTTGAAAATTATGGTTCCAGCATTGGAAGCCCATGTCCCACCTTCTGCTAGCATGTACTCATCGTTACCCTTCACCCAGAATACATCACCAGCAGCAGCCGTACCAGCAGCTACAGCGTGGTTGTCAAAGACCATCGTAGTAGCAGCGGCACTGAGTCCACCATTTATGATAGCAGTGGCTTCGGTTGTAGTTGCGGTATGAGTGGGCATGTTCTGATCCATGTAGGTGTCGAATCCCATGATTCTACCTAGTTCGGCCTCTCTCACGGCTCTCCCACCATCCGCACGCTTATGAGCGTTAAGGAATGCATCCAGGGAGATGTACTCAGCTTCAATGGTAGGGTGGAATACGAGTCTCCTGTCCCGCAACGGGGCTTTCTGATGATTGAGGACTGCTCGGATACCAGCAATATCGCTTACCGCTGGTGTAGAGCTTACGGGATAGTTACCGGCAATATTGGCGTACAGCGCAGCGATAGACGAGTCCACCGCCTGAGCATGTGCTATCATGGCAGGTCGGATGTACTGCTCGGAGATACTTACAACGTCATGAGTCAACTCCTGAGAACTTAGCTCAAAAGTTACATCGAACAGGGTATCGAGGACGAGTGGGACTGTTGCCTCGGAAGCCGTCTGAACCGCAACGGTGGATGAGAAAACACTGGCAGTAAAAGACGTGGGTACACGGACTTCAACCGTTGCACCAACACCGCTCTTAAAGTCAGGGCTATAAGCCTTGTAAACAAGGTTTCCCAGCACCATTTCATTGGTCAGAATCATTAGTGCTTCCCTGGCTATGGTCGTAGGGGTAATTGATTGTGGCATATTTTCACCTTCTTACTTATTGTATTTATCGTACCATTTAGCGTAGCCTTCCGTACTCACAGCATTCAACTGTTCATTTGTCGGATGCTCTGGCAAGTCTCCGCTTTCGGTAGAGGTGTTCGAGTCAAACTCGTTCTCTTTTTCAGTCTCCTCTACCTTTTTCGATTCAGACTCCTTCTTTTCACCTACTTCAGGGAAGTGTTTGGATATGTTATCCATCTGCTCTACGCTGGTACAGGATTCGAGTATCCCTTCTGGGACTTCACGTTTACCCTTAATCTCACGAGCCTTTTCCCCTAGTTGGAGAAAGACTCTGTTACGCTCTTGTTCAGCATCCCTGAGATTCTGAGTTTCCTCCCTGGCGTTGGCCTCCATTTCCCTTAACTCAATGGCCAGGGTATTTTTATACCCCTTCATTGCCTCTGAGTCACCTGCAAATTGCTCACCAGCCAGGTCAGTTAGCTTCTGTTTAAGAAACGCTATATCCTGGGCTGTTTTTGTCTGAGTAGCTTCCGCAACTGCTATTTTTGCCTCAGCAGCCTGGGAGGCTTGCTTACTAATAGACACCTGAGCTTGCAGTGAAGCCGTGCTCTTTCCTAGAGCCGTATCGAGTGCCTTTTTGAACTCTGGGGTTTTAGTGACATCTACAGTTGAATCTGCCTCGGGCGCAGTTTCCTTACCCTTCTCCACAGACGGGTCAACAACCTCCGCTTTCGGTGCTTTCACCTCTAAAGTCATTTAGTCCTCCTCTATTTGCAGGTAGCAACCCAAAGAAAAGGGCGGGTAACCCAAAAACTTCAGGTTGCTACCCGCCCTTTAACATAGCCATTTATTATTTGGCTACTCATATAGTATACCATACCCCACAAAATTATACCATACCCCGCAAACCTTATTTATTACGCAGTTCATCTAGAAGTTTTGACGCTTCCCCTTGTGGAGCTACTGAGGAAGGACTTTCAACTTTATCCCAATATCCATCCCACCAAGTTTCGTCTTCTATACCCCTTAACCGCCATTCTTCTATCTGCCTGGCATTCGGGGGTAAATCCTTCATCCAGTCGTCTTTGTGGTCAAGAACATATTGGCGGTAAGTGGGCTGTGCTTGTTTAAGGAAAGCATCCAGCGAGGCATCTATAGCGGCCCAATCTCTAGGTAGCTCAGATTTATCTATGAGTTCGGAATAAAACTCTTTATACTGGTTCATTATCCTGTCTTCTAGTTTCTGGTTTTCCAAAAGCCATTCTTCTATCTGCTTCACCGATTTAGGGTCGAGTTCCTCTTTGGCATCAAAGAGAATAGCCATACTACCAGAATAGTAAGCCCTGGTATACTTCCGCTCGTTATCATAATCTCGTTTACTTATCTTTTGCTCGCTTAAAGCTACCGCTGATTTCTCAAGTGCGCTATCTCGTTTACCCCTTACGTTTATTTTTGCATTATAAAACCACTTCTCCAAGTCACTACCCGCTGTAGCCCAGTGAGCGGTCGCGTCATCATCTGTTTGTTTTAGTTCAGGGTTATCCCGTAAAAGTTCTCTAATTTGTGCGCTATTCAAATCCTCCCACTTTTTGACAGGTGCGCCAGTGAGCATCTTTAGCCCACTTTCAGAGGCGTATTTCTCCCTTAGTTCTTTTAATTTATCCCACTCTGTAGATGGGTAGGCCCGTCCACCTATAAACTCCACAGCACCCCTCACCGCCTTCTGCCCTATATCACCACCTTCCAAAAGCGCACTCTGCACCCAAATAGGCAGCATATTACTGGCGATAATCTCTTCACTGAAGTTTTGCCAACTATCTCTGGTGGGGTCGCCGATGTAATTCTTCCCTGTTATTAAATCAACAGCCGAACCAACGGCAGGGGAAAAGTTACCCCGAATAAACCTTAAAGCAGGGTTCTCCATCCCAAACTCTAACAACGCTTCTGGGTCTTTGGCAGATTGAGCAAAAAGCTTTATGACACTTCTTATCTTAGTTCCTGGGCCTACCTGCTGCCCATTTATTTCCCATGTAAAGAACTTCGATGAATTAGGATTGAAGTGTTCTAATATTTCGTCCTTGTCTTCACCTCTTGCATAAGATATAGCCACAGCCATAGCCGATACAGCCGCAATGCCTTTGGCCAGACCTATCCTAGCCCTATGACCTCGTAATGTGCCCCAATTAAATACCGTATCGTATAACAGTCCCGCTATAGCTCTGTTATAGCGGGGGGCAAGTATCGCAGAAGTCTCTACCTGCCTTTCTAATGGTGAAACACCCAACCTCGCACTAGATGTAACACCCCTGAACTCATTTATAAACTGGTCGAGTTCAGCCGTTTCAGCTGGTGTTGTCGCTAGATGTTCAAGACTCTTAGCCATCTCTATACCAGCCGTATCTAAAGCAATCTCAAACCCACGTTGGAAAGGTTCTAATACAGTAGCCGCTGCCCTTCCTACTACTCTAGGAGTTAATAGTCCCATTGTCTTTAAGAATTTCTCCTGCTTTGGTATCAGCGTGTGTTTAGTGGACAGCCACCCACCCCTAGCCATCGCCTCGGTAAACTCAGTCGCTCCTGATTTGGTGAGAATAAGGTTTGGATGATTGTCAATTACATGCTTATTCTCAGCAAGATATTTTGAATGAAACTTCGTATCAAACAACGATTGGACAAACCCACCAAATGCCTTGACATATGTTGCAGGATTTTCGCCGGCTAAATAGAGAAGTTGTATTGTCATCGGGCTCATATCACCAGCAAGCATAAAGTATCTGGCTACAGCGTTAGCTTTATTGACTTGACCAAGGGCATTACTAAAACTTGGGTCAAAACCCTGCCTTAGAACATTAGCCGTATCCTTAGCGTCAGACCCAGTCAAGAACTTCCCAGCGAAAGCGGGCGCAGGGACGGATGACTCACCATAACGAGGTCTTAAAGCCTGTTCTCTAGCCCTAGCCCTTTGATTGGCCAATGCCCTCCATTCTTTTGTATTAGCTGACACATAAGCCCTTGCTTCTTTGGTTAGTTGCTGAACTTCTCTTGCCGTTGGTTTACCAGTTTGAAGTTTGGGTATTAAGTCCTTTAATCTCTGTGCTTGGTCT
>SDBU01007736.1_pt1 | contig 12337 bp, 25 predicted proteins | sample 2277071 | NCBI WGS metagenome assembly SDBU01 (sample SAMN10397929, study PRJNA504765) | marine sediment metagenome | isolation source: marine sediment core GS08_GC12, 126 cmbsf | place: Arctic Ocean: Gakkel Ridge, Loki's castle | collected 2008
ATCAAACTCACCAACATCTTTAGTAAGTATAGCACCATTATTAGTCCCATGATTTTGATATTGTGAACTATCATTAACATTTCCATTCAGTTTTAAATCAAGAACAAGAGAACTATCCTCACTTTGAGAGGAATTGATTAAGGTTGTTTGGATGTTATCTGCTTCTAGGTTAGAGAAGTTTACATCTGTTCCGTTTGTTAAAAAAGAAGAAGTATCTGGTATTGTCCCATTAAAAGATATATGCCATTTATCATCTTCAAAATAAACAGATATGTTAGAAGTGTTTACTATCAATTCCCTTATCCCTTGTAACTTAGTTACATTCATATAAATATTTGTTACAGTCACGTTAAAAATAGAACCAATTACTGAAAGGTTATAAACTGTAAGAGAATCAACAGTTAAAGAAAGTAGGTTACATTCTGCGTTTAACCTGCACCATCTTAGATCACCTTGTCCGATTGTCACATAGTTAAGATAATCACCGCCCCCTCCTAAGGCTATTGGTACAACTAATAATAAAAATAAAAAAAGTATTTTTAGTTTCATTCTTTCCATTCATTATAATTATGTTATTGGCTTATCTTCTTTTTCCTTCAACAACGAAATAAATATTATTTTCTTTTACTAAATTAGGTCTTAACTTTCTTCTATCTCTTTTTGCAATCTTTATTTCTTTCCCCAAGAATCTTTTTGCATTTCTTTTGTTTACAAAAGCTCTTACTCTCCTTTTTCCAACTCTCAAAAATATTACCATTTTGTTTTTACCTCCAATTTATTTATGTTACTGGTGGGTTTCCACCCATCTTATCCACCAATTTTTCTAATGGTCCAGCAACCTTATCTGCTGCACCTAATGTTTTGCTTATGACTTGGTTCATATACTCAAAGGACATATAGGCAACCACTATCACCATCACGATTCCACCGCCAATTATTATCATGCTTCCGTATTTCTGCCAAAAATCCTTCTTCTGCTCGAATATCTTGTCAAGGCTGTCAATCTCATTTATCCTCATCATATTGACATCATAGCTAATTGGCTTGAAATCAATGTCATACTTCAGTGCTTTGTGCAGAGGGATGTGGATAAACTTATTTTCTACACCGTCTGCCTTCTTCCATGTTGTTGGTATCTTTCTTATCCTTACTAACTGCCTTTTGATTTTAGCAAATATATCATCTTTTATCTCTTGGTTGTCAAAGTCAGGAATCTTTGACTCTGTCTTTGCCATAGGCACATACTCACCGAGTATCCTTACATAATCACAATACTCTTTGTTTCCCAACCTTCTTACGCATTCATAAGGTGGCGGTATGGATTCAGTCTTTGTCTTTTTGAAAACATATATTGTCTGCTTTCCGTAGTTTACTTTCTTCTCAACAAGCCTGTCTTTCTGGACAAGATATAACTGACTATCACTCTTTTGTTCATAGACATCTACTAACCAATGCCTCCTTCTTCTTACTATAAATAAGTAATACCAGAGTAAGGCACAAGCCCCTATCCCAAGCACACCATAAACTAACTGTCCTACTAATGGCACTACATAACTTATTACATCCTGTACTGTTAATGGCATATATATCACCTACATTTATTTTAGTCTGGGTAAATGTGAAATTATTTAATTCTAGGTATCTTCTTAACTACACCTTTCTTATTCCCATATTGCTTAATAGTTCCATGTAGGAACTTTCCTTCCCTTCCTTGTTTCAAGAGGAAGCCTCGCTTTATTGGTTTGCCTAGTGTCATTGTTAAGTTGCCTCCCATTGTTTTACCTCCTTAATCTTTAAGTCCTTTAAGGAATTTTCTTGCTGCTGCCTTAGTTTTAAATTTCCTTTGTCCAAATGGTGTTCTTCCACCAACAAATAATTTATACTTACCTCCAACTTTTCTTACACTTCTTCTTAAGCTTCTTGCCATTCTTATTTCCTCCGTTTCTTTGTCTTTAACATACCAATCACTTCCATCCCAAACGCTGCTGGGATGACTGCACCCATCATGCTACTTGCTCTGCCTATTGTTGGGCCTACTATTGCACCTTGTCCCATAGCACCTAGTGCCATGCCACCTGCTCCGAGTATCAATGAACTGCCTACAATATCTGTTGTTGTTCTTCTTAGTGCCATCTTCACCTCCTAGATTTGGCTGAAAGGATCAAAAGGTTTTCCTTTCTTCTTTCTTGGTTGTTGTTGGCCTCCACCAGTCAGTACATTATTCATATCTAATGGTTTGAATGCAAATCCTCCTTTTCCACCAGATGCAAATATGCCTAATTCTTGTGTTCCTCTAACAAACTTAGGTACATTAATCCCTGTAGCTTTTAGTTGTTGCCCCCTAAGTTTTGCTCTTTGTTGTTCTAATCCTAACTGTTGTTGTCTTAACTTAGTCTTTGCAGCAAGTATCTCTTGTTTAGCTTTAATCTTAGCTAACCTTACTTCTGGCTTTCTAGCCTCCCTTGCCTTTTGTATCAGCCTTCCACCAGCAGCTCTAGCACTCTTGGCTAATTTCTTTATCTTTCCCAAACCTACTTTTTTTTCATCAACTGTTACTTCTACCATTTAAAACAAACCTCCATTATTTTTATTTTTTTTATCATTGAACATATTTGTTCCAAATACTTCTTGCATATTCTGATTAGCATTATCAACTAAATCACCCAAGCCACCCATCGCAGAATTTCCCTTTGGTCTTAACTTATCAATCTTCTCTTGTTCTTTCATTACTTCTGCCTTTGCAGAAAGTAATTCCTTTTTTGTTTTGAGTCTTTTTAATTGATTCTCTGGTTTCTGGCTTTCCTGAATATCTTTAGTTATCTTAAAGATACCATTACCTATTGCCTTGAATATCTTTCCTGCACCATTACCTATCTTCTTTACAGTATCCTTTACTTGTTTATTTCTTTTATCACTTTTTATATGGTTAATTTCTATGAATCCACCACTCATCTTTTAACACCATCCAACACTTCTAATCTTCTTTTAGTTATAGGAAGGAGACCTACTGGTTCTCCCTTTATGAATTTCTTGTGTCGTTTTGAACCTATATCAAATACCCCTCCTTTCCCAAGTTCATCTAATAATAATACTCCAACCATTTTATATTCCTCCAAGATATTTTTCTATAGCTTCCCTTTCTTTTTGCTCTTCTTGTTGTTCTTCATCATTTAACATTTTGATAATCGCGATTCTTTTGCCCTATTCCTACCAATTAGACTAGGGGCAAAGTGATAATCAGTACATCTCTGGAGGGGGTTGCATTGGCTGTTTCTTCTTGAACAATCCCCACCCACTCATGCCTTTTTGCTGTGGTGTTATCTGTGTTGTCTTGACTTCATCAATATGATGGGTACTCATAAAGAATCTCCTGAATCCATCTCCCCTTGCACCTAGTAAGATAGCATGAATCTTACTCCATACTTCCATAGCTACCCTAGGAATATCAATCTTCTTCAAACCGAACTCATCGTATCTTCTTGACAGGCTATTCCATACAACCCTTGTAACCCTTCGCATAGTTGCGTTCATATTATTCTCATCATAGTTACTTACAACATACACAGCATTGATGAAACTGCTTATGAGACTACTGCACCATGTTATGCCTCTCTTGTTCATTATGACTAAGGGGTTCTTTCCTTTTGGTTTCTGCCAATCTCCTGGGTTTACTTCTTCCTCTCCCCTCCATAGATGAATCAAAGGGGCAACAACCTCTTCCTTGAAGTTGAACAACCACTGCATGAAGTCTCTGTCTTTGCTTATCGGTATGTCTGGCTGTGGTATTATTGGTTGCTGCATAGCCTGTTGCTGTGCTGCTAATTGTTGTGCGTATATTTCCTGCTCTTGTGAGTATTCCATAAAATCACCTGTATACTTTTTTTAAACTCATTTCCTTTAATACCTTATTTATTCCTGGTCCAGTTTTAATAATCAAAAAATCCATTGGAAATACTTTAATCTTTTTCTTGGATTTCTTTACCATCTTATCCACCTAGCTGTCTGGCTACTAACTGGATTATTCCTTCTTCTTTAGCACCTTTTAGTGGGCTTACAAACTTTCCAGTTAAAGGGATGAACCTTCTTTCTTGTCCTGTGAATCCTCTTTGTCTTGGTTGAGGTGCAAACTCTCTTCTGACTGAAGCTATGAAATCTGGTGTGAATGCAAACTCTTTTGGTAATGGTCTTAACTTTCTTTTCCTTGCTTTACCTAATAATAACTTAGGGAAGAAGGGGAATAAGAATGGTGGGGGTGGAGTTGGTGGTGGTTGAGGAGGTACTCCTGGCGGTGGGGGTTCTCCAGGTAATCCTCTTTCTGGTACTCTGAATCTTGGAATAGTGATAAGCAATTGTTCTTGCTCTTGTACTTGTATCTGGTCTTGTATGCTTTCTATACCACTAACTACATCTATAGCAACTCTTGATTCTGTTCCTATTATCCTAGCCAAATCACTAGACAAGTCTTGTCCAGACCTTAACCCTATTTTCAATCTTCCTGCTAATCTTTGTTCAGAAATAATACCTACATCTTCCCCCACACCTAATCCAGTAATTGATTTTATGCCACTGGCTATACCAACCAATCCAACCAATGTTGATGGAGTAATAAGTTTGCTTACTATTGGTTTAGATGGTCTTACTACTCTTGAAGGCACTATATCAATTCCACCAAAACGCGTAATATCTATTATTGGTGGTTCTGATGGTGGCTCTATAAATATGAAACCTTTTTGCCTAGCAAAACCTTGAGGTGTTAATCTTCCTGGTGTTCCTGAAAACTTTTCAATCTGTTTTATAAGTTGTAATCTAGTTTGACTTTCTCCTATAGTTTCTAAGTCTAGCCCTAATTTAGCTGGTGGTCCTTCAAACTTTGTTACCTTAGATACCTTAGTTATAAACTTAGGTGGAGGTTCTGGCAATATTCTAAACTTACCTACTTTCGGTTTAAGTTTTGTTAAAACCTTTTGAATACTAGGATCACTTATTTCAATTTCTCCTACTCTTCCTAACCTTAATTTTATCTTTGTAAATTCTTTTGGTACTTTACCAAACTTAGAAACATCAAACCTACCTACTCTTTCTAAAGTTAATATCCTAGGAGGTATATCCAGAATATCCTTTGTCTCTGTCTTGATTATTGCTATTCTTCCAGGCGGTTGTGGTCTCTTTAAGGGTGTTTTTGCTTTCTCAAATATCCTTAATCTTAATGCTTCCTCTGCTGTTTTAACTCTTGAATCAACATCGAAAGTAGTCTGTATCTCTTTTGGAAATTTTCTTACCTGCCTTATTTCTATTCCACCTAATCCCAATCTTGCCCTTAATTCCTGTGGAGTGAACTTAGGTATCTTCTCCTCAAATATCCTTATCCTTCTTTCAAATCTTATTCTCTTAAATGTAGTTACACCTTTCCCAACTACACCCACGCCAGTCTTAAAACCGCCCATAATTGAAACTGCCTCTAAAGAACGCTTAGTAACAACTCCACCTGCTGCTGCTATATCTCCCCTTTTTATTTCCAGTCCAGTCTCTATTCCAACTGCACCTACAAATGCACCACCCAACACTTTTGAACCTACACTAACAATTTTACCAGCTAATGCTTTAGCAGGTAAGAATTTGAATGCTCCACCAGCTAATGCAAATACTCCAAAAAGTGCTGGTGCTTTAATTGGTTTTTCTGCTAATTCTTTTCTAACTGCTAATTCTCCACCTAAGATAAATTGTCCAGTTCTTAACTGGATTGTCCTTGCTTCCCCTAATGTAAGCCCAGAACCAATCACAGTTACCTTTGGCCTTCCTCTTAATTCTCTCTTTATATCTAATAGTTGCTCTTCAAATATCTTTATTTCTTCTTTCTTTTCACCTACAAATATCTTTTCTGCTAATGGTCTTAATGGTTTTTCTACAATATCCAATGCAGTTCTAAAAGATATAATCCCAGAAGGAGTAGGTATCCCAAACTTAATTCTTTTTCCTGTACCCAACTGCCCCTCAAATCCTGTCCTGAACTCTGCACTTATTGGAATTATAGTAGGCTCTCTCCTACCAGTAACAATAATCTTTCTCTCTCCCTTTCTAACTTCAAGTAATCCCTCTGGAGTTTCAGTAAGTCCTAATGTCTCTCTTGCTGCTGGTGAGAATAATTGTAATCTGCTTATTGGTTCTACTAATTCTGGTTCTAATAATTGTTCTTGTATTTTCTCTGGTTCTGGTTCAGTTATTATTACTTTTCCTATCAATGCCCTCCTAGGTAATAGTTCTCCTCTTTCTCCACTAGGTTTTATCTCCCTGACCAAGAACTCAGTATCTCTTAGTTTAACTGGTTCTTCCTCTCTAGCCAATCTCTCCTGTAATAATATAGCAGTACCTCTTCGTTCTACAGGTACTTGAGGTAATCCCCTTTCAAGTCTTTTAGCTTCAAACTCTGCTTCCCTTACAGCTAATTCCCTCTCTTGTTCTCTTTCTTCTCTTCTGAAGAATCTGCCCCTTTCACTTGGTAAAGTTCCTATAATCCTAACTTCTTGTTTACCACTCTCTTCAATATCTCTTACAAATGTAGAACCACCTAACTTTCCAGTTTCCCTTTCTATTCTGAAAACTCCTGTACCTGGAGCACCTCTAACCGCAAGAACTATACTTTTTCCTCCTGGTGTTTTTAATGGAATGCCTCTAGCTATCTGTACCCTTGCTGCCCTTGCTTCTGGAGTTCTGTCTCTTAACTTAACCATAACTCAAAGTACCCCTTCCTTTTTAGAATAAGACTAAACATCCTCATTAAAGGATAATAATATAGCTTGTATATATACCTATTTATTTTGAACAATTTGTTACCATAATAAAAATAACTTATTGTTAAAATGATAACCGTAAGTATTATATATCACCTAACTTTATAATTGGGTTAGTAGGTGATATTTATGGAAAACCAGACTGTAACTCCTAAGACGGAGACTGAGTTTAATAGTTCTGTTGCAACTTTAATGCGTGTAGATAAATTAATAAGAGAATTACATAGTCTAAGGAGGGGGATATTTCCCTTGAGTGAGTTTGGTATGCCAATCAAAACTGGGAATACAACTGAACTATATCTTCTTACATTGTTTGATTTACATATAGAAGTTGCTACTAAGATGGATAAAGGTGAAGATAGTGAATTTAAAAAATCAAACAAACATCAAGAGGAGATTAATGATTGTAAAAAAAGATATGGTATAAACTTAAAGATGTCCACTATTCTAAGAGGTATGCCTCAAAAGGAATACAGGAATGATAATTTCTATCTAGGTTGGGAAGAATTACAAAAACAAGGTGATAAATATTTCTTTTTCTTGATGAAGACTGCTGACTCACATGGTATGTTACTCACCAATAAGAAAGAAGCAGATGATGAACCAGATGATTGGGGTTAAGTATGGTAACAAAGAGTACCGATAATTATGACTTATGGAAAGAAGAAACCAAGGAAAAATATTATGCAGTATTCCCTAACAAGAAAGACAGGATAGATAACTTCATAAGATATATGAGTTCTATATTGGATGAATACAAAAGGTCATTCATACCTAGGCAAGTAATGTTCTATCTATGGGGTAAAAGGAACTGGGTTATCAATAACAACCAGCACTTTTGGATTGGGATTATCGGTAAGAAAGGTGGGGAAGGTAAATCAACTATCGCTGATTATATCTCTATGATATTTGATCCAACATACCATAAAGATAGGTCTCAGCAAGACTATAAGAAGTGGTTACATATTATTACCAAGGCCAAGAAAGAAACAAACTATCCAGCTGTAGTATTGGATGAGCCAGATAATCAAACACATGAACTAAGTGTTGAAGGTAGGGAGAGAAAAGATATACTAGAAAGGATAAGGATTCTCAAGTTGTTTGTCTGTGTATGTGCAAATTCATTGAGTAGTATTCCACCATCAATCTATGAAAGGCTAGGTGCAATCATATATATAAATGGCAAACATAGATTCTGGCTGTGGGATTCTTCAAAGGATAAACCAAAAGAAACTGTTGTGGATGATATAAAAGGAAAAGATGGATGGGCTAAATACAGACACGCAGTATTCAGGAAACCAGAATTTACAAAACGAGCACATTTTAAGAACTTAGGTTTCACGCCACCATCATATTCTCCGTTCAAATCAAAAACTTATGAGATTAGAAAGGAAGAGGATGTATTGCAAAGGATTGATACTCACCTTTCTAAATCTGTTGAAAAAAGCAGACTTGATGATAAGGATAGTAGAATAACTAAGGAAATACTCAGTTTGAAAGAGAGATACCCTAAGTTGACTGATGGACAGATAGGTTTAAGGCTGGGATTAAGCCGACAATGGGTAAATTCCTTAAAGAATAAGGCGGTCAAGTGTCAGCCGCCACAATTATAATTATATTAATGTGTCTAAGATGGGACATCTATGTTTGATTACAATGGGGATACTCCTATTAATAGTAGGATGTTCACCAGATATAGTGTATATAGATAGGAACAACACTATCTATATCAATAGAACAATAACAAACACAACAACCCTAACAATAAACAATACAATCCCATGCAACAATACAGAAATCAACACCACTATATATGATAGGGATTATGTATTGGGAATGATAAGGCAGCTTAAAAGATATGAGGATCAACAGGATACTTACTACAATTATAATGAGACTGATTGTATGTGGGAGTTGAACCAGTCTAATATAAAGAGGGAGAAAGCAGAACTTGAACTATGCGTGTTCTGGAATATGTCCTGGTGTAGTTAGATGTGCCATAAGATTGTCCTGTAAGCTATGTGAATCCAGTCTGAAAATACAAACAATAATAGGAATCTTCTAATGCCTTTCATTTCTTCTTTTCAGTATCCCAATAAGGGCTTTTACATTTTGGACAAACCATTGGCTTTTTAACCTTGCCTTCTTTATTTGGTTTTGGATACCATTCATGTTTACATCTTAAACACTTTTGTTTCTTGATTGTTACTTCACACATCTTCGTTCCTCCATTGTTTTACCATTGCTATATCCATAAGTTTTAATTTTAACATCGTTTCCATTAACATCTTTATAAACTTTATATCTATCTCTCATACAAAACCTAACTATTGGTTTTATTAAAATTAAAGTTGTAATAGATATTACAACAATAATTATTTTTGTGATTGTTAATCCCATTTTCAACTCACCTTTTCCTTTTAGTTATAAAAGTAATCCACAAAATACATTTCTTTCAAGCTCTCTGTGGGAACAAATAAAACCAAACTCGAAAGCTGAAAGCAATATATCTTTATTTATTAATAACATTTTTAAGTCACCCTAATTATCCATTACTTCAAATATCCTGTCTAATGTTGTATCTACATCTAATGTTCCACCAACAGATTCCATCCCAACATCAAATCCAACTTCTATTGTCTGCTCTTCCTCTTTTTTCTCAACTTTAACTTCTTTCTTTTCTTCTTCCATGTTTATCACCTTTGTTTACTTTTACTAATAGAATATAGTAATATAGCCAAGTATTTAAACCTTTCGTTTCTACACTTAAAAGTTTTAAGCAGAACGCCAACCCCAATTCCACAACCAAAAGTTAAGCATGGCAAAACCTATAGGGAAATACCCCCATATTATTGCAAAGTTAATTCCTGTACTTGCCCTGACTTCAACAGAAGGTGCAGCCTCAACTGGGGGGTTTTCAGCTGCAACCTGCCTGTTGGATATAAAACCTACCGTCTGAAATAGGATAAGATACACTGCCATCATCAGCCACAGGTATCTTGAATAATCCCCTGCCTTGCTGACTCCAAGCAACAGATAAATCAATGCACCAATCACTAAGAACTTGATTAGGAATATGATTAATATATTGTCTGTCCATATCGTAAGAAGGCTCATATCAAATATCCTGAACTTCTTCTCTATAAAGAATGAGATGAAATCTGCGGAAGCTGTAATAAGCAATAAGCCGCAGACCACCCATCTAGTCCAGGTTGCCTTTCTACTCTTCCTCTGGCAATCCTTCATCTTCTGTAGGAAGTTTCTCCTTCCCCTTAACTGCTGCGTTGTAGTCTGTTATGATCTTCGCTATCTGCTGACCAATAACCATCTGTTGGTATATCTTAAACTCTTCACTTGCTGCAAGGGCATTGACTGCCAATGCCATCTCCCCTTCCGAAAGTGAAAACTTTCCTGTTGGTTCTGGCTGTTTCTTTTTTTTGTCTTCCTCTATCTCATCTGTTGGTTCTTCATTTACTTTTTCTTCTTTCTTTTTCTTCTTAAACATCTTTGTACCTCCTTATTCTAATTCCATCTTAATCAATGGTGTTGGAATGACTTGTATATCTAGCTTCTCTGCAATCACTTTCGACAGTTCATAATTAGTCGCTACCATCCTTGCCATGTCATTCTGGTTATCTATAAATATGTCCAACTTCTTCTCTAATTCTTTTGTTCTTTTTTGCATCTGATTTACTACGAATTTCATCGCTCTCGAATCCATCTCTCCCATCTTCAATACCTCCATACTTATTTTTTTTCCATACAAATTCCCTTGCAGTAATTCCTCCAAGAGCATTCTTCAATCCTGATTTCTTAAACATCCTGAATATCTTTATGAACATTCTCAGGGAAGATAAGGAAAATACACCAAACAGTATCATCAGAAACCAGCTTTTAGATATTCCAAATATATAGGTAAGCAGCCCAAAGAAGATGGTTGCCATCCCAGAACCCATCATCATGAGTATAACTAATGATTCTGGACTGTCTAATATCCAACTGCTACTATCCTGCATCCTAGTCTTTATTGACATTTTCCTCCACTGTATTCTTCCATTCTACTATGAACCAAAGTATTACACAGCTTATGAAACCAAACACCCACCATATCAGATTACTTAGGTCCATGATATTCCCCTTTCAGATAAAAATTATCAATGCTTTCCTTCTTTGCCTTGAACTCATCATATTGATATGCCTCTACACCTAACAAGGTAAACAGGAATATTATCCCTGCCCAAGAATATGCGTTCAATGTTATTGCCCTCGTATAGATTATTACTATAAAGTCAAGCAACAATATCAAAGCAAATGCTGCGAATGTCAGATAATGAAACTTTTGCTTTGCTTCGTAATACTTCCTCTGCTTATGCAATAATTGTATTATTTCTTCACCCATATTTATTACCTCCAAAATCCTCAAATGTTATGTTGCCCAATATGAAGTCAGGGTTATCATTAGAACTCAATAATCCGTACATAACCTTAAACTCATCTATCTTTTCCTGCATCATCACATTGGCATAGTTTACTGCCTTGTTGTAGGCATACTGCTGCCCTATAAAGAACATGGCAACACCAAAGAATAAGATCATCAATGCTATGCTTATCTCAACTCTCCCTATCTCAAAATTACCTATATACATTTTACCACCTCAAATTTTATACATATAACCATTCTTTTTGCTCTTGTCTTTCTTTTTCTTTAGCTCGTTATGGTTCACCAATGATATTAAACTTTCATTCATACTTCTTCTGCTTATGTTTAAATTATTCAATATATCACAGCTTGTTACCCATTCCTTGCCTTCAAGCCAGTTCAATATTTCCTGTTGGCTCATTCAATCCCTCTTTTTTGTTCTATATCTTAGTTTCATAAACTATTTATACTTTCTCTTCCTCAAGGTTATATGGGGAGGAGGTGAGCTACCTTATAAGGCAACATAGTTCCCAAGTTGCCTTACTTTTTCTTATTCAATATATACCAAGACACTAATGATATTACAAACCCACTTGCCAATCCATAGGCATAAAACATTAAATCTGCTTCTTCCATTTTATCTCTTTTATACTAATAAGGATAATTTTCTTATTGGTTACTATATGACCTATCTCTATTTTTTATCACTTTAAGTGAGTATTATGATTTTTTGCTATATTGATTATTCATTCTAGGTATATCTGGGCATATTTGATTAATCCAATTATTTATAGTAGTATGTGAAACTTTAAAATTAAACTTCTCTTTTAATAATTCTCTAAGTTGCCTTATAGAATACCTAATACAATTATCTTTAACAAAATCTATTAATATTATTGGTGATTTCTTTTTATAATAATTATCTTTTATTGTGTATTCCTTTCTACAATTACTACATCTATATCTTTGACCAATCCCCCTATAACACGTTTTTCTTTTCCCTGCCCGTACAATTTTATCACCGCAAAATTGACATTTAAACTTTGTTGATACATTCAATATAACTCCTTTCTTCGTTATATGTTTTATTACCTGTTGTTTATTGACAATAAAAGAACCATCTATAAAA
>SDBU01007737.1_pt1 | contig 12332 bp, 11 predicted proteins | sample 2277071 | NCBI WGS metagenome assembly SDBU01 (sample SAMN10397929, study PRJNA504765) | marine sediment metagenome | isolation source: marine sediment core GS08_GC12, 126 cmbsf | place: Arctic Ocean: Gakkel Ridge, Loki's castle | collected 2008
TCCATCTTCTGCTAGTTGCGCTAGCCGGGCGATGAAATCGTTGCGATCGAATCTTTTCAGAAAAATCTTCCTTCTTTCAATACCCCGGCCGATGACGTGATGCAATACCCCGGGAGCGTCTAATCGAGCTAACCTCGGCATAACTTCATCATCTTCTCACAGCTAAAGAGAAAAAGTCAAGCACGTTCTGCACGAGCGTCCCCTATTACACGAGGCAGATATCATCGTTATCAACCCTTATCTGAAACCAGAGCACAATGATTATGTGGTTGTCTCCAACGAGGAGGGGGAGGCAACCTTCAAGCAGCTCAAAAAGTACGGCAGAACACGGGTGCTACATCCTCTAAACCCTAAATACGATGACATTGAACTTCGGAAAGACACTGAATATAGAGTAGTTGGCGTGGTGATAGAGAAGAAGAAAAAATACAGATGATATCATAAAGGGGTTAGCGGGGTAATCGAAAAAGAGAGATAGGTGCAGAGATGGTTATGTGTCGATTTCAATAAGCACCGAGGCCCTATGGAGAAGGTTCACCAAACTGATCGGCAGGGAGGCCCGGGATCCTTTACTTGACATCCTGCTCTCTTCTTAAAGCCCTTAGAATTTTTTCCGGTGTGAAAGGGAGTTCTTTTAACCGAATTCCAGTAGCATCGTAAATTGCATTGGCGATGGCCGCCGCAGTGGGCACAATGGTAATTTCTCCTAATCCCTTTGCTCCGAAAGGCGCAAGCGGGGCCGGAAATTCGACAAATTGACTGAGTATTTTCGGGACATCGTAAACGGTCGGCATCCTGTAATCAGTAAAATTATCATTTATTACTTTTCCATCCTGGCGGACAATTTCCTCTAAAAGCGCGTACCCAATACCCTGGGAAACACCGCCTTCAATTTGTCCTTCAGCGAGCATGGGGTTTATAATAATTCCGGAGTCATGAGCCGACAAAATGTTAAGGACGTCCACTTTCCCTGTCCCGCGATCTACTTTTACTTCAGCGACCTGGACTCCAAATGAATACTCACTGGAAATGTTCCCGTATTTTGTTTTATCCGGAATGACAACGTTGGGAGGAACGACATATTTACCAACTCCTATAATTGATGCCCCTCCATGGGAGTTGAATGCAAATCTCCCTATCTCTCCGATTTTCATACCACTGTCCGGGGACCCTTTTACGTATATCTTGCCCCCGGAGCACTTTAGATCATTTACATTGGCATCCATATACTCCGCGGCAACTTCTAACAGCTGCCGCCTGGCATCTTCAGCGGCAAGTTGAACAGCCTTTCCGCCAATAGTTGTCACACGGCTCGCAAAGGTTCCCAACCCAAAGGGCGAATGGTCGGTATCAAGGGGAATTGGGCGTATCTCCTCCGGTGAAACGCCCAGGACCTCAGCAACGATCTGGGCAAAGACCGTATTTGATCCCTGACCTATATCCGCTTCGCCTGTTATGAGATCAATGCCTACATCGGAGTTTATCCTCACATGGGCCGTGGAGCCATCAAAGAATGGGTACACAGCGCGGTTGCCCGAGACATGAATCATCGAGGCCATGCCAATGCCGACGGACTCGTTTCGCCTTTTCGAATGTTTTCCCCTCCAATCCGTTTTTTCCGCGGCGCTTCGAAGACACTCTTTTAGATAGCAACTGCTGAGAACAAAGCCATTGTCCGTGACATCTCCGGTCTCGGCAGCATTTTTGAGGCGGACATCCAAGGGATCCATCCCGATTATTTCAGCAGCCGCATCAATAGACGATTCCAAGGCAAAGTGAAGCTGGGGATTTCCATAACCCCGGACGGACCCGAAGGGAGTAATATTCGCGTAGACCAGATCGGCAGTGCATTTCAAATTCCCAAACCTGTAAAGCGCGCTTGCCCGCGTAGCAGTAGTGCTGAAAACAGCAGGACCGGTGCCAGCGTAAGCTCCGCAACAAGCAATGATTATCAACTCTTTGCCCGTGAAAGTGCCATCGTTTTTTATGCCCAGCCTTACACTAATATAGGTCGGCACCCGGGAACGGGCTGTGGCGAACTCTTCCTCCCAGGTATTGGCGATCCGAACGGGCCGGTTTGCCTTTAAGCCCAGAAAAGCGGCAATCGGGTACAGGGGAATTACCTGACTGGCCTTTCCGCCAAAGCCACCGCCTACGACTGTCTGGATGACCCGCAGCTTGTTTTCCGGTATCTTTAAAATTTTCGCTATAAGTTGCCGGTTTCTGAATGGCGCCTGTAGCGATGCCCATAGGGTCAACCGCCCTCCCGACTCCGGGCGAACCACGCAGACATGGGGTTCAAGATAGCCCGGATGCACATTTGACGTCGCATATTCCTCTTCAACTATGTGGTCCGCCTTGTTTAAACCTTCTATGAGATCGCCTCTCTCAAACTCGATGTGGGAGGCTATGTTGCGATCCACATCGTGGACCCTGGGGGCACCGTGCATTATGGCTTCCTGAGGGGAAAAGACAGCAGGGAGCTCTTCGTATTCCACTCTGATAAGGTCGATAGCCTCTAGGGCGGTATCCTCATCCACTGCTGCAACGGCGGCCACCTCATCACCGATATAACGAACCTTGTCCACCGCCAGCGGATATTCGTCGTCAATTTGAGGACCGTATTTCACCCTGGGGGTATCTTCGGCCGTGACCACGGCATGGACACCAACGAGCCTTTCCGCCCTGGATGTATCAATATGGGTGATCTTTGCGTGGGAGAGAGGGCTTCTAAGTATCTTTCCCTGGAGCATACCAGACACCTTAAGGTCGATCCCGTACACGGATTTACCCCTGACCTTGTCCCAGGCATCTAACATTTGTACACGTTTACCGATCATGATCACCTCATGATACCTGTCGAATCCGATTAGGGTCGGGACAGAGAGATTACGGCCTCAAGGATTTTGGCATAACCGGTGCACCTGCACATGTTGCCGGCCAGGGCCTCCTTGATCTGGTCTTCTGTTGGGCTGGGATTTCTATCCAGCAGGGCCTTGGTGCTCATTATCATTCCGGGAGTGCAGAATCCGCATTGAACTGCACCACGTTCCACAAAGGCCCTCTGTATTGGATGATTATCGCCCAGCCCCTCAATGGTTGTGACCTTTTTTCCATCTGCCTCAACCGCCAGGACAAGACAGGAGTTGATCGCCTTCCCATCCATGATGACCGTACAGGCCCCGCAATTGCCCAGTTCACAGGATTTTTTGGTTCCCGTGTAGGCCAGGCGGTCACGGATAAAATCAACAAGAGTAAGACCGGCATCTACTATAGCTTCATGCCGGACCCCATTCAGTTCTACCCTGATCTGCCTTTGTCCCATCTCCATACCGTTCAAATCAAACCGTCCTGCCTAATCCCCTGTGCGTCCTATTAGCTGTTCAAGGGCCACCGGAATCATATGTTTTACCATCTCAGTCCGGTACCACTTGGATGCCCGAACATCAGATATGGGCTGCACTTCTTTAGAGGCCGCCTCTGCGGTATCCCTGATCAGGCCTTCGCCGGCCTCAACGCCCGTCAGTATATTTTCAGCCTTTCTCGCCCTGATCGGCGTGGGGGCCACTGCGCCCAAACCGATTCGGATGTCCTTAAACATACGCCTTAAACGGTCATAGGTCCCTAAGACCGCGACCCCGACAACCGCAAGGTCCATCGCGTTCCTTAAAGAATGTTTTTTATACACCCCGACTGAGTCTGGCAGCGGGGATGGAAGGATTATCTCGCTCAGCAGTTCATCGTCTCCACATACGTTTTCCCCGGGGCCGAGAAAAAAATCCTCTGCCGGGATTTCTCGATCACCCCTTACTCCCGCCAGCCTGAATCGAGCCTCCAGGCAAAGGAGTGCCGGCAGAGTTTCGCCGGAGGGAGATGAGTTACATATATTCCCGCCTATAGTGGCCCGGTTTCTTATCTGCAGAGAACCAAGTTTTGAAGCCGCCTGGGCCAGAATCCCTGAACCTGCCTGTAAAGCCGGAGATTCACTTAGGGCCTGCATGGTAACCAGGGGTCCGATGTGAACATGACCTGCCTCGTCCCTACAAATTTCATCAAGGGTCGGTATGCCCTTGATATCCACAACATGATCGACGCCTTTGCCCCCTTTTTTCAACTGGACTAACAGATCTGTTCCGCCAGCCAGTATGGAGGCATTTTCTCCGTGCTCACCCAGCAAAGCGATGGCTTCACCCAGACTTTCCGGTTTGTGGTAGGAAAATGAATTCATTCGTCTCGCAGTTTCACCCCGGTTATCATAGCCGCCTGTCCGGTCATTCAGAAGTTAGTATTAAAAACCGAAGCCGGTTACTCACGCTCAAGATTGTCCAAGAAATGCTCGTATGCCGGATCGCTCCGGAGGAGGTCTTTTACAGACTCTCCGCCGGCCCTGATGATCAGAGACATTTCCACACAGCGTTTGGCCAGTGTTTCGCAGGCCTTTACCGCCACCCGGGCATCAAATTCACCCTTCTCATAATCATCTCTGATAGCGTCCTCTGATTTTTGTGCCCGCGTCCATCCCGAAGCGCCAATATATGATTCCCAGCCATCTCCTGAAACCGGGATACAATTCATCAAAACCGCGTGCTGAAGGAGATAGATGACGGCTGACTCCTGACCGGCAAAGAGGTGCGAACCCTGAGAAATTGCGCCCATCACCTTGAGACGGCGCGGAGAGGGTACAGCGAACTTCTTTCTCTGAGTGTTACCAAATCGGTCGATGAAGCACTTGAGCTGGCCCGGGATCCCAAGATGGAAAACGGGCACTGAATACAGAATAACATCAGCACGTTCCCATTGGTTGCGAATCTCCTGGAAGTCGTCTTCGATCACACATTCTCCACCTTTTTTGGCACAGGCCTCACAGGCCGTGCAAGGCGCAATTTTTTTGGACCGGAGCTCGATCAGACCGGTCCAAACCCTGTCCGCAGTGGGGAGTGTCGAGATATGAGAGAGCGACTTCTCCAATAGGTAGAGGCTGTTCCCCTTTCTTGGGCTTGCGCAGATACCTAATACGTCAATTTTTCTTGAGCTCATTCTGTCTTTTCCTCACGGGCACCCGTTTCACCGAATGATCCACGATCAAATCGCGAATCACGGGATATCCGGGCAGTGGTTCAATTGTCATTTCCTTCTTCATAAACTTCTTGCACGGGAGTAAAACCTTCCCGTTAACCTTCAGCATGCATACATTACACCAGCCGTGCATACATGACCCTCTAAATGCCAGAGATCCATCTAAATGGGTGTAGATGTAATAAAGGGCATCCATAATGGTGCTCTCCGGATCGAAAGGGACTGAATATTCTTGAAAAGACCCGGAAGGATTCCCCTCCGGATCAAACCGCATAATTCTCACTCGACTAATATCTTCCTCTTTCATTAGGACTCCGGGCTCAAAAGACTTAAACCAACCTTTTCGGTCCTTTTGTTCAAGTTTTCTCCGTTTTTCTTTAAGACGATATTCACAAGCCAATTATCATCGTCTTGTGTGGTGAAATCCTCGCGACAGTGGGCGCCTCTGCTCTCCTCTCTCATGCTTCCGGCACTCATGATAAGACGTGAGACATCGAGCATGTGATGTACCTCCAAGGCGTCGATCAGCTCGCGATTGTACTTCTCGTGACCGCAAATGCTCAGCTTCAGCATCTCATTTCTTAGCCCGGTTAAAGAGCTGAGCCCCTGCTCCATTTTGGAGCCTTCCCTAACCACACCTGCATTTGCCCACATAATTTCTTTAATCTGATTCTTTAACTCTATGGGGCGCACACCACCCTCTCGAGATTTCCATTCCGCGATCTTGTCTCTGATTATTTGAAGACGATCTTTCATCCTTTTTTCATCAGCCCTATGGCTGTGAATGGCTCGGGCTCTTTTTCCCGCAAACTGACCGGCCCTTGATCCACTGACCAGGATCTCAGAAAGCGCATTGCCGCCCAATCGGTTTGCGCCATGATAGCCTGCGGCTGCTTCTCCGGCTGCGAATAGACCCGGCACACTCGTTTCCCCCTTTACATTGATCAGCGCTCCCCCCATAAAAAAATGGGCCGCTACGGTAGTTTCTATCGGCCTTTTTGTTATATCTACACCGTTCTTGAGCAGTCTTTCATAGATCTTTCCGAGCGCGAATTTCTCTTTTATCAACTCGGGGGAAAGGTGTGTTACATCCATGTAAACGCCGCCATGGGGCGAACCTCTGCCATCAACAATCTCCTTGTAGATGGCCTGAGAAAGGACATCACGGGACGCCTCAAATCTCCATCCCGTCATCTTCTTATCCATGAAGTCCTCCCCCAAGCTGTTATACAGCCTTGCCCCGGTGCGGAGTCTCAACTGGGCAGGCGCAGTGGGTCCCAGTCCCAAAAGTTTTGGAGAACAAACCGTTGTCGGATAAAATTGGACAAACTCCATATCGGTAAGATCCGCTCTCACCTGGAACAAAAGAGCTATCCCATCTCCGGTATTGTCCATGGATGTAGTGGTATTCTTGTAGATCTGTGCGCATCCCCCCGTTGCGACAACGATCGCCTTGGCCCGAAACACAATAAAAGAACTGTCGGCCCACCGTATTCCTATCGCATAGTGGGGGCCTTCTTCATTGATTATGAGTTCGATAATAATCAATTCCTGGGATATAGTGACCTGAGGGGTCTTTTTTACCTCCCTTGCAAGGGTTCCCATAATCATGGGGCCTGTTTTTCTGTCATAAAAGCAGGCCCGGGGATAGCTATGACCGGGCATCATAACCTGTTTCAGCTTTCCGTTCTCCGCATCAAATTTTGCACCGAAAGAAAGCAGCTCGTTTATTCTTTCAGGGGCTTCATGTGCATAGACTTCGACCAATTCCTGATTGTTGATGAAATGCCCCCCCCTGATGGTGTCTTCCATATGCACCCGGGGATTATCCTTCGGCTCGGCGTACCCAAAGGCCGCGCACATGGAAAAGGCCCCCATGCGGGTGCAGCCCGCCTGACCAAAAATGCCTTTTTCAACAAGGCTGACACGGGGCACCTCCCTGGCTGCACAAATAGCCGCAAATGCTCCGGCGCCCCCGCCGCCAATTACTAAGACGTCCGTATCCACTTGTTCGGCATTCAGCATAAGACTCCCTTTCCCTGTCTTTGTCGGCAGGGATTCAGGTCCATCATTGGACAACTTAGACTACAAACAGTTTTCTCTCCATCTCCGTAATTCGTTCGTATCCGTCTGAGGTGATCACAACGATATCCTCGATTTGCAAACCCCCAAAGCCCGGCTCGTAATAAGGGGTCTCAACGCAAAGGACCATGCCGGGTTCGAGCAAGCTCTGGTTGTTTGGGGTTATCAGGGGCAAATCGTAGCCTTCGATACCGCTTCCGTGACCACAATGATGTCGCTGATAGTGGGGTATCCCTTTATTTTTTGTTTCAGAGACGCCCAGTTCAAAAAGATCCGCCATTTTAGCGCCCGGCTTCAAGGCCTCCAGAATTTTTCCCTGCCCGGCCATCAGGGCATCGTGGTATTTTTTCAGCTTCGGGCTCGGGGGCCCGATGACTGCAGTCCGGGCCATATCCGAGTGGTAGGCCTCCAGGATGCACCCGACATCAAAACGAACTGCATCTCCTCGACCTATCTCTCTGCCGGAGGGTTCCGCATTGGGAAAGGCGCCATGGGGACCGGCGCCAATGAACACCAGGGAAGGGATTCCGCCCCGCGCAACGATGCTTTCCTTGAACACTGCCGCCAGGTCATGTTCACTGACGCCTTCTCCAATGGCATGTATTGCCCCCGTCAAGGCCTCCTCCGTGATCCGCGCCGTTGCGCGGATACGCGAGATTTCCTCATCGGTTTTCACTGCTCGAATATCTTTGAATATACCGTAGGCCGGTTTGGTCTTCAACGCTGGAAGCCTGTCTCCCAGCGCCTCCGGCAGAAATACTGTGTCCGCACCTTGATCTACACCTATTGATCCTTTGGCAAGGCCGCGCCCTTCAAGACATTCGACCAGAGCATCGAGAGCGGTTTTGTAGGCAGGCCTGTCGGCCAATACATCAAGTAATCGTTGAGATTCCTGGTCCAACTCGTTATTGTTCTCCCTGGCGAAATAAAATTCGCCATAGGGAAAGTATTGTCGGACCCGGGATTTTTCCTGCAGCGGGTGGTCAATCAGCCCGACGGATATTATCATATCGGCCTGCGCTTCATCCATGGATATAACCGCATAAACCTGGCGGGCCCTGTGGCGAAAAGAGGTCAACACCCAGAAACCGGTCAGGTAGGCCACGTTTTCCGGGGTTGTAGCAACAAGGGCATCCAACCCCTCTCTTTTCATAATCTGCCTGGCTCTTGTTTCATTTAACAGCATCCAGTGCACCTCAGTATGCTTTGGGGTATTTTATTACACACAAATTTGAAAGATTTGTTCGGGGGATAGGAGTTTACGCCCCCGCTTGTACTAATTAATTTCATTAAACCATCCCGACAAGCGGGATGCGAACAACGCCTGTGGCTTTACTCTGCCGGTCAGGCGATTTTAAAAAGGGTAAATACGAAATACGAATACCCCGCCTTGGCGGGGAACAAATCCGAAATATCCCGCTACAGCGGGATTCAAAAGTTCCAAACATTTAAAAAATTTATTTAGGGCCATCGCGACAATGAGACTGTTTTAGTCATTTAGATTTTGGTCATTAGATATTGTTTCGAATTTCGTGCTTCGATATTCGGATTTCAAACTCAATGAAGCGAGCCATTTTTTGACCTCTTTTATGGGCCTTCCTCAAGCCTCCGGCTATGCCGGAGGGAGATGACTGCAATGTGGGCAGATCAACCCCTGTAAAAGGAGTGATGCCCACAATGCAGATTATTTGAGCAAACCCATCTTTTTTGCGAATTCCCTGGCCACTTTCTCGTAAGTGTTAAGTTCTGCCTCAAATTGGGTCCTCGGCATGTAGGCCACGTATGCGCCAATCTTTTCCATCAGCTTAAGGTAGGACTTGTGTTTAGATGCCTGACCCACGGCACGGTCCAGGATGTCCACCTGTTTGTCCGTTGTGGCCTTTCGAACGAAAAGCCCTCCAAAGGGGTAAGGCAGTCTCAGCTTGTAGCCCTGCTCCGCAAAAGTGGCAACATGGCCCGCTTCCCCGATTCTCTTGTCCGCATAGATTCCCAGGGCCTTGACCGTTCCGGCCTTTATGTGGGAAATAACCCCCGGGAGATTCGCGAACCCAATGGGTATATGCCCGCCCAGAACTGCCGAGACAACCTTTGTGTCTCCCTGGAATGGGAGATCTTTCAAATTGAGGCCCAAAAGATCAGCCAGGTCGGCGCTGACCATATGGGTGGTCGCACCACGGCCTGTGTGACCATATTTCATCCCGGGATTTTTCTTCACCCACTCCACGAATTCCTTGATATTATTTGGTGGAGCATCCTTTCTTACGAACATGGTGGTTAGCATCATAAATTGACGGGCCACGGGCCGAATATCAGCACTCGTGTACGCTGCGTCCGGGCGGTATATTTCCGGGAATGCCAGAACCGGGGCAAAGATGGCCATGGTGTAGCCCGGTTTGCCCTGGGTCATAAAATGTCCGCCGATGACACCTCCCCCGCCCGGTTTGTTGACAACGGAGAGGTGTTGCCCCAGATACTGCTCAATCACGCTTGAAAGGGTTCGGGCCGTAAGGTCCGAGATCCCGCCCGGCCCATAGGGGACAATGATTTTCACCGGCTTTTCAGGAAACTCACCAAAGGCAGGGCCTGAAAAACCCAGTGAAAGACAAAAACAGACCATAATAATCGGAACAATACTTTTCGTTAATCTCATGTGTCGTCTCCTTGTTTAAAGTTCATTGTTGTTTCTGTTGCCTATTTTTCTGACAGCCTCCTAGTGAGACACTTGTATCACCTCCTTTCCAAGAATAAAATCATCCTTTTTGTACCTTTCTTGCCCGTCGTACTGTCGAGATCACGGAAAAAACGGCAAGCAAGAGAAAAATGGCAGAGACCGGTCGGGTGATAAAAACCGTCAGGTTCCAATCGTACAGGATCATGGCCTGCCGGAAGGAATTTTCCAGCATAGGTTCCAAAATAAAAGCAATGAGCATCGCGGGTAAACTAAAATTGTGTTTATTAAGAACATATCCCAAGATGCCGAATACAAACATTACCTTCACGTCAAAAATGTCACCCCTGACCCCGTATGCGCCCGCAATGCAGAGGAGTGAAACAATCGGTAGAAGGATGACTTTCGGCGTTTTGGTGGTTTTTATGGCGAAGCGGATAAAAAGTGTGCCAAAAAACCGGTAGGCCAGATTGCAGATGATTAATCCCAGGAGTATGGAGTAGACGACATCCGGCTGCTCCTTGATCAAAAGCGGGCCCAGCCGCATGCCCTGGATCATGAAGGCCCCCACCAGCACGGCCGCAACGATATCACCCGGAATCCCCAGGGTCAGAAGCGGTATGAGGTTTGCCCCGCAAACCGCATTGTTCCCGGCCTCTGCGGCTGCAATACCTTCTAAGGCCCCCTTTCCGAACCTTTCCGGATGTTTCGAGGTCCGTTTAGCCTCGCTGTAGCCCAGGAAAGCTGCAGTGCTGGGACCGATGCCCGGGAGGGCGCCAATCGCGGTCCCAATTATTGAAGCGCGTATGACGGGCTTGATACAGGGTTTAATTTCATCCCAGGTCAATTTGTTTTCTTTTCGGGCCAGGCTTTCGTAGTCAATCGTTTGTTCCACACTGGCCCCCGTCGCCAATTGTGCCATCTGGCCGAAAATCTCAGACATAGCCAGCAGACCGATCAGCATAGGAAGGAGGTTGATACCGCCCGACATGGCAGCGGAGCCAAAGGTCAATCGAGTTGTCCCCAGGATGGGATCCAGTCCAACCATTGCGAAGATCAGACCCAAAGCAGCGGCCGTCATGCCTTTGATCAACGATATGCCCGAAACTGCAGCTATAATGGTCAAGGAGAATATGATAATAGCGGCGAAGTCAGCCGGTCCGCATTTAATGGTCAGGGCGGCAAGGGGAGCGGCTACAAACAGCAGACACAGGTCACTGCAGGTATCCCCGATAAAGGAAGCATAAAGCGCCGTTTTGAGGGCCTTCATCCCTTTACCCTGCTTTGTCAGGGCGTATCCGTCTATGGCCGTAGCCGCAGATGCGGGAGATCCGGGTGTATTGAGCAGGATGGCCGGCACGCTGCCCCCGAAAATACCACCTTTATAAATTCCTAACAGCATTGGGATGGCGACGGAGGGTGACATTGTGAAGGTCATGGGAATGATAAGGGCGATGGCCATGGCTCCGGTGAGGCCGGGGATGGCGCCCATAATCATTCCGATGTTAACCCCAATCACAATAGCCAGCAGGCTGGGCCATTGGATAATAAGCATAAAACCTGCTGCGAGGTGCTCGAGCATCAGAATAGTATCCCTCTCGGCAATTCCAGATTCAGGCCTTTTTCAAATAAAAAGTATATGAATAAAGGCAAAACAACTGTCGCTATGAAGATCACTTTCCAATTCCTGGAACCCAGGTATAGCATTAAGCCTACCAGGGCCCCGGCCGTGCAGACAAAATATCCGATAGCTTCTATCAAAAAAATGCAGAGCCCCATGATGATGATCGTCCCGCTTGCCTGGAATAACTCCTCCCGCGTGACCGGCTCAACGTCGTCTTCGGCTTGCGGCATCCTGCTTCTTGCCGCAACAAGGATAATGCTGAGAATCAGTAAAATCGTCATCACAAGATTCGGAAAAAACCGGGGCGACATTTCCTGCGAGTATGTCTTGGATGTCTGTATCTGAGCGGGAATGATATATATCAGTGCAACGATAGAGAGCGCCATCAGTATTATGAGTCGGTTCTGGAGTGAAGTCTTCATAATATTAAGCTTAAAATAACACAATATCTCTAAGAATGCAAGCTTATTAAGATTATCATCTGTATAAGCATTTTAGGTGTTGACTGAGATATTATAATATTAGTATAATACTATGATGATAAACATATCTTAACCTAAAGACATAAACGCATGATAGAAATCATAGTTATCGCTATAGCTCTAGGCGCTTCCTTCTTCTGTTTACACACAAAAAACTATAAGCGCGGGCTTATCTTATTCGTTATCTACGCATCCTGCGTTGAGGGGTTCTTAAAGATAGCAACATGGGGTCAGACGATTAAATTATTGGTTTACGTAATCCGCGACTTTATGTTATATATTTTGTTTTTTAAAGCCCTATTCTCTAATTATTTTAAGAGAGAGCAAGAGAAACATAACTTGCCCGGGCCGCCGCTTGTCCCCTTAGTAGCGTTCTATTTTTTATGGTGCACTATGATGA
>SDBU01007738.1_pt1 | contig 12332 bp, 17 predicted proteins | sample 2277071 | NCBI WGS metagenome assembly SDBU01 (sample SAMN10397929, study PRJNA504765) | marine sediment metagenome | isolation source: marine sediment core GS08_GC12, 126 cmbsf | place: Arctic Ocean: Gakkel Ridge, Loki's castle | collected 2008
GCAGGTCGCCCCCGGTGTATAGGTACCACCTCTGGCAGACGAGAGAGTAAAAACGGTTCTAACAGTGCTCCGAGTTGTTGCCCAGCCAAAATAGATGCTCTCTCTGCAAGCTCCTGCCGATAGGCTCTTTGGGTATAGGCAGCAAAGCTGTCGAGGATTTCTAGTTTATCAAACTCATCCTTGGCATCGGATAAGTCTTTGAGGACTTGTTCTTCAATTCTACTGCCTTGCATTACAGAGAAGATATTTCCTGACCTAGATGGTAATGGCCAACCTTGATATTTGTCGTATGTCATGTCTACCTCCTTAGTATTTTAGGAATGCTTAGTCTTTGTTTACTGCTGCTCTCCAATAGCCGTGAACAGCAATCGTAACACCTATGGGAATAGCCAAAAGAATCCAAAGGAATGGTTCTTGGGAGAGAATTAGGTTTATGCCAAAGTACAGCATGGCTATTACACCAAAAAGGATACCCCACATATATTCAGCCCAAGGTGATATAATCGACCGGGGTATTTGTAGTAAGCCTTTGAGATACCAACTCCAGAACTTCATATCTTACCTCCTTAAGTATTCCTACTAGAATGCTAGCGAAGTTTATCTCCACAATGAGGGCAATGAGAATCACTGGGATATACATCCTCACCGCACCGCTCGCAAACTGTATCTTCGTGCTTTATTGTCTTGTCGATTAACTCGGTTCCGCATTGTGCGCAAAACGCCCGTTTTTTATGGCGTAGGGCGAAGGGCTGGGGTAACAGACTGGCATCGGGCCTTGACTTCATTTTAGCCACAAGGTCCTCGATATGCTGCTCCTCATTTGGGCATACCTTAAATGTCTCGGTCCCTATAATGGTTTTAGTTCCCATCTTAGCCTCCTTAAAGTATTCCTATAAGAAAGATAACATGGAATACCTTATATGTCAAGCCCTCGTTAAAATAGAAAGAGGATAGCTTTTACGCTATCCTCTCCCATGGGATGAGAAGGGGTCGCTTCTCAGTTATAATCTCATGACCATTTTAGCATATGCCGGCGGCTATCGGCAGTGGGGGAGGTACCCAATGGGTGGCTGTGTCTGGCTGAATCCCCCTGCTTGGTGGGAGCAAGGTTAAAGACCATCACAGCTCTTTACCTACTGCCTTCAGGTGCCGCCGGCATGCTAATCTCCCTCAAGGTTTTTTATCCTCTCCTTAAAAGAGCTAGTTACTTGAGCGCAATTAACTTTTACTTTCTCAACGGAAGTCTTGATAGCTCCCAAACCAGTATTGGGGTCTTCCAATTTTTTGTTTATCCCCTTTATTCTCTCCTCCATAACACCATCTCTCTTCGCCTGGCTTCTGCCATTGCGGAGCCAAGTCATTCCCAGGCTAAAGGCCACAATGCCAACACCTACTAATGCAATTATTTCTCCTGCTGACATTAGTCCTCAAACCTCTCTTTGCTCACATTGTAGTAAAAGCTCCCGTAATCGGGGATGAATACCTCTCTGTAGCTAGGGTCGGGTTCATCAGTAGTAAAGGGTTTGATAGGCCGGTATGACTGGACTTCATAAAGTACGATTAGGGCCGTTCTGTCTTCATTCCACTTAGTAATCTGTAGAGCCAACACACGTAGAGGAAAATTCAGCCCGCTTGGAATCTCAAACGCAGCTACTTCGTCCATATCAAGCCTTTCTTTGCCATCACGCCCGATAAAATGTATGGGGGCAGTTTTATTCCAGTCAGTCAATGACAGTGACCAGTTCTCAGCTTCACCAGGCGGGTTTATAAGGCCGACCACTAATCCATCTGCTGGTGGCTCTGGAAGAGTCGGCTTCTTTTTCCTGAACAATAAGAACACACCGGCCAAGGCAGCTCCTAAGCCAAGAACCATAGGGGCTTTCTCTTTTACTTCTACCATCACTTATCCTCCCTTTTGTTCTTTCTATAATAAAAATTGATAAGAATTGCGACCCAACCTCCGATAACAGCATAGCCAAACTTCTCAATATCAATTATATTAGCTGCATCCAGAATAATCAAAGCGAAGGCAAACAGCAAGGTCGGCAAGCCAAAGCTAAGTCGTTCCCAGTTTATTTTCATGGTGATGACACCCCCAGTTTATCCCTTCTGAAATTAACACCCAAATGGCTGATTACTATTCCCCCTCCACACTCATTGGCAGTCGCGGCGATTCTTCTCAGCCGCAACCCCAGAATATCGTCTTCCGTAATATTATTAGGCGTGTGGATATCATAATCAATGGTTAAATCAACCTGGTAACTCTGAAACTGGGCAGCGCCAGCGCCCGTTGCTGTCTGAACTTCCACATCGGTGCTCGTAGCTGGAACCACATCGCTAGGAGTGTAATGCTCCCACGAGAGCTGTAGCTTGAAGTTCTTGGTATCTTCAGCTTGGGCGAGCCAGCTGTCTATATGCACAAGGATGTCGCTTATCCCATCATACCTATTGGGAGCACATATAGTTAGGAAAAGTTCCTCGTTGTCGGCCGCGTAAACCGGGAGGCTCCAGCCAGCAAATACCCCCTGATAGACCCTCGTCGGCTTCCCTTGGGCACGAACCGTCTCATAGTCTAGGTCAGCCGTAATCTCAATGTAGACCAGCCCATCGCCAGAAGTGGTTATCGGGCCTGTCGCCTCAAAGGAGGCACACTTTGCTGGGTTTGTCGTGTTCATCTTTTATTCCTCACGCCACAATATTGAGATTGCTCCTAAACCATATAGTGAAATCGTCGCCAACTGCTAATCCGATTACTGCCATATCATAAGTATCATAGGTGATATCTACTTGTGCCCCAGCCACTACTGCGTTGGCATTATTCTTCTTTACCTTGTAGACATCTCCAGTGTCATATATCACATTGGATAAGCCAAGGACATCAGTTATCCCAACATTGATGCTATCAGCACCGGTATTGCCTGTCATAGCACTCATAGTTATAGAGGTTACTGTGGCAAAGGCATTGCTTGTTTCCCCTGCCCAAGTAGGCTCATTATAGACCTCGGTTACCGTTTGGCCTTTGGCATTAACACCAACGAATGTAAGGGTAAAAGCCGTCAGTGTCGGATGGGTGATAGCCCAGCTCAATGTCCTTGGCACATCAGGCTGGGCGGCTAAAGCGCAAACTGTGGGGTCGGCACCGAGGGCTTGAGCAGCAACAACATGGTTAGCTGAGACACCAAGGACATCCATAAAGAGGTCAGAATGCTGATGGTAAATCCCGTTCTCTGGAGTTCCTGCTGCCATACGCAATCCATCACGGGTATTGTTTAGTAAAACATTATCTCTAATAATGTTTTGAGTTGAGCCTACGTTTATGTTAATGCCATCGTAAACAGCATCCCTTATGGTATTATCCGTGATTACATTGCGGTTACAATCCACAACTTGCATACCATAGCCCATAAATCCCTTTACCGGGGTACTTATATGATTGCCTGAAATCACACTATCATTAACGGTATCCAAGAATATTCCGGCATAAGCCCCAGATGAAGCCGTACCTGGGTCTCTGATGTCATTCCCTACAATAGTCAAGTCCTCACAGGCATTACAGAATATTGCGTGGTGACCTGTTCCCCAGCCATCTGTGTCAGAGGCGAAGACATTGCCTATTATGGCTACGCCTCTTTGATATAGTAATTCAATGCCATCTCCCGCCTGTCTACAGAACATATTATTAGCTATTACCCTCTCCATTGTATCAGAACCTGAACTGTGGTGGAGATAGATACCTCTTTCTACACCCTGTTCGAAATGGTTCCCATAGATAGAAACCATTCGGCTCTGACCCTCAACCTCAACTTGGTATCTACCACCAACAAACTGATTACCGCGGACGAAGACATACTGCCCACCTGCTCTCAGGGCAGCAAGCGTTCCATTCCAGATGCTGCTATCCGTAACCCAGATTTGGTCAGCTCCTCCAACATAGACTGCATATTCCTTCCCCCTGACAAAACAGTTCGTAATTCTACTGTAGTTTACGCTATTAGATGCCCCCAAACTGATACCAGCCCCTGATGTTGCACCGCTGTGGTTAATATTCAGTCCATCGAAAAGAATCGATTCAACAGCACCGTTATTCTCAAACATATTGCCGGCAAAGGCAGTAGACACCAGTTCGACTCCACCCCCAAAGTGTCCGGCCCAATGGTTCTCGCCAATAAAACTAACGAAATCCTTACTTATGATAATTGCGGCTGATATAGAATAGTTGCCTGCTAATAATATTATAGCTCCCCCGGTGGCAGGCAGAGCATCATGGGCTGCCTGGATCTCTTCCTGGTCATCAGTGCCATCGCAGACATAGTTGGCAGCAGACTCATTCAAGCTATCCGAGGCTGCCACTACTATTGTCGCTGCAAAAGCTCCCTTGTTCTCAAAAATATTAGACATATTGCATCCTCACTCCTAGTAAATAGCAATTGGCATTAACAGTGTCATTAGCGTGATTGCCATGTCTGGTGAACTCAACACCCACCTCGTCTTGAGCTGCTATGCCATCAAGGGCGGCAGCTATATCAATACAGGTCATATCGTCAGCAAGCACCGCCACTTCACCAGCGGCAATAGCGTCGCTTCCAGCATTGTAATGTTCAGTGCTACATACCTTACCCCAGTTGGTGGCCACCGAGCGTCTCAGATCTCCAGCCCCGCCGGCAACTATCATTACCGTTGCCCTGACCAGTTCCTGGAAATCAACGGGTATAAGTAAATTAAACCTGCTTACCACCGCAAGGCCATCGGTCAGCAACTCGGCGGGGTGCGTCCCAATATTGGTGGAGGGGTTAGGCACTGGAACAAAAACCTCGGGCAGAATAGTATCGGTTCCCCCATCGAGGATCTGCCCGGTAACATTACCTAGAAGTTTATTATTCTTAACTGTGTTTTCATTACAGGTAGCCGCGACAATCTCAATCCCGTAGTCATCATTCTCCAGGCATAAATTATCTTTTATCAGGCAGTAATCGTTATTCGCTATTAAAGCAATACCCGAGCCCATACAGTCAAAGACGAAGTTCCCTATTATCTGAACATACTGGGCACCGTCTTCAAGCTCAATACCATCCTCGGTAACAGCTCCATCAGACATGATGTAGTTTGCAATTATCTGACCCCTATCGGAGGTACCTGAAACTTTAATACCATGATATGTTCCAGCTGCGTCTCGCCCACAGTCATTGATATGATTTCCATTACATTGAAAATCAGCTATATCAATTCTTATGCCGTCATCACCACTGCTCTGCACGCGGTTTTCAGAACATGCCCCTCTGCTTCCGGCGAAAAAGATTCCATAGCGACCGGCCCAGATGCTGTAGTTAGTCATTACCTGGCATTCAGTGCAGTTGCCATCTATGTGAATGTTATCAGCAGCATTATCCTGAGCACCATAAGTGTAATTTCCTTCAATCAATACCTGGGCACAGGTGTTCAGATAAATATTGTGCAAATTGCTTTGTTGAATAACATTATCTTCTACAGTTGAATCATCTACGCTCCGGAGATAGATACCATAGCCAGTATTAAAATCCAAGCTGTTATCGTTGATAGTGAACCAAGCTCCGTCCCAGACATATATTCCATTGCCAACATTGCTGACAATTATATTAAGTGAAATCACGCAATGGTCAGCAGGGCTACCGGTATTGCCGAAGAAGACCCCATCTACCCCCACGCTGGCAATATAGTTTCCCTTGATGATAAGAGCAGTCATAATATTGAGGGCGTCCATATCAACGAAGATGCCGTAATCATCTGCGCCCTCAATGAAGTTATCCAGTATCCAGCCTTTGTTTATCGAGGTGCCTTCAATGTGAATGGCGTCATTGTCGCTGTCAACGAAGTAAACCTTATCTATAATAAACTCATTAGCTCCATCCTCAATAAAGATACAATGGCAGACCTTCCCCCCGCCATTTTCTGTCTGAATAGCTAGGTTCTTGATATGCACGCCGGAAAAACTGGAGATAACTATGCCGTGCTCGGTTGTTGGCAGGCCATCGCCATCAATGAGGGTGTTCCAGCCCTGACCCTCCAGTGTGATGTAGTGGTCCGGGATAACAATAGGGTGAGCAAGAACATAAGTGCCTTCCAGTAGTATTACCCTACCACCTTGGGCAGGAAGGGCATTGAGAGCGAGATTAATTTCAACTTCATCCGCTACCCCATCGCAGACATAGTCAGCATCGTTGCGGTGAAGAGAATCATTGGCGGCTACCACAAAGGTTGTTGCCCTTATATCTTGCTTTATTTCCGGCATACTTTACCTCGGCTCATAAGCGTAGTACCATGGAATATTTCTATCAGCCCCCTCGTCTGCAGTTTCCTCAATAGTGACCTGCAGGTTTCTCCCCACGTCAAGAGCTATATTCCTGAAATAGAGCCCATCGTCCATTCCAACGGTCCAGTTAAAGGTCTCAAATATCCTGTAGTTAGCGCCGTCTATCTGGTGATAAAGCCTGATATCGGCGTTCTGAGTAAGGTTCACCAGGTCAAGCCAGATGGTATTCAGCCTGGTCTCCCGAAGTGGAATATAGGTAAAGACCACCTGCTCGCCGCCGGCATCCAGGTAAGCGAGGGTACCGTCTATTACTACCAGGTCGAGCTTCTCCTCGATCTCGGCTACTTCAGCAATAGACATCCTCAGGGCCACTATTATGAACTCAACCCCGGCAACTATTTGACCGCCAAAGACCGCAGTCGGGGTAATGGTACCGAGGTTGGTAGCCCCGTCTATGTCCCTGGCCTGACCGATGAAATCTCCGGAGGTTATCACCACCACGTTGCCGTCATAATCGGGTCTTAATGTCAGGTCTGAACAGACTAAAGTCCCGCCGCCGGCTGCTCCATCAGCAGTGGCCACTCCTTCATAACTGATAAGTCCCCTTAGTGCTCTTAGCTCGCCAAGAAAATCAATTGCCATTATGCTACTGCTCCTAACAAGTGCATTATTTCATCCGTAACCAGCGTTACCGGACCCAGGGGAGATAGGGTATTGAAAACCATATCTCTACCGCTGACCAGTCCACCGCGGTTTCTCATTTGTGTCCTGAAGTGGAAAGCTTGTCCCTCCCCCAGACCTTTTAAGTCAACAAAGAAACTATCACCCTTGGCATAGCCGTGTTGCCAAGGGGTATTTATTCCGTACTCCGTGGTCAAACCGTATTGAAACCGCGTTTCGCTGACTACCCCTAAATCTTCTATCACTTGTCCATTAACCCGAGCCGCGCTTGCTGTGATGTTTGCTGCTGCCCGAGTTAACACCTGGGCTCTTATTCCAAGAGCGAGTAAGTAGGCATACAAAGCTTCCCAAGTGGAAAATATAGCTCCGTCTATAGTGCTAATATACACCCCGTGCACATCAAGAAGATGGATATACAACGCGCCCCAAGAAGTAAAAGCAGTCCCATCGTAAGGGCAGACATAAGACCCCGCAACCGCGGTAGTAAAGGTTCTATCAACCCCATAACTAGTGCCTCCCGAGTTCCTAGCAAACGCTCTGAAATGATAGGTGGTGTTATGCAGCAAACCGAGTACTATCTGTGAGAAGGTTTCACCAGTAACCTTATTTTCCGTTGGGGTAGTAGTGCCATAGGCAACAGTCGGGCCATACTCGAAGCCACAGTCAGAGGCTTCCCCACCATCATCGGTCAGGGTTCCATTTAATTGCGCTCTGTGATAACTCATTAAGTCACCCCCGTGGCGACGTCGGTGGTTACTGCCGGCACCACTGCTCTATAAAACTCAAGGTCACTGACAGAATTCTCACTTACATAGATAAACATAAAACCACCAGGCAGGATATTACTCGATGGGCATCGAGCCCACAAAGAGGTTTCTGGATAGTTAAACTTAGCCTCGTTTACCAAATCCTCCTGAGACGACCAGGTAGCTCCTGACTTTGATTTATATTGAATAGTCCACTCTGTCGGATTAGCTCCCCAGCCAAAGCCCATCCATATTACATGAATAATACCATTCGAACTGATGGATATGCACGGATAACCTTGGGCATTATCTACATCAGTCAGATATTCTGGAGCCTGCCATACACCAGACTCCCTTTTCCTATAAGCGGTTTGACTCTCTCCTGGATATGTTCCGACCCCGTAGGTCATCCATACTACATGAACATCATCACTTGAGTCTAGTGCTATTTGCGAATAAGGGAAAGTCCCGACAGCAGCGGAGCTTACCAGTTCCGCTGCTTGCCAACCAGCACCAGTCTCATGGATATAATAAACACGATAATCACCACTGACCTCATGGTCATAAGTCACATGGGGAAAGTTATTTGAATCTATTGCTAGGGAAAGCTCTTCTATATTATCACCAGCTGCTGCACCAGTAGCGATAACTGAACTCGAACCCCAAACACCAGCTGTTTTTTTAACATACTTTAGTCTCCAAACTGTGGTATAATCTACATAAACTACGTGAATATTGTTAGCATTATCTACGGCGATAGCAGGGTAAAGTGGAGATGAGAACCCTAAAGCATTGTATACTGAATACTCAATATGAAGTATCGGAGAAAAAGCAGAAGAACGTTCAAAGCTGTAGCCATCGAGACGATTGTTTACCCCTCCCCAACCAGGTGCATGACTCCAAAAGATAACCATAGCGTTGTTGGGTACCCAACCTCCTCTATTAACTATCTCCTGGATTATTGAAACTATGCTGGGGCTATTATTCCAACCATCCCAAGAGGCTGGTGTCCAATTAATGCTTGCGCCTGTTCTAGGTCTAGCATCATAATCGGCAATATTAGAAAACGTAATAGCATTGTCCGCATTTTCACCTTCTATAATTGTTGTTGGTAAAGTGCCAGGCACTGTTCCATATCTTCTTAAACGTATGTAGGCGGCAGTTATTGTTGCTCCTTGAGGAATGTTAACATTGAGAAACCGCATACCAGTAGCCCAATCAAACGACCCTGCGGCAGTATCACCAGCACGAATAGTCATAGCAACAATACTAAAACTGGCTGGGTTATTCTCATCAAGGCAGTCATCACTCCCAACCGAAACCTGCATTTCAAGTGCAGGCGCAAGGAGGGTTACAACAGCAGCCCATACTCCCGCACTTGTCCTTGTGCGATAGAAGAGCCAAACTCCCATCGGGGTAAATGACCGTTCACTCCAAACTACATGAATATCACCGTTAGAATCTACTGCAAGACCTGGGGGGGATTCAACTAGCTCTACTCCCACTTTAACTGTTTCAATAGTCCAAGTAGCACCATTATCATCAGAGTAGGCTACTTTAATATCATACGTGCCATTAGCTTTATCCCGGAAAGCAACCCACAATCTCCCATTACTATCCTGAGCCATCCTACGATTGCCTTGGAAGTCATAGGAGTCAACTGCGGTTGCTATTATTGACTGTGTCATTCTTATGGCATCCCCAATCTTTTCGCGGCAAAGAACTCGGTGTCGACACTTATAAGAGGCCCCGCCGGCTGGCGCATTGCAATCTCAATACCAAAGACATCAGGTATCGGTCCAATATGCTTTGTTGGATGCCCTGCGGGCTGAGCCCCCACATAGTTCCACACATCGTGGTTCACCCAGCCGCCACCTAAAACCAGAATCTTCCTGACCCGAACATCGATTACATCGCCAGCGGCCATGTCGGTCAGGTCATACTCAGCACCGGCAAAGATGTAAGCTATCCCTGAGACAGTAGACTCGGTGAAGACTACTGTATAGGCCGCCGTCATAGCTTTAGCCCCTGATTGAGCTGAACGAACAAGCCTCAACATTGGTGGGGAACTTACTGCGTGTGCCATTAGTGTGCTGCCTCCTGCTCCACGGTGCAAAGCACTCCATCACCAATGATACCAAGGACCGGGTGAGGGCATATCCAGATGTGGTCGGCGTTCTTTATCTCGTATTCGATAGCCTCATTTGCAATCAACCAGTAGGTGGAGTTGATGTTTCTCGCGTCTGCCTGATTACGCGCAACCATAATAACACCGGTATTGGTATGTATTGCCTTGATAACCAGCGGCTTCCTGTAAGGAATCTCACGGTAAGGGAGCTGAACAGGAGTAGCCAAAGCGGTAGTGAGAACGCGGAAAGCCGTTATATCAGGGGGGTTCTCAAGTTTTAGTGCTACATCTACCCCAAAAGCAGCTGCTAGGGTGTTTATAGCGTTAACGACCTGGTCAATATCGGAATCGATATTCTCAGCGTGTTCGAGAATACCAATAAGTGCCTGCATCGCCGGGTCGTCAAGACTAACAACCCCATTAGCAAACGCTGCGGCAGCTGGCTTTGGTCGAGTGGCTAAAAACGCTAGTAAAGCACCAGCAGTTATCCCGACAGCGGCGACTGCTGCCTTCTTATCTGTTTCTGCCATGTTTTCACCTCTTTACTATCCAATTTCCTCGATTTCTACTTGAATAGCGACAGGAACGGCAACAGCCCAGGCCATCAGGTCAGCATTAACTTCAACCTCAGGAAGATCGGCCTCACTCCAGTCAAAGTTCAAACCGGCGAAAGTCCATCTCTCCGGCATCACATCAACGACCGCCCCCGCGGCACCAATGCCAATGTGAAGCAGGGTGTTAACCCCAGCCTGGTTAATCCCACTTATTCGCTTGATTCTAAAAGTTCTGGTGCCAACCATATTGGCAAAAGTGCTTTGCTGGAAGATAGGCAACGCGCCGGCATTGGCAGCTACGATAATGTCAACCAACGGCCCCGGAAGCCTGACTCCCTTACGAGCCTGTAAATATCCTACTGGCATAACTATTCTCCTCCTTCTTTAATTTATCGTGTGGACCCAGCCCAGCCAGATGCCACAACGTAGGTGCATGCCACTTCGCCAGCCTCAATCCTGGCAATTACATTCTTAGTCAATGGCTCAGTTACAAATCGGAAGCCCTGGGCGATGATTCGACACTGGGTGAGGGCGTAATCCATGAAGTTGGTCGCCTCAAAGAATGGATGGCGGTCCTCCCAGACAAACATCTCGGTGAAATGTAGGTCTGGGTCTCGGTCAACAATCTCCATTCCGACCGGGACCTGCATGTTCCTCAGCGAGTATCTGCCATCAACCTGTGGTAACCAGAGCGTAACCTGAACATTATCCAGAGGATACCACCGGTACTGTGCGAACTCATTGTCGAAGACCTCAAGGTTTGGCGCAGCTGTTCTAGTCGTGGTTGTCTGGAGAGCTATCGCACCTATGTCAAGGCACTGGAAAGGTGGTATCGGCTCGAAGTACTGAACCTTTCGGAAATGTTTTACACTCCCATAGAGAATGCAAACATTGTGATTGATGAGGGCGACGGGTTCCATCATCCCCCATCCGCTTTTGTGCGGAAATAAGTCTGGCATTGCTTTCCTCCTTTTTTCTTTTTCTATATATTAAGAAAGCCGTTTATTTAGTTTCGCGTACAGTTACAATTATTCCACAGCTCACGGGCTATCAGCCCCGTTATGATTTGCTCCTTAAACATAAGGTCTCCGGGCATTCCCTCAACCCCCTTCCTGGTCATGGAAAGGCTGAGGGCTTGTTGGTTAAACTCGAAGCGCATACTATGTACTATCACCTCATCGAGCTTACAGGCTTCAAGCTCCTTGTCGATTTGCTTGGCATGATATCGAAGGCCATGGAGCCAGAAGGGGTCTATTTTATCCGAGTGCCCCTTGTTCGACATCCGCTTCTCGAAGTTATCAATAATGCCTTCGACATAATCTTCTACTGTCTGCATTTTATCTTCCTACTTTTTTGAACTAACCGGTAAACCACATCTCAGGTCGATAGCGTCTATTAAACCTTCTATTACCATTTTGTGCATCATCTCCGCCTGAGCTAGCAAGGTAAATATTTCAGAGTAGTTAACTTCCCCTAAGTGCTTAAACTTCCCGGCTATATCTTGATACATGGTCGACCCCTCAAGTTCGCCACGCATCTCGCGTTTCATAACTTCTTTCATCTCGAGTAAGCCATCTGAGCAATTATTCATTTAGCCTCACTATTTCTCAAGAAATACTCTTATTCTGTTTATGCGAATGCTGGTGCTATCACAGCCTGGCCTGAATAGTTCATACCCCAACCATGGGATGTGGTTGCTAAAACACCAGTTGAAGTATCCCTGTATGGATTATTGCCAGTGCCATCACCGGTCTGTGTGGCATGGTTGTTTGCGATTGGACCCCCTTCCATACCAGCCCCCTCCAGGAATATCGCCCAACCAACTACACCGGCATCGCCTATTGGCTCATAGAAGTAATTATCTACAATTTGCCCAATTTCAACATTACCTATGTGAATACATTCATTGGCGCCAGCAGCATCCCCGGTAAAAATAT
>SDBU01007739.1_pt1 | contig 12332 bp, 9 predicted proteins | sample 2277071 | NCBI WGS metagenome assembly SDBU01 (sample SAMN10397929, study PRJNA504765) | marine sediment metagenome | isolation source: marine sediment core GS08_GC12, 126 cmbsf | place: Arctic Ocean: Gakkel Ridge, Loki's castle | collected 2008
TCTCTTCAAAACTCCCCGGCAGGGGCGGTCTATTTAGCTTTGTAGGCCGTACAGGTCTCGAACCTGTGACACCCTGATTAAAAGATACAGGCGTATTGTACCACCCAGTGAATAATAGTAACTTTTTATCCCTTTGCATACAGAGTTTAGCTTCGTTTTATACCTTATAGTACCTTTCTGTAACTTTTAGTGCTCAGAAGTCCGTTAGCAAAAATGTTAGCAAAATGTCTTATGCACCTGGTCTTTAACCTTGATGTAAAATAATGAATCTTATCTTTCGATATATCCGGAAGCCATTATTCAATTAGGTAACAATATAAGCTTTTGTTACCTAATGATTTGGGGCCTTTTTAATGGCTTGGCCACGTCAGATTACATTCTTACCTTCACGTTACCCGTTAACCGGTAATACATCATCAGGGTTACTTGTGACGTCAGGATATAGTAACTCGCATCGGATCTCAAATCTTTTTCTCTCATCGGCAATCGGTATAAATTTCGGAGCTAATTCGTCCGGGACAGGAATGTAGATTTGGTTTTTTAATACAATTGTGGAAGTTTGGAATGCTCGCCCTCCAGGTGCTTCTGAGAATATATCGTTTGCCTGAAAATCATAATAAAAGCCGAATTGCCCTGAATGATGCTGAAAAATATAAAAAGCCTTTTGTCCACCCCAAACAATCTCAGTACGGTGAGGTTGGAGGAAGAAATCAGATCTAATATTTCTCACCCTATCGATAATGGCAACGAAACAACGATAACCATTCAACGGATTGTCCCCCGCGTCAATGACCAGTAATTTTGCGTTTGATTCTATATCTAGTCGAGTGATTGCTGGCATAGGTTCCAAATCTGGAGTCGATTCTGACTCTATGATCTCTTGGTTTCTTATAACATCTGGAATAACGTCGGCTACTTTCTGTGTGTTGGACGGTCCAACTTCTTGAACAGTTGTTTGTACGAACGATACAGATTGTCGAATGGCATCTTGTAACGAAACTTTACCTTCAATATGATCCTGCCAAATCTCACTCAAACTACCAAGATCAGATTTCTCATACTCAAAAACATCACGAGGCCTTCGCATAGCACGTAGGAATGCCTCTGCACCCTGCCTTGTGCTGCTAGGTACAACCTGCGAGATTTTTGGGAATATAACATTTCTAACGAAGTCTTTGACAACGCCAGTAAGGGAAGAGAAATCTTCACGATATATTTGAAGCATCATGGATATGGTATGCGAAGTACTATCCATGACGATCTTAATAGGTTGAGAGGTAATATCGACAAGGATTGGAAGGTCGTGCGATATCTTTCCGAATTTTACAATAGCGCTTACGAAATAATCTGTCTCGAGGATACCCATAAGTCTCAGGGCAAAAGCTGATTCTTCCATGGACCAATGATCCTCATCTCTCTCCTCATTCACTCTTGGAAGGTCTTCTATTAGCCTTACTTTGCAGTAAGACCCTAAGTAGTTTAATTCGCATTTTCTTCTAGGTTGGCTCGTTGATAAGACAATAAGCGGCTGGTCGTCTGTGGCGTATTGTTGAATCAAAGCCTGATTGGAGCCCTGAAAATAATTTAAGGGCTGCTCTTGTGTTGTATCCTTTATGTCTTTCAACGGCTTTGACTGGCTGCCAGGCTCTACTCTGATATTAAGATTCGAGCACAACTCGAATCTTCCGTGTTTGGCGACCCAATTCATAAAACTGGTATTTAAATTCGATAGTGGTGTGACTGAAATAGCTTCAGAAACATATTTATCCACTTCAGTTAAAATAGTCTGCAGCAATTGAAGGCTATCACCGGTCAATGCTTCCCGTCCTGCTGTAGGCTCAAGAGTGGCGAGGTTGGCTATGCCTCCAAACCCGTAATCCGAGCTTACAGCGGCACGGGCCAAAGCGAACCTGCTGCGAAATGTCATGATCTGATGGGCATTCTGGCTTAATATGAGATCTCCTCCTAGTAAAGAACCGGCATAGCGTATATTCTGTAAAGATAGCCATACTTCACCAATGCCACTAACAACAATATTTAAATCAGCGCATAATTTGGGACCAAGGCTAGCATCCTTTTGATTTCTAGACCATCCTTCGTGTGGCGCAGGAAAATCTTCATCGAAGTGCTTATGACTGACTATATCGTTATTGACAGATACAGAAATATCTAGATACTTAAGAAAATTGGCAATATATTTAAACGCCGCTTCAATATCCACTGGTGTCTCTGGGGATATATCCGCAATAATAGTTGTCCCTGGATTTCCGGTTAGCGTTTCGGGAATCATATCAATACAATCTTCATTGGCGGACAAATTCTCTCTGACAGCATGGCACCGGTTACGTTCGGATTCAGTAGCAGATTCAGTAATAACAGTTATCGCACTGGCTATACCAAAATTAGCCATTGCGCCGATACCGAAAGTTCCTACCACACCTGCCGCTCGAGCTTCGGGTGTATTCTTACCGCTTGATCCTGCAGTCCAGTAATTTTTAATAAGTTCATCCCTAGTCATTCCTATCCCATTGTCTTCAACAACAATCTGGTTTTGAAAGATATTGATTTTCATTTCAGGTTCAAATTCATGCTTAAGGTATCTCCGCTGTAAGATGGCATCATATGCATTTTGGCAATTCTCTCTCAGAAGTGCCATGGGAGACTGGTAGATCTGGCGAGCAAGCAAGTCAATGATACGGTTTATCTCGACCTTATAAGGTATTTTCTCCGGCAAATTCATTTGGACATTCCTTTCTCAGCGCCTATTCTTTTTCTTAGATCGCTGATTAACATTTTGGAGTAATTTGGATTCTTTTCGACGATGTTAACTGTATGTTCAGCACGACCCCAGTGTTTTAAGGAAATACTGGCGAGGACTGATTTCACCAGTTCATCATCATTTCTCGGTTCTGATAAGTGGGATTCCAAACGTTCCCAAATTTCGGCCTTAAAAAGGCATTCAGAGAGGAGAGAGCGGCCATGGTATGATAATATTTTAATGTTATTATCAATAATACTAATGGCTTCTTTAAAAGATCCAATCTGCATTAGTTTTTCAATAGTCTCTAATATGGAAATTATACTGCCGCCTCCAGTCGAGGTATTAACAAGTTTATATAAAGGCTCTGGTGTCCATTCAACGTCAGCATAACTTTTCCCACCATATCTTGGCAATCTACCTTGGTCAAAGATCCCCATGGTTTTCATTTCCCGAACATGGACTCGTGCTCGAGGTTGGTTTTCATGTAACTCTATAATATTATATTGCCAAACAGAGCCGGCAGGCAATTGCTGCAAATCGGCGCGGAGAGTTCCGGCACTCAATAATACCATCTGCTGTGATTCTGATGTATGTAGAGTGAAGGGTGATATATCTGATATGTGCTGGTGTCCGTGTAAGCCAAGCCGATAACCCTTATCGATAATAAGGCCGACAAGATTAGGATCTAGATAATCAGAACGAACAGGTGGGCCCTGCAAATTGTGATGCCACATTGCTATTTTTAGTTTGTAATCCTTTCGAGTTGATCTAACGAATAGATCGCTTTCTGAGATAGCTTCCCTTGGAATTTCACCACAGTCGCTGTAACAGTCATTATTGGCACACGAGTTATACGCGGATACCAGAATATTGCCATCCGCCAACTCAAAGGGATTCCAATAACGCCACCCATCAATGGAAAACGTCAGTTTCGCACCACTATAGAATCGCGAATACAAGTCACAGAAATATTTAAAACGATTATAATATCCACTTTGGTCTATTATCATCATTAGCTGTAGAGCTTTCCATGACCAGCGATAAGGACTATCTGGCATTGACAGCAAATTGGACACATGTTGACCATTACTGGATACAGCTACCATGCTATTCCGTGCCATATTCCAATCAATATCATGATTGCCAGGAACGATAATAAGCTTGGCTCGGTCTCCTTCGAGAAAATTGTCAGCTAGTGCCTCAAGCAGAGATAGAGCTTCTTTGTATTGATCTTCTAGGATATGAGGGTAATCAGTTGAGTCGAGTGGTAGGCCTTGTACTAGGTCACCAGATATTAATATTGCATCAGGAGATGATATTTTAGGGTTTTCGACATTGAAACGGTCTCGATCCGCGAGCAAGCATGAAAGTAGCTCCCTATTTGAAAGAAAGCGGTGCTTTGGATGGTGGAGATCTGAAATGTGCATTAATGTGTACATAACGTACTTCCAGCTAATTTATGTAATTGATAGATGTCTCCCAGTTAGACCTTAAGATTCGAAGTCACTTCTTTTTTCCACTATCAATGACTTTTCCCCATTCCTTTTCAATTTTGGACAAGTCTCTCTCTTTCCCATTCATTATATCATCGAGTAATTTCCCAGCTAACTTTGAACGACGTCCATAAGGACCAATTGTCCGAAAATAGATTATTACCAAAGCAATAGCAACTAATGCGGTAGGGATAATACTTATCAAAGTATTATTTGTTACAGACATAATTATAGCAAAGGCAGCAAGTATGAATGCCGAGAAACCGACGATAATACCAACGTTAGAGTGTCTTTCACCATTTAAATAAGATATCCAATCACTTATTGACAGCATATAAAAACCTCCTTTACCAATATTGATATTACCATAATCTAAATCAATTATCAGCTTTATGCAATATTTCTATAAGAGGACTTGATAAGTACTATATTATAGTACTATAATCCTGATATATATTACCTTATGAGGAAAAATGGCTTCAAAAATTATTAGAGTCGAAATAAATCCCAGCTACGAATGGGCAGAAGATGCAAAGGAAGCGGGAATTTCTCATCGTGAGTTGGAAGTACTTGCGCTGGTTATAAAAGGATACAAAAACAAAGAAATAGCTGAGATTTTAAATATTAAGCATCAGTCAGTGAAAAATCATATGCATAACCTTTATGCCAATCTTCGTGTAAAGAATAGTGCTCAAGCTATGGCAATAGCAATAGCTAAAAATTTAATTCGAGTAGAGCAAAAGTTAATGAATATGACTGTTAAATTTAGCTCAGAGAATTTTACAGCGGAACTAAATAAGCTACTCAGCGATGAAAATCCAAACTTGAGTGAGAAAGTAAAGAAAGAAGCTAGGATTTTCTTTAAAAGCCGTGGAATTGATGTTGAGGTATAAAGAAGTGAGCGAAGCTCCTAATGGTCTCGTCCTCTATACGAATAACACGTCACAAAGCTGTGTTGAGCCTGATGGATTGCCAACATTAGACGATATTATGGAGTGTGAGACAGAAAATTTTGTTGAGTATATAGACGAGCTGGCAGAGAAGGCGATAATACTAAAACACATCGAAGACCCACAAAGAGGCGTTATCGTTAAGCCAAGTAATAGCTCAAGGTATTTTCCTGGTTAGCCAAGAGCTCGGGAGTAAACCGTTTACACGCTCATTTATGCAGGCATACATTTGCTATTAATTACCTGTTAAATGGCGGTGATATATTCTCTCTTCGTGAGATTCTTGGGCATACCACCCTCGAGATGGTAAACCACTATCTCCACTTCACCAGTTCCCAAATTACCGCTCAACACCGTAAGTATTCACCGATGGACCGGATGCAGGAAAAAGAAGGGGAAATTGAGAGCAGCTAGTCAATAGTCTCCTTAGGCAAACAACTCCTTGAACCTAAGTCAGAGTGTAATGTAACTGATATATCAACCCCCAAGTTTTACGTTTGTCTTCTCCGACTTAGGGTAATTACCAATATTATGTTGACAAGTGCAATCAATGTAACATAAATTATACTCAAATTATTTACGATAATGGATTAAATGCAGTTTTAGAGGTGTGAATGGAAAACTTCGATAAACAACATATTAGTGACCAGCGAAATTACCTTTGGAATTACTTTCAATTACATGCTTCCCAAAGATTAACAACATTTAAATTCTATATTACAATATCAACTATAGTCTTTACAGGATACGTGGCTATATTAGGAGCAAGTTTTATTCCTATACTTGCTATACCCTTGGGTTTAATTTTGGGTCTTTTATCCGCTATATTTTGGAAATTAGATTCACGTAATAAACAATTGATAAAAAACGCAGAAGAAGCATTAAGATATCTCGAAAGTATTCCTGACTTCTCGGACAGTATTCAGGCGAACAACAAAGTAGCCAGTGTTTTGAAGATCTTCACATACGAAGAGGAACAGACTAACAGAATGAGGAAAAACAAATCGTTTTGGTTATGGAGAAATGTTTATAGTTATTCTAAATGCTTTAATGCGGTATTCGTAATTTTCGGAATCCTTGGTTTTCTAGGAGCTGTATATGCTATTGCGATTTCTTTTGTTGATAAATAGAGTGCCCTGCCCTCGCCAAAAGGAGTCTACTCTCTAGTTTAGGTTTCTGGTATTGAGGTTACGACAAATAATATATGTTATTCAAAAAACAATCCTGTAAGCCTAACTGCAGACCTGTATACTAGCTCGGGGAGAATGTATTTAGTTCCTTAGTAAGCATGCTTATGAAAATCTTATGCATCGGTTATTCCAATCGCTTTCCCTAGCAATCCTTTCTCGTACTCATCTAGCACGGTATTTAATCTACTTATATTATTTCTAATAAAATCTAAGCTTTCTTGAAGCTCCAATTGCGATAATTCCGTCAGTATATTTTCAATGTCACGAATGGCATCGACTGGGAATCCGTATTCGACGAGATAAAGTCCCAACGATGTTCTTACACCCAATTCAAAGAAGCGAATAATGGATGACATATCAAAATCATCCACATCATCACCATTCAATGTACATGCTTGTTTAAACAGGCTTTCAAACAACGAAAGTAACTGTGGGATTTCATATTCAATAATATTCCTGATTTGTGTAAAAACAGTTAAATATGCCTTATCTATTGCACCCTCAAGATTTTTCATGGTTTTGCCTAGCTGATATTCCATTAATCCTTCAAAATGCCTTTTGCAGTATCTATCGCTGATAGCCCAGTATGATACCCTTTTTGAATCAGTTATTATGCCAACATGGGTGAGCGATTCTAATATACTGTTCATCATATTATTCTTAAGAAAGAAAGGAATATTTCCAGGTTCATTAATTAAGGATTTGAATTGATCAATGTTTGCGATTAGATATGAAAGGTATTCTTCTTGAACATCTCTTGCGTACAGGCGATTCCTGATGAACACATTATCAGGCAACTTGTTTTTATCAAAGGTTTCTTCCCGTTGCGTTTTTACTACTCTGTTTTGATTAGATAAATCTCCGATTTCCGCATTATCGAAATCAATCTTTTTAATTGGTATATCATCATATATAGAAAAATTTAATTCAATATCATCATGGGATGCTATTTCTCGTTGTTTTTTATCTGCGTAAAACACTCTACCAATAAAATGGTGGTAGTATCTCCCTGCTCGCCCTCTAATATTTTTTAGCGCAAACGAGGTCATAGTTCTGGTACCTACGCTATTATTAACGATCAATACGTTCTTGGCATTTGTGTTTACTCCCTCAATTATCGTAGAAGTACAAAACAAATAGTCCATATCTCCAGAATTAAAAATATTTAATATTTCTTTTTGAATATATTTTGGGAATTTACCATGATGGACACCAAATCCAGCAGACAAGATGCTAATTAAACTCCAGTAATCGGATGATACAATCCTCCTACCATTAATAGTATGCTGAATTCCATATCTCCTTTTGAGATGCTGTATGAAATGACCATATTTTTGCAATACATTAGTATTATGGTCTAGATTAGAAATAATCTCTTTTGCGTAGTCCATAGAGTGACCGGGAGTTGAGCAGTAAATAATGGCTTGCCCTAAGTTGTTATCTTTCAGATAGGAAATTATAGCTTTTACTTTACTTTTCGTTGTTATAGGTTTCCCATCGTAATTAAAATCAATTTGTATATCACCTAGGAACGGATCTATTTCTTTCCCTTTTTTCGCCCATGCATCAACCTCTATTCTCAGCGTTGGCTCAAACGCTATTTGCTTCGCAGTAATATTATTACTGCTTAGATATTGCTTAAATCCTGGTTTTACATTGTCTAAATTTAAATAGGGACCCGCGATATAGTATTCGTTGACTATTTTTGAAAGTATATAGAGTGCTATTCTGAATGCTCTTGCCCGGTTCCTGATGTCATGACTATCAAAAACATCCTCGCTTGAAGCTGTTCTGCTTTTTGGGTTCTCGCTATTTTCGTCTCTATTTAGGTCTTCATCAATTTTATATACTTCATCAAAGAAGAAAAAATCGATATTTAAATTATCATAATCAGCTAATAATTTGAGCGTCCGCTCAGGTGTTAATATATAAATATTTCGATTATTAGTATCAACTTTGGAATAAACATTATTAATAACAGTATAATCAAGTTCAAGATTATTAATAAGCTGATTAATTACCAACGTGTTTTCATTTAGTAAAGCGACAGTAGGAAATACTAAAAGAACATTGTTATACCTATCATGGTTTAAATACAGAATTTCTCTGAGTATGAATGTTTTACCAAAAGAAGTTGGAGCGCTTACTATAAGCCTTTTTGTTTCAAGGGAATTGAATAAATCAATAATTTCTTTTTGTCGCTTATCGATTATATTATTTGCGTAGACTTTCGAAGAATAATAATTTTGAATTGCTTGTTGTCTTATATCATTCAAACCAGAATTATTCCATATTTCATCAATAGTTATTTTATTTTGGAAATTATATCCAAAAGTACGCATTACTTGAGCTGCATCAAATAATATGCTTCGGGATAGAGGATCTTTTTGATATTCTTCTTTATCGGATAAATAGCATACGAGATCTCTTAACCGGTTTGTCGCCTCATCAGTGCCGTCATATGTATTTATCTCATCTACAAGACTCTTCAAGTACTCCATACTATTTAATCCTTCTTAAATACGGATATCTTCTCTCTAAGTTCTTTAACGTTATTTACTGGAAATACATAGTAAATTATCTCGTAATTAAGACCTGCAGTTATCTTAAAGACCTTATCGTCGAAATATTCGACCACTTCATTTGTACATTCAACAATTTCATCCTGTAGTTTTTGCACATCCGAATATATTTCAGCTGTAAATACAAGAACGCAAGGAATTATTATCTTGACATTCCAAGATTCTAACAATTTTAACAATACCCCTTTTTTTTGTTCAGAAGTCCATTTATTCTTGATTGACTCAAAGCAAATCTCATTTATTTTATTTAGGATATCAGTAAGCGGGTTGTTTTTATCTGCCTTGTCAGCAATGTAATACATTGCGTCTGAAAAATAATCCGAAACATACTTCGTGTCCAGATCCGAGCCGATACTAGATTTACAATAAGCACAACTACCAGTCTTTATTTGACCGAGCCAAAGGGAAATCTCGCCTTCATATTTCGTAAAATAAAGAGCATCATACCCTTTGATTTCGGTATTGTCTCCCAATTGTTGGAATTTAGCACGCGTAATTAATTTATGGCTTAGAGGTTCGTAAACTTGAATTAAAATATCGAGGAGCACTTCACCTGTGGTTCCATCAGTAGTTGGATTTATTCTCTTGGGTAGCCTATTTTTATAGGCATATTTTGCAGCAATTTTTAAATCATCTAATATTCCAAGACGTCTATGTGTGTCTACTATCTCCTCCTCGGAAAAGGCGTAGAAAATCATGTTATCAATTATTAAGTCAGATAGTTGAGTAATAGCAGCAGTGCTGGCGATATGACTATAAGGTCGGTATTCGTATTGTTTTTTGACAGAATCATATTTGATTATGATGATCTTTGCTTTAGCTGAAATATATTCATCATATAAAGATCTATATTCATCAAAGACAGTCATTAAGAGTAATTCTCCTATAAGTGGGAAAAGCAACTATCGAGTAAATATTCAAAAACCTGGTGGCAGACCTGTGCCACCTTTTCTTCAAGCTCAGTATTTCACTTTATTTTAAGTCTAATCTCGTATGTTAATAACGTTTACCCATAAAATCAAACATCAGTATTTCCTACTGATAGCTCATAAGTCGGCCAGCTTATCCTCACATATTGATTTTTGGCTTCCATCAGGAAAGTACATTTATTTAACTTATTTTCAAATTCTGTCTATTCAGCTTATTCTTATTTATGAATGCCTGATTCAACCATGTTTTATGCAAGTCGTCTGTAAAATCGTATAATTAGCAATAATGGCCAAACTTTAGTGCACATACTATATCAATCAATGTACAAAGTCTAGTTACCTAGCTTTTACATACACCGAAAGATAATGAATCTCATCTTTCAGTATATGTAAAGCCTTGACTAAACGAACGCAGATTCCGCTCGAAAGGTTCTAGGTATTGAATGAAGTGAGGAGCCAGTTTACCACCTGCAAGTATCTCTTTCCCAAACTTTTTTGCGTTTGAGATGTATCTTTGATATGGTTGACTACACTGAGAAAAAGATATGGATATTATTTTAGTCAATATACCAATAGATAGCACGAAAAAACCCTATGACGACGCATTTCCATTTTCAAAAACCATCAATTTCGGCATTCTTGCGATTGCCAGTCACCTAGCAAATGAGAATTATCAGGTATTGCTATTTGATCCTCAGGTATCTAAAACTAATAATCCTTTAGACGAATTGTGCTCCCTTATCAGAAGTGAGAAGCCAGCAATCGTAGGCCTTTCATGTATTAGCGGGTTTGGATATGCCACATTCAAAGATTTTGCACATAAGTTAAAAAGGGAATTCCCGGAAGTTATGATAATAGGCGGAGGACAGCATCACATTGGACTATTAGCCAAGACCGTCCTCAAAGAGTGCTCTGCAGTCGACATTATTGTCAAAGGAGAAGGGGAGCAGATTGTACTGGAGTTGTTACGAAGTCTTAAAAGTGGGGATGGATTCGGTCACATACCAAATATAGTTTATCGGGATCCGTCAGGCGTACTGATTGAAACTTCCGCAAGTGATTTACTCAACTTAAATAATATTCCCAAATTGAATCATTCACTTTACCCCGATTTTCAAAGATTCCCACCCGTCATTGAGGTCAGTCGTGGTTGTCCGTATAAATGTGCATTTTGCTCATCTATTCGAAAAACTATCCTGGAAAAGAATATTACGAGTATTGTTGAAGAAGTTGAGCACATTGTTTCAATCTACCAATCGGAATCGATATCTATATATTTTGAAGCTCCGGTATTTCTTTTGAACAGTAATCAAATAGCCGAATTGACACAATTACGTACAGAAAAGCATTTGAGCTTCACATGGAGGGCTGACACTAGGGTCGAGTACTTGACCACAGAACGAATACAGTCTTTATTTACTTCAGGGATGCGAGTTGTTGATGTTGGACTTGAAAGTGGCTCTAAAGAAATTCTTGTAAGAATGAACAAGACGAAAAATCCGACAAATTATCTTCAATTGGTAAACTCCGCCCTGACAACTATCCGCCAGTTGAGTATGATTGCAAAACTAAATATACTCTTTTACCTGGGAGAAAATGCTCTCACTCTTGGTGAGACATACAATTTTCTCGAAACAAACAAAAGCAATGTGCAGGCACTTTCGGCATACCCTTTGTTAATGTATCCCGGGTCATATTTGTTTTTCACACAGGACGAAATATCAAAATATGGTGGCTCAATCGTGGCGACCCCAGAATGGAATAATCGTCACTTGAATCCAATTAATCCAAGCCCATATTTCACATATGATGAGTTACAGGATGTTGGTATCATACTCGGTAAATCCTACCAGAATATGAGGACGTTTTTCATGCAGAAGTCACAAGGTTATTTTTCACCTGGAACAACATACCAAGAATTTGAAGAGTATGTCCAGAAACGCGATATCGATCAGTTTCCTTTTTCACGCAATAGGAAAGAGATGCTTCAGGCACGACAGAGATTATCCAAGATCATTGGTAGCAAGAGCAGAACAAATTAAGGACGATAGGCTACTATGTCGTTTTGTAACCTCTATTTCAGGCAAAGCCGGTTCCCTCTAGCTGGGAGGTCGTGGATCGGACTTACGAGTTATCAAATCCTTTATACTGACCAGATATTTGTGAACAGAATACTAAAAAAGAACCTTTCTGGGGCTCAGTTATTTGATATTTTGGCAATAAAAGCATAAAATCAGGGTGTCGGTTGACCTAGTGTCTTCACACCCTGTACACAACCGACACAAAATCGCAGCTAGATGGTTGGTGCATAAAGAACTAGTCCGTATCTAGCTCTTATGCTCTGAATGTTTCATACCCCTCCCGCACCAGAAAGATGACAGCTATTAAGCCTACTATCGGGTCTGCTTGCCAAAATCCGAATAGATA
>SDBU01007740.1_pt1 | contig 12329 bp, 11 predicted proteins | sample 2277071 | NCBI WGS metagenome assembly SDBU01 (sample SAMN10397929, study PRJNA504765) | marine sediment metagenome | isolation source: marine sediment core GS08_GC12, 126 cmbsf | place: Arctic Ocean: Gakkel Ridge, Loki's castle | collected 2008
TTTTAATGAGAGGGTCGATGGTTCGAGCCCATCAAGCCTCAAAATAAACTCCACTTTGTGGAGTTTTTTTTGTGGCTTAGGAAGCCAAAAGTTTGGCTTTAGAGGCCATCTGCGAATTCATTTTACCGCTCAAGTCGGCCTTTTGCCCTATAGCAAACTTTTCAGGCTCCGCAAACTCGATTTGAGTTTGCTGCGCCCTCCAAAGTTTCCTCTAGGGAAAAATTCCTTCCCTTTGCGGCAAAAGCAATTCGCAGATGGCCTCTTTGGGCTCGAAGTCGGAGGCGATGTTTTGCGAAGCAAAACCGCAGGAGACCGGCCCTGGAAGCGGGAGACGAAGTCCCCGGGGAAGGGCGAGCCCTGATCACAAACTTGGAAGAAAAAAGAAAGAAAACATTTTGTAGGGGAGCTCTGAAAGCCCCCATCAAGCCTCAATTAATTTGTAAACTTCGATTCCATTGATTGCATGGGAAATAAACAATCTTTATTCCAGGTGTTTTTTAGGCTTTTTTTTCTATTGTTTTTATAGTTAACGCTTTACGTCTGATGACCGGTTGTAATCTATTAATAATGAGTGGGATAGGATCGGGAATTAAAAATTATTATATTGTAAATAAATCAAGTTTATTGTATAATTATTTTTATAAAAACATACATGGAGCAAAATAATGCAGTCTTTAATATCTGGATTTTCTAGTCTTACCGACTCGGTTATCCAAAATTTGCCGAACATCCTACCGGCTATTGTAAGCACTGCAGTAAAAGCGGGCTCGCAAGACCCGCGTATCGGAAAAATTGTAGGTGGGATGGGCTTGATCGGCTCAGGAGTTTGCCTGATTACAGCCAGTAGGGTACCAAAAAGTCTAAAATCATGGCTCTGGAATAGAACAAACTCATCTTATTCTGTAAGAGAAGCTTATGCAAAAACAGCTCTGCAGTGGGGATGTGCAGGAGTTGGAATTGTTGCGACGAGTTATGGGATTTATAATGTCGCGATAGGGCTGATGGAAATAATCTATCCGTCAATGAGTGATGAAGATCTATACCTAGTTTGCCATGACAACAAGCCAAAACATGATCAAAAGGCCGGACATATTCTTCCTCGGTTGGGTATCGTAAATTCCAGAAACGGCGAGTACACTGCAATTGAAGTGAATAAAAGTAACCCTTTGGCTCAGTCAAAGGATCTGGAGTCCCTCACTTGGGTCAAAGATAATGAATATCTTGTTTGTGAAAGTCAGGGACGCTGTTTTCATATTGGCATCGAGGAAGGGGAAGAAGGATATTCGGCTTCAGTCATCAAGCAGTTCATGCTTCCAGTTCCTGAAGGTCGATTTTATAACATTGAAGCAGTAGCAATAAGAGATCAGGGCGCAAAAGTCTGCTGGTCCCATAGGGGCGGCATCTATGCTGGAGAAGAACCTTGGAAACGTTGCGGCCCGATAGATCTTGAGTCTGGAATTGTTCCGAGTTTTTCTGAAGAGGAAGTAGAAGATCCCTTTGGAATACTTAATAAGTTAAATCGTGCTATTTCTGATCACGCAGTTGGTCCTAAAACAGGCGCCGACTATTTCATGGCTACAATTGATACAGAAGGATCTGAAGGGATTGCTGCAACAGAAGATGTGGCATATAGTATTCTATATACTAATGGCCAATGCCTAGAATTGTTCCCCGGAGAAATGGCGGAAGCTCTTTCTGTTAGCCCCGATGAATCTACATTCACTTTTGCTACAGACAACGAAGCTGCTGGTTCGAAAATATGTCAATATGATCTTAATAAAAATTCATTGCATTGCTCTAAGATTCGTGAAGGGGAAGAGTACGGAATTGGGGGCATCGCTCCTCTTAGAACTTAATTGTTGGCCTCCAGGAAAACCATCTATAACCGCCTTTATCAAAAAAGCCATCTGAGAGCTGAAAAGAAAACAAAATTCTCCCCGATCAAGCTTCTGGCTTGATTCCCGCAATAGTCTGATAGGAGCAAACATCCTGTGGATGTTTGCGGGCGGAATCGAGGTGGAAGATGTCTTGCTCCGCAAGAAACTGGAACTGGGGAAGTGAGGGACCTCTGAGTCCCGAACCGGGCATGCGCCCATCAAGCCTCAAATCCTTATCTTACTTATTTTGAGCAATTTCAATAATTTTAGCTTTTCAAAATGATTTTTTTTTGCATATTTTTATTGACCGACCGTCGGTCAGTTTGCTATGATGGTGTTTTTAGTGAGGGGAATGATGGTCAGAACAGTAAAAAAACCAAAACAGCGGCGCCATGAGATTGTAAAAGCAAGTCGGGAATTATTTCTCAAGCAAGGTTATGAAAATACGACCATGCAAGATGTCATGACAAAGTTGCAGATCGCAAAGGGAACTACTTATCATTACTTCAAATCCAAAGAGGCGTTATTAGAAGCTGTCGTTGAGGACATGGTGACTGAATACATGGCTATAGTTGAGAAAGCGTTGAATGAATGCGAAGGCGATGCGCTTGATAAAATGCGAGTGCTGGTTACTGCTGGAAGAGTTGCTCCTAGCCAACCGGACACTGTAGAGGATTTGCATCGTCCTGGCAACGTGGGACTGCATGTGCGTCTCTTGGCCGTTACTCTTTCCAGATTGGCGCCTCTATATGCTCGCGTGATTTCCCAGGGATGTGAAGAAGGTCTTTTTCGTACAGAGCATCCACTAGAGTGTGCGGAAATGATATTGGCGGGAATTCAATTTATCACGGATGTTGGATGTTATCCCTGGAACCCGCAAGACCTAAAGCGACGCTCTCGAGCCATTCCTAGGCTGTTTGAAAATCAGTTGCAAGCTCCGAAAAATGCCTTTAATTTTTTGTATGAAAAAATATGAGTCCAAAAATTGTTAAAATGAGGTTTGTCATGCCACCACCTACTATCTACCACCCGGTGGTGTTTTATCTAGTCACAATTTTAATAGCATTCATTCTGGGCTTGATTGCAGCCTATGCAATGAAACAGCTTCAGATGCCTCTTCTGCTTTTGAACCTCTGTGTGCCATGCATCACAGCAATTGTCATGATCTTTGCCTCCCGTAATGAAATCCTTATCCAGGATTTTTGGAACAGGTTGTTTCTCTTCAAAATCAGCCCCAACTACCTAATAGTGATCCTGTTTCTTATGCCGTGCATTGTTTTCTTGGCTACTGCAATATCTTTGCTTTTTGGTTACTCTACCGCTCAATTTTCTATTAGTAATGATCTTAGTGTCATGAAGGGATGGGCCATTCTTGGCATTGCCATTCCGCTGTTATTAGCACCCATCATTGAAGAGCTTGGTTGGCGAGGATATGGGGTGGATAGCCTTAGGGCCAATTTTAATTTATTTACAACGTCAGTGATATTTGGTCTTCTTTGGGCAGTTTGGCATCTGCCTGCATTCTTTATTAAAGGCTATTATCATAACCAACTTTGGGATTTGGGAACAATCTATGTCATTAACTTTTTTGTAAGCGTTTTCGTTATTGCCTTCTTGATGAACTGGGTCTATTACAAAACAGATCGAAGTATTCCTGCTGTTATGTTATTTCATTCGATATTGAATCTCTCCTTTATGCTCTTTAAAACGGAACCTTTTACAAAGTGTATTGTGACGATTCTTCTATGCGCTATTATAATTAGCATTATTGTTTATGATAGAAACTTTTTCTTTAATCAAAGCATTATACCAAGAAAATAGAGGATGTTCAGAACTTTTTATTGTTTCATACTCTTTTTCTCGCTATTTCTTATCCAGAGTTTTGTTTTGGCATCATCAAATACCGTGAATCAACGAATAGAATGTGAGCTCGATCGTCTGAAGAGCCAGTATGAATTTCCAGGCATAACAGTTGCCTATGTGTTGCCAGATGGGTCTGTAGGTGAGGTTGCTAGTGGAGTCGCAGATATGGAAACTAGAGAGCCCATGACTCCGCGGTCTCGGATGCTTGCTGCCAGCATTGGAAAAACCTTAGTTGCTGCGACAGCTCTCGCTTTGGCCAAGGAAGGGCATTTGCATCTGGATGATCCCCTCTCATGCTGGCTGGGTCATTACAATTGGTATTCCCGTTTGCCCAATAGTGAGGCAATCACTCTTAGACACTTGCTGACACATAGTTCAGGACTACCCGACCATATCTGCACGACAACCTTTTTGGAGTCGTTTCCTCAAAGGGGATTGGATAGTGACAATTCTTTTTCACCTAAATCGCTGATTACATGCATTTTAGATCAAGCACCGTTATTTGAAGTTGGTCAGGGCTGGGCATACACAGATACTGGATACATTCTATTAGGTCTTGTTATTGAAAGAGTGACTGGAAATGGTTGCTATGAAGAAATCAATCGACGGTTTCTAAAGCCTCTTCATCTAGAGATGACAAGTCCATCAGATCGACCAACGCTTCCAGGTTTGGTGGCAGGCTATACATCTAAGGACAACATATTTAATTTGCCTGAAAAATCCATTGATGAGTCTGGGACAATGGTTTGGAATCCTATTATAGAATGGACTGGTGGAGGTTTAATTAGCACTTCCCGCGATCTGGCTGTATGGGCGAAGCTCCTTTATGAAGGTCATGCTATGCAGGCCGATTATTTGACAGATCTATTTTATTCAGTACCTACTGGTGATGAAGAATCTGGAGTTCGGTATGGCGCAGGGGTTTCCATACAGCAAAAGGGGGATTTAGGATTAGTGTGGGGACATGGCGGTGTGATTCCAGGGTATATTTCTAGCATGCGTTATTATCCTAAGTATGGAATTTCCATTGCCTTTCAAATTAATACCGATAGTATTGTACATAATAAAATAGATTCTGTCGGTGACATAGAACATCGTCTAGCAGAAATTCTCATTAGATCACTTGCGATTGAATAGTAATTTTGACAGGGGAAAATAAGGGACCTCTTTCGTCCCGAACCGGGCATGCGCCCCATCAAACTTTATCGTTTTTTTTGTCTGTTTCTACGCTTTTTTCGTTAGAATTATCATTCTCGAAATCACAACATCCTCTTTGCTAAAGACTTGAGATTTGAAGATTATGCTTGAAAACATAATGTTTTATAACATATTATGATGAATGAAGAAGGAATAGGGGATAAAGATGAAATTCGTCGATAGGAAGGAAGAGCTCAGTCGATTGAGGGGGATTAATCAAGCATCTAAAGCCAGCGTTGCTGTGATTTGGGGTCGTCGTCGAATAGGGAAAACCCGACTATTGCTGGAATGGGTTGATCAGCATGGTGGGGTATATTATGCTTCAGATGAATCTGCCGGAGCCATTCAGAGAAAATATTTTGCGAATGCATTAGAACAGGCGCTGCCGAATTTTGCTCAAGTAGACTATCCTGATTGGATATCTTTTTTTACTTGTTTAGCTCGAGATGCGAAGCAAGCAAAATGGAAAGGGCCTATTGTCATTGATGAATTGCCTTATTTGATCTCCGTTTCTCCTGAACTTCCAAGTATTTTGCAAAAATTTATTGATCATGATGCGAAAAAAGCAAATCTCCACATAGTTTTCTGTGGCTCTTCACAAAGGATGATGCAAGGGGCAATTTTACATTCATCAGCTCCTTTATATGGAAGAGCGGATGAAATTCTTAAACTGGGTCCAATTCCTATTGGATATATGAAAGAAGCTCTAAATATAAAGTCTGCAAGAAAAATTATAGAAACATATGCCATTTGGGGAGGGATTCCCCGTTACTGGGAGCTCATTGAAAAAAATAAAAAAAATTTCTTAGACACAATTGATCATGTTGTTCTTAATCCGATGGGTCCTTTGAATGAAGAACCGAATCGATTACTACTTGAAGAATTACCTTCGGCAATCCATCTGCGACCCATCTTAGATGCTATTGGTCTTGGAGCAAATCGACTTTCTGAAGTAGCAAGTCGGATCAATCAACCGATTACTTCCTTGACGCGACCAATGCAGAGACTATTAGAACTTGATTTTATCCAAAAAGAAACTCCTTATGGTGTCAATGCACATAATTCCAAAAAAACACTCTATAAAATCAAAGATCCTTTTCTTCGATTTTGGTTCACAGTTATTGCTCCAAGAAAAAGCATTTTTTCACAGGCTACTTCAAGGAGTAGAAAAAAATGGTTAAAAGAAGCTCTTCCTCATCTTTTTTCTATTGCTTGGGAAGATTTATGTCGCGAGGCAGTGCCAGCTCTTTCAGAGAAATGGGGTGGCGAGATCTTTGGCAAAGCAGGCCGTTTTTGGAGTGGACAAGGAGGAGAATGGGACATTCTATCGGAATCAGAAAGTGGCTCTACTTTACTCATCGGTGAGGCAAAGTGGACAGAAAGACCACCTACGACAGCATTCATTAAGAAAGTCATTGGTGAGTTGAAAAGAAAACGCATTCCTCCGATCAAGCGTCATTCGAATGCTCAGTGTATGTATGTTTTATTTATCCCCGAAAAACCCAAAGGGTTGATTGATTTACAAGGTGTGAAAATCGTCGAAGCAAAAGATGTTGTGCAAGCCTTAAAATGAAAAAATTCATTTTTTTTTGCTTTCAATGGAATCAATTGGAATATTTCATGATTTTTCCTCTTGATTGTAAATTCATTTTATTTTTATAATGGAGGCTATCCAAGGAGAATTATCTCCTAATTATGGAAGGATAGATATGTTAAAGAAAATAGTTTGCAACACTCAAGGTTACGCATCACTTTCGTTGTGCATGCGTGCAGCTGTATTTTCATCTTCTCTCCATTCTTTCCATCATCACGGGCATTTCACCCATTAATTTTTTCACCAACATTTTTTTGAACTTTATCTAATTTATTATTAGGTAGTTGTTATAGATTTTTACAAAACCTGCCTTGAAAAGGCTAGGCCTCAATTAAACCTGATAAATTCGCTATCTATGGAGGGATAGTATCATGTATATATCTGAATTTGAAAAAGTGAGCCCTTGCTTACTTCGTCTTTCTATCTTTTTTTCTGGTAACTCTACCAGCCATTCTTCTCATTTGCATGGGCATCCTGCCCATTAATCCCAAACAATTAAATTAATTTTTTTACTTTTTTATTGCGTCCAGAGATTTTTTTCTAGGATGCTCCAAGTTATTTATAAACAAAAAATGAGAGGAACAATTTTATGAGTATATATTTACGAACTTTAGTGCCAGGCTCATTGGAGATTAAATTCAAAAAAGATGGAGATGCCGCTACTCAAGGGCTCAAAAAGTATATTTGTCTTCTGAAGATTGCTCAGGAGGCATTTACTGCTTTTCAACAGGGAAATTTCAAAGAGTTTGATGCTCTTGTTGGGGAAAATGCCTGTCAAATTCGAGCCGTTAAAGTTGCGATGATTGCATCGAAAAAATTGGTAGATTCAGATCCCCTAGTAAAATCTATCAAACAACAGCTTGAAAAGCTCCCCAAAGAGCTCCCAACTAGTGCTGGATCTGAAAGTGAAAAAATAAAACCGAAGAACAAGGACAAATCTCCTGAGGCAGCTTTTTTGAGTGGAAAAGATCAAAGTGGAAAATCCTTAGAAACATTGTTAAAGGAAGAGGATATTCAGCTATCCACTGAGGCAGCTTTTTTGTTAAACGCTTATATCTGTAATGTTGCAAAAAAAGTTGATAATAGCCACGGCGAGCTTAGGAGAAAAGAAGAGTGCTCTCCAGATGGATTAGTACAGAAGTTTGGTGCTGCTCCTCCTAATTTTGCGAAGAAGATCATGTGGAATGCGCGTATTTTCCTGGCCAATGCTTCAGTTAGATTTGTGCAAGATCAGACTGCTTCGCTTGGCGATAGTCATCTGCAACAGATGACTTCTACAGAATTTGAGTTTGGCTTTAATAATAATTTACCCTCTCTTCCAATGTTTTGGACCTATAAGACATTGCTCCTTGCTGCGAGACGAGAAGGGATCCCCCTGATTTTTCGAGTTAGTTTTCAAGCCACTGATAAGAAGGATCGCCAAGTCCGGCAATCGTATATCTTTTTGCAACCAGGTGAGGAGGGCTATGAGCTGCGGGATCTTCCGAGGGATCCTTCAGAAAAAGATCGAAAAAAAGCGGCGATTTTTATTGATGGGGTTGCTCGGGCGAAGCTAAGTGATCTCCCCACCAACCAACAATGGAAGGAGAAGCTATCTTCCCTTAACTTGAAAGCTATTTTCGCTGGAGCTGCTGTGCACAGACAGTACCCAGATGAAAAGCAAGATTTTTTGCGTATAATCAAAAAGGCTTTCAAAGATAAAGAGTTTTATGAAGAGATTTATCAAGAGTTTTTAGAAAGTCAGAAGCTAGCTCAAACAGAGGGCTTCTCTGAGGAAAATCCAAGCATGTTCTTCATTCAACACGTTTATCCGATCTCTCTTGGAAAAGCAGTAGATGAACTAGGAGCCGAATGATGAAAAAGCAATCATGGTGGCAACTCTTGAGTATTCAAGCAGGGGGGACTCTTTGCCTCCCTGTGATTTTGGTGGGACAGCTTATCTGTCAAAAATATGGATGGTTAGCGGCTTGTTTGAGTTTGGGGATTGGGAATCTATTTTTGCTGGGCATCGGATTGTTGCTTGCCTCTTTAAGTACCCATAAGCCTACCAGCACTGTCGAGCAGGCTGCCCGATACTTTGGCAATAAAGGGAGGATTCTTTTTGCCTCGTTGATGATTTTTTCAATGTTGGGTTGGTTTGGGATCCAGCTAAACATGATGAGTCTGAGTTTTGGACATCTGTTTGCAATGATGGGGATTGTTCTCAATCCCCTTTCTCTCAACATAAGCATTGGAATTGCGATGAGCTGCGTGATGTGTTTTGGAATGAAGGCCATGAAATGGTTGTCCAATCTCACTTCCCCTTTGATGGGATTGACGATGCTCTATGCGATTTTTTTCTCAGCGGGAACTTTTGCTCCTATTGCTCCTTTATCGATTTCGTTTCTTGGTGGAGTTTCTCTGATTATTGGCGCCAATATTGCGGCGGTCATTGATTTGCCCACCTTTTTTCAATATGCCAAGTCAAAAAGGGATGCCTATATCTGCATCTGGTTGCTTTTTGGCCTGATCGTCCCTTTTATCGAAGGGGTGGGCATTTTCCTAACAGCAATGACGCAGGGAGATTCAATCTTAGGGGTATTGCAATCTGGGGGCGGAATGCTATGGAATATTTGGGTAAGCTGTTTTGTGATTTTTGCAGGATGGACAACAAACAACGCCAATCTATACTCTGCCATCACATCTTCTTATTCTCTTCCTGGGAAGTTCTCTTCCATGGGGCGGACTCTGGCTTTTGGCCTTTTGGGGGTTCTATTTGCATGTCTCAATCCTCTGGGAAATATTGAAGCTGTCCTCGAAATGATTGGCATTTCAATTGGGGGGATGGGAGCGGTCATGATTTCGAATTTCCTTTTGGGAAAAAAATATAGAACCCCTTCTTGGGTTTCTTTTTTGAGTTGGATTCTTGGACTCACTTTGGGGATCTCATCCGCAATCTTTGGGGTCTTCATCACAGGGGTTCCAGCTTTTGATGCTTTTATTGCAGCATCTGTCTCGCAAATTGTTTTAAGTTTTATTTTTGGAGAGAGGTATATTTATGAAACAAATAACAGTCAATGACTTAGAAAAATTAAGTATCGGAAGCGCAATTTTGGGTTCCGGAGGAGGTGGAGATCCATCATATCCTCTTCTTATGGTGAAGAACGCGATTGAAAAATATGGACCAATCGATGTGATTTCAATCGAAGATCTGAAAGAAAATGATTTAGTCATTCCTCTTTCATTTATGGGGGCTCCCTTAATAAATACTGAGAGGTTGCAAAGTGGCAGTGAGCTTGAGGCGATCCTTCAAACGATTGAAAAAAGACTGGGGCAAAAACCCACAGTATTAATGCCGGCCGAAATTGGAGGGGCAAATGCGTTCACCCCCCTCCTAATCGCTGCAAAACGGAGAATCCCCGTTTTAGATGCAGATATGATTGGAAGGGCTTTTCCAGAGCTCCAAATGAGTAGCTGCTATCTGAGAGAGCTCAGCGCGACGCCTGCTGTGATGGCCGATTGCATGGGAAACACCATTATTTTGGAGACCCGCGATGCCAACACTTTGGAACGAATGGCAAGGGCGATCACGGTAGCAATGGGATCTAGTAGCGCAGTAGGATTCTATTTTATGTCTGGATCCGATGTTGCAGGCTCGGTCATCCCCAACACTCTGTCTCAAGCTTTGGCCCTCGGCGAAATTGTCATTAAAGCGCGAGAAGAAAGTACAGATCCCATAAGTGCCCTTGTCGAAGCATCAAATGGAAGGATTTTAGGCAGAGGAACACTGATTGATATTGACCAATCGATTGAAAAGGGGTTTTTACAAGGATCTGCATCTATTCTCTGTGAGGGTGAAAAAATGAAGCTGTTTTTTCAAAATGAGTTTCTTCTAGCAAAAAAAGGTGAAGATATCCTTAGTTCGACGCCAGAACTTTTAGTTCTTCTGGAGGAAAATAGTGGGACCCCCATCACGAGTGAAGCTCTTCGCTATGGCCTTCAAGTGGCTCTAATTGCGATTCCAGCTCCTGAAATTTGGCAAACCCCCGAGGGCCTCGAATTGGTGGGGCCTCAAGTGTTTGGCTATGAACCGATTCAAGGGGAGGCAATATTATGATTATAGGTGTAGATATCGGTGGGACCAACACAGATGCAGTCCTCATAGATGAAAATGAAAACTTGATCTGTTTTGCTAAAACGGCAACCACAGAAGACATTAGCTATGGGTTTTACACAGCTGTAAAAAAAGCACTAGAAAAAAGTCGTGTGCGTCCAGATACCATTAAGGGAATCTATGTGGGGACAACGCACGCGACAAATGCAATTCTACAAAAGAAAAATCTCAATCAAGTAGGGGTAATCCGATTAGCAGGGCAACGACCCGATGTGCTTCCTGTGGCATATGCATGGCCAAAAGATCTCAGAGATGCAGTTCTCTTTGGCTCCGAAACAATTGGTGGAGGCTTTGAATGTCATGGTGGAGAGCTTTCTCCTCTTTCAGATGTAGAGATTCGAGACGCAGTAAAAAAGCTCCTAGAAAATGGGGTGAATAGCATTGCCGTGATCGGTGTTTTCTCTCCTTTGAATGACAAGCAGGAAAAAAGAGTAGCCGAAATAATTCAAGAATGCGCAGGGCCTCTTTTCCCCATTTCTGTTTCTTCTCAAATCGGGGGAATTGGGTTTATAGAGCGGGAAAATTCCACAATTATCAATGCATCTTTAAAAAAGGTGATGCAGATGGGGTTTGTTTCTCTGCAAAATAAGTGTGATCAATTGAAGCTTTCTTGTCCTCTGATGATCACTCAGAATGATGGGAGTTTAATTAGCATCGAGCGGGCAATAGAATACCCTGTATTGACAATTTCCGCAGGTCCGACGAACTCTTTTATCGGGGGATCGAAGCTAGCTGGATTAGAGGATGCTATAGTGGTTGACATTGGAGGAACTTCTTCAGATGCAGGCATTGTTCGCCGAGGTTTTCCTTTGAGAAGTTTGAATAAATCAAACATTGGGGGAATTTCTCTCAATTTCCCCATGCCCGATGTTTTGTCCATCGCCCTTGGAGGAGGCAGTGTCATCAGCTACTTGAAAAATGAGCCTATAATTGGTCCTGAAAGCATTGCAAAAAAGCTTATGAAAGATGCTGTCAGTTTTGGAGGGGATATGATCACTCTTACAGACATCGCGCTTTTCAAGGGATATATAGACATCGGAGGGGCAAAGGTACCACTCGTACCGGATGCGGATAAGATTTTTGATCAAGTTAGGACCAAACTCAGCGATTTGGTTATAAAAATCAGAGGGGAATACACGGAATTTCCTGTCGTACTGGTGGGAGGTGGAGCAGCACTTCTCGCATCAACGCTTCCCGGAAAACACTATCAAATCCCCCCAAGCTATCAAGTTGCCAATGCATATGGGGCTGCTTTAGCAGAGGTTTCAGGAATGGTAGATACCGTTCTCAGCTTGGAAAACCGAGAAGAAACTTTAGATAAGTTGTATGAATCGGCAAAAAAAAGAGCACTAGAACAAGGAGCAGACATAAAAACCTTAAGACTTGTAGACCAACAAATCCTCCCCTACTCATATGTGCCGAACAAGATGGCCCGGGTAGTCGTGCGTTTTTGTGGTAAAAAGATCAGATAGATATGTGTTTTTTTGAGACTTCATTTCTTTCTGGAAATTGCCACAAGAACGATTCCTAAGACAGTGAAAATGCCACCACCAATAAAGCAGAGCATGACCGGGAGCTCATATTCATCGACTTGTCGATAATATTTTTCTTTTACACTTTTAGTGACGTCCTTCGTGATCCTATC
>SDBU01007741.1_pt1 | contig 12328 bp, 13 predicted proteins | sample 2277071 | NCBI WGS metagenome assembly SDBU01 (sample SAMN10397929, study PRJNA504765) | marine sediment metagenome | isolation source: marine sediment core GS08_GC12, 126 cmbsf | place: Arctic Ocean: Gakkel Ridge, Loki's castle | collected 2008
TGAATGACCCCGAACCCTTCATGGGGCCAGATGATCCCACAAAATACGAAGCCATTGCCGCCTACTTTTTCAAGATCTTTCCGCAGCTGGCCGGCCTCAAATTCTCTCATCGTTGGTGCGGACCCATCGGGGTGGCCAGGGATCATGCCATGCATTTTATAAAAGCCATGGATGATCGAGTGGTCTGCCCACAGGGCTTTACCGGGCAAGGAGTGACCCCCACCCGTTTTGGCGCCCGTACTGCAACGCGCACCTGGGGCAGATCGCCACGGCCGAGCCGGAACTGCTGGCCATGGGCTACCAGATGCTGGCCATCAGCCGGGCCGACCCGAGGAGTTGGCTAAGACGCTGGACAAGCAACACTTGCCCCACCAACTCCTGTCCGACAGCGACGTGACGCTTGCCCGGTCGTTCGGCCTCGTATTCCTTGTTGACGACCCGACGCCGGAGAAGTACCGGGGGTCCGGCATCGACCTGGGGCAGGCTTCCGGCCGGACCCACCACCTGCTTCCGGTGCCGGCGGTGTCTACTGTGGATCAGCAGGGGATCATTCGCTTTGCTCATTGGGATCCCGACTATAAGGAACCACTGGCTCCTGAAGTGCTGCTGGCAGAGGCACGGAAGGTCATGGCTTCGATTGACTCCGGCTCCGGCAGTTCGAGGCCGTTATCTTGTGTCCCAGCAGGACATGCTATGATGAAAGAGGACCTGCGTGATCCAGAGACTTGGATCGGCGCCCACGGTGACGCGCTGTGTCGGCACGCGCTGCTGAAGGTTCCAGACCCAGAATTAGCGAAATACATGGTGCAGGATGCGACAATCGCCGCCTTGGAGTCGTACAAGTTCTTTCGGGGCGATTCGCCTCTGAGAACGTGGCCGACGAGGATTCTTCGCAACAGGATAGTCGACCGGCTTCGGCAGTCCATCCGGGAGCAGACCGGCGATGCCAGCAGACGATTCGGTTGATTGCTTGTTTGCCGGCAGTTGGGTGTGTGTCCCACGGCCGGGGGACTGTAGAATGATGCTCAATCATCTCACGTTGCGGCGATTCGGGAAGAAGACAGCCAGACTCGATGAGGCTGTCGGAACAGGCTCGTGCGCGTATCAACAAGGCGTTGCAGCAGCCTGCAGGATGACTGTCGACCGAAGCAGTTCAGAGGAACGGATGCCAGGGAGAATCGAATGAAACCGGCGGATGTCATCAGATCGGTCACGGCCGGCGGGAACGTCGAGGGTGAGGTACTTCGTCGCTATAAGGCCGGAGCCAGGCAGGCGGAAAAGGGCCTGTGTTGTCCCACCGAGTTCGACAGGGCCTCGCTTGACATCCTGCCGGCCGAGATCGTCGAGAAGGACTACGGCTGCGGAGACCCGTCCACGTACGTTCGCGCCGGTGAGACGGTGGTGGATCTGGGCAGCGGGGCCGGGAAGATCTGCTACATCCTGGCCCACAAGGTCGGGTCGCAAGGCCGGGTCATCGGGGTGGACTTCAACGATGACATGCTCGCCCTGTCGCGGAAGTACCTCGACGAGATGGCCGGCAAGCTCGGCTATCGTAACGTCCGCTTCGTGAAGGGCAAGATACAGGACCTGGTGCTGGACCTGGACAAGGCCCAGCACTGGCTGAGCCGGCGCCCCGTTGCCACGGTCGAGGATCTGTATGACTTCCAGGCCGAGTGCGACCGCCTTGGCCGCGAGGAACCGTTGATCGCCGACACCAGCGTGGATGTGGTGGTCTCCAACTGCGTGCTGAACCTCACCCGCCCGGAGGACAAGGGCAAGCTGTTCACCGAGATGCATCGCGTTCTCCGAAAGGGCGGTCGGGCTGTCATCTCCGACATCGTCTGCGATGAGGACCCGACTCCTGAAATTAAGGCCGATCCGGCGCTCTGGAGCGGCTGTATCGCCGGCGCGATGCGCGAGGACGAGTTCCTGGAGATGTTCGAACGGGCGGGCTTCTACGGCATAGAACTCCTGGTCCGTCAGGCCGAACCGTGGCAGGTGATCGACGGCATTGAGTTCCGCTCGGTCACCGTGCAGGCGTTCAAGGGCAAGGAAGGCCCGTGCATCGAACGCAACCAGGCGGTCATTTACACGGGCCCATGGAAGTGTGTCTGCGACGACGACGGCCACACGCTCCAGCGCGGCCGGCGCATGGCCGTTTGCGGCAAGACCTTCGGCATCATGACCGACGCCAACGGTCCATACGCCGGGCAGATCGTTCCGGTGCCTCCGCGAGAGGACGTGCCGCCGCAGGAGGAGGAGCCCTTCGACTGCAGCCGGAGCAGTACCCGACATCCTCGCGAGACTAAGGGGCTGGAGTACCATCCGACGGTGACCCCCAAGGACGGACCATGCTGCGGGACGGACTGCAGCGACACCGGGGGAGGGGGCGGCGTATGAAATGTGACTTCGTCGAGACAAGATGCCCCTTTACGTTGACATTGGAGAACCCATGTCGCGGACATCATCAGTAGAGGGACTGAATCGCTTCGAGGCCCTGGCTTCGCCGGATCGTCACGGAATGACAGGCCTCGACATAGATACCATCCAGGTCAACGTCGGCCTGCGGTGCAACCAGAGCTGTCGGCACTGCCACCTGGAATGCTCCCCCACCCACACCGAGGAGATGGACTGGGGAGCGATGTCGGCCGTGAAGGGGGCGGCTCTGCAGGCCGGGGTGTCGTTGGTGGACATCACCGGCGGCGCGCCGGAGTTGAACCCGCACCTGCGCCGTTTCATCGGCGAGCTGCGTGAAGTGGAACTGGACGTGCAGGTGCGGACGAACCTCACGGTGCTCCTGGAGCGTAGCCAGGAGGGCATGATTCACTTCCTGCGCGATCACGCGGTGCGGCTGGCGGCTTCCATGCCGTGCTACCTGAAAGAGAACGTGGATGCCCAGCGAGGGCCGCATGCCCACGCCCGCAGCATCGAAGCGATCCGCCGCCTCAATGAGGCCGGATACGGCACGGAGGGCGGACATCAACTCAACTTGGTCTACAACCCGGCCGGTCCGTTCCTGCCGCCGGACCAGGCGGAGTTGGAGCAGGATTACCGCCGCGAGCTGGCGGGCCGCTTCGGGATCAGTTTCACCCATCTGCTGACGGTCACCAACATGCCGCTAGGCCGATTCGGACGCCAGTTGAGGGCGGAAGATCGCGAGGCCGAGTACATGCGGCTGCTGGAGGAGTCATTCAATCCCCCGACCGTGCCGAATCTCATGTGCCGCCACCAGGTGAGCGTCGGCTGGGACGGCACACTGTACGACTGCGACTTCAACCTGGCCTTGAACCTGCCGGTGAATCACAGCGCCCCCGGTCACATCCGCCGGTTCGATCCGGCCCGGCTGCGATGCCGGCGTATTGTCACCGGGGAGCACTGCTTCGGCTGCACGGCCGGGCATGGGTCGTCGTGCGGCGGGTCGCTGACATGAAGACCGATGCACAGACTGTCGCCCAGGGCGACGGGAATGAGAAAGGCGGTGCGATATGAAACGCAGAATGAGACTCGCGCTGGGCATCGGCCTGGTGCTGCTGGTCTTGGCGGGCGCGGCGGCCTACGTAGCCCACCGTGAGTTCATCGGGGTCGAGATGTTCGATGCGGATTTCTACGCCGACATCGACAAGGACAACGCCGAGTTCTCCTACGACAGCTACGCGACGGTGCTGGACAAGCACGTGGACGAGAAGGGCATGGTCGACTACGCCGCCATGAAGGAACATCCGGCGGAGTTGCACCGGTTCGTGCGGGCCCTGGCCGCCGTTGAGCCGAAGACCTATGAGGCGTGGGACGAGCAGGCCAAGATCGCTTTCTGGATCAACGCCTACAACGCCCTGACACTCAAGGCCATCATCGACCATTACCCGATCAAGGCCGGAATGCTGTCCGGCTTGACATATCCGAAGAACAGCATTCGCCAGATTCCGGGCGTCTGGGACAAGATTCAGTTCCTGGTTATGGGCGAGCGGATGACGCTGGAGCAGATCGAGCACAAGACGCTGCGGGCAAAGTTTAACGTGCCCCGCATCCACGTCGCGCTTGTCTGCGCGGCCAAGGGTTGTCCGAGACTGCGTAAGGAGCCCTTTCTCGAGGAGAAACTGGATGCCCAGTTGGGCGACCAGTCCAAGGGCTTCCTGACCGATCCGGCCAAGTTTCGGATCGACCGCGACAACGGCAAGGTCCATCTGTCCAGCATCTTCAAGTGGTTCGGGGGCGACTTCATCAAGGGCCATGCCCCCACCGACGGTTTCGGCGACCACAGCAAAGCGGAGCGGGCCGTACTGAACTTCGCATCAACGTACCTCCCGAAGGAGCAAGCCGAGTACCTGCAGGCCGGCCAGTACTCTATCGAATACCTCCCTTATGACTGGCTGCTGAACGAGCAGAAGTAGGTGCACGTGAGAGCAGGCAGGTACAGATGGATGCTCCTTGTGGGGCTGGGGACAGCCGCGGTCGTCGCGATCATCGTGGCGGTCGTGTTGCATCCTGATCGAGTGCGGGCGGACGATCAGAAGCGGCAGCGGATTGACGAGTTGTACGCGGAGTACCGAGCATCCTTTCCGGACGTCCCGGAGATGACCGTTGAGCAACTCCTGGCGGGCCGGACGACAGATGACCTGGTGCTCGTCGACGTGAGGGAACCGGCGGAACAGGAAGTATCGATGATTCCCGGGGCTATCCCGGTCAGGCAGTTCGAGGCAGAAGGCAAGCGGCACGAGGCAAAGCGGATCGTGGTCTACTGCACCATCGGCTACCGCAGCGGCCTGTATGCCAGGAAGCTCAATGAGTTGGGGCAGCGAATCTTCAACCTCAAGGGCGGCATCCTGGCCTGGGCGCATGCCGGAGGAGCAGTAGTCGACCTCAACGGGCAGACGAACCGGGTGCACGTTTACGGCCGGGAGTGGAACCTGTTGCCGTGCGGGTACGAGGCGGTCTGGTGACCGCCGTCACAAGAGGGGACGGAAATGACAGTGGCAGAAGACGCGGTTGAGCTTATGGGAGATGGAATGAATTGCTCCCAGGCGATCTTGATCGCCCTCGGGGAACCGCTGGGGGTCGACCGCCGGACGGCTGTGGGCATCGCTTCGGCCTTTGGTGGTGGCATGGCGTGTACCGGTCAGACCTGCGGGGCCGTAACCGGGGGGTTGATGGTCATCGGCCTGCACTGCAGAAAGGCGCGATGGTTCGCTTCCCGCAGGGCGAGCCTTGCCTATGCCCTAGGCCGTGATTTCCTCCGAGAATTCGAGGCCCGCGAAGGTTCCACCCAGTGCAAGCAACTGCTGGAAGCTGCCGGGGTCGAAGGAAGCCCGGAACAGGCAATGGCCAGCGAGGTATACCGTACCCACTGCCAGAAGCTGGTGCACGACGCGGCAGAGATCCTCGGACGCCTTCTGGAGAACACGAATGTGGACGCCTAGCGCGCAAGCGAAAAGAAGGAGACACCAATGACCCATCAGCCCGATGAGAGCACCAGGAAGTCCGGACGCCGATGGGGCAAACTGATCGCCCTGAGCGCGATTCTGGTGGGTCTGGTCGTGGCGTCCTTCTTCCTGCCGCTCAAGGACTACGTGATCGCCGTCTTGGAGTGGACGCAGGGCTTGGGCTTCTGGGGGCCGTTCTTCGTGGCGGCATTCTACATCCTCGCCTGCGTGCTCCTGCTGCCCGGCGGGATCATCACGCTGGCGGCGGGTTTCCTGTTCGGCGTGCCGGTCGGGGCGGTCACCGTGTCGGTGGGCAGCACGCTGGGGGCCACTGCAGCCTTCCTGGTGGGCAGGACGTTCGCCCGCGACTGGGTGCGGCGGAAGGTCGCAGGCCGGCCGAAGTTTGAGGCCATCGACCGGGCCGTCGGCGAACAGGGGTTCAAGATCGTCCTGCTGACGCGCCTGAGCCCGATCTTCCCGTTCAACATGCAGAACTACGCCTACGGCCTGACGGGCGTGAAGCTCTGGAAGTACATGCTCGCCTCATGGGTCGGCATGCTGCCGGGCACGCTGGCCTACATCTACATTGGCTCGGGCTTGCGGTCATTGACCGAGGTCGCGGCCGGGCAGACCGAGGGCGGCTGGGTGCAGCAAGTGTTCTTCTGGGGCGGGCTTGTCGCAACCCTCGTGGTGATGGTGGTAGTGACTCGGATCGCCCAGAAGGCGATGAAACAAGCCATGCCCACGCCACCCGAGGACTCCCAGGAGAACGCCTGATGGCGTCACCGGCAGGGACCATACTGAGTGGATGCCTGTTCCTGCTCTCGATCGTGCTCGTGGAGCACTTCACCCTCCGTTGGACGATTCCGGCCGTGGGATGGATGCTCCTGTTGGGATTTGGCCATCCGTACCGCACCGCCATGCTCTGCTTGGCATTTGCATTGCTTTTGTTTGTGATGGTCGCGCATTTTACGGCCATGCGCCTGTATCTGCAGGGCATGAATCTTGAGCCAATACGCGTATCCTCGGAAGGAGGCAGAGCATGATCTCCTGTGCGGAACTTGGCCCGATGGATCAGCACAACAAGGAACTCCTTGCCAACGCCCATCCCTCGGATTGGGAGAATCCTACCCCCGCGGGCCGTTACAACATGGTGATCGTCGGCGCAGGCACTGCCGGGCTGGTGACGGCCGCCGGCGTGGCGGGCCTGGGTGGCAAGGTGGCCGTCGTCGAGCGCTACCTCTTCGGCGGCGACTGCCTGAACTTCGGCTGCGTGCCGAGCAAAACGCTGATCGCGGCCTCACGCGCCGCGGCCGAGGTACGCCGGGCCGATCGCTACGGCGTGACACCGGCCGCCGGCGAGGTGGACTTCCCAGCCGTCATGGAACGCGTCCGTCGCGTTCGAAGCGAGATCAGCCACCATGACGCCGTACAGAAGTTCCGGGACATGGGCGTGGACGTCTTCCTGGGGCAAGGCCGGTTCACGGGGCCCGACACGCTGGAGGTCGAAGGCCAAACGCTGCGGTTCGCCCGGGCGTGCATCGCCACCGGCGCGCGGGCGTTTCGGCCGGAGATCGAGGGGTTCGCCGAAGCCGGCTATTACACCAACGAGACGATCTTCTCCCTGACCGACTTGCCGCGTCGCTTGGCCGTGCTGGGTTCAGGACCATTGGGCTGTGAACTGGCGCAGGCGTTCGCTCGGCTGGGCAGCGACGTGACGATCATCGAGCGCGGCTCGCAGTTCCTCGGTAAGGAAGACCCCGACGCCGCGCAGATTGTCGGCCAGTCGTTCATGCGTGACGGCATCCATTGCGTCTTCAACGCCCAAGTCAAGCGAGTGACGACATCGCCCGCCGGCAAGCAGTTGCTGCTCGTGGTCGAGGGGGAGGAATCGTCGGTCGAGTCGGTCGAGGTGGACGCGATACTCGTCGGGTACGGCCGGGCCCCCAACGTGGACGGCCTGGGTCTGGAGGAAGCCGGCGTGGAGTACGATGCCCGCCACGGCGTGAAGGTGGACGACAGCCTGCGCACCACCAACAAGCGCATCTACGCCGCCGGCGACGTGTGCCTGAAGCACAAGTTCACGCACACCGCCGACGCCACGGCCAGGATTGTCATCCAGAATGCCCTGTTCTGGGGCCACAAGAAGCTCAGCGCCCTGACGATCTCCTGGTGCACCTACACCGACCCGGAAGTCGCGCACGTGGGGCTCCACGAGCACGAGGCGAAGGAGCTGGGCATCGAGGTGGACACCTTCACCAAGCCGTTCAAGGACAACGACCGCGCCCTGACCGAAAGCGAAGACGAAGGTTTCGTCCGCGTCCACGTCAAGAAGGGATCGGATCGGATCGTCGGGGCGACCATCGTCGGCCGGCATGCCGGCGACATGATCAGCGAGTTGTCCGTCGCCATGGCTGGGAACGTGGGCCTGGGCACGATCGCCGGCGTAATCCACCCGTATCCCACGCTCGCTGAAGCCATCAAGGGCGTGGGCGATAGGTACAACCGAACCCGGCTGACGCCGTTTACGGCGGGACTGCTCAGACGCATCCTGAAATGGCGTCGGTAAGCCTTGTCCATCGCCATGAGTGAAAGGTCTCTCGAGTGGCGCAGCAGCCCGATACACCCATGCCCAGCGCCGCGAGCCAATCGGCAGACATGATCTTCGGAGCTTGCAGGAAGCATTGGCTCTGGCCGGTGGGGGGGGGCATTCTGGCGGCGGGCATGTGGATGTCTGTTTGGGCCAGGGTCAACAACCACATCTCCGCCAGCGTTTTCGCACTGGCCAGCGCGGGCATGGGCGCGATCTATCTGGCATTGCTGGCCTTTCGGCCGAGCCAGGCTTCTCGAAGCCTCTGGGCGACGATAATCGTGGTGGCGATTCTGATGAGGCTGACATGGTTCTTCGTGCCGGCGTACAGTGGGGAAGACTACTGCCGATACCTCTGGGACGGAGCCGTCGCGGCCAGCGGCGTGGACCCATACCGGTACTCGCCCCAGCAGGTATTGGATGGACAGGTGGACAACCGAACGATTGAACGGCTCGCGCAGTCCGGCCGTTCAACGCTCGAAGGCATCAACCACCCTGAATTGCGGACGATCTACCCTCCGGTCGCCCAGGGCGCGTTCGCCTTGGCGTACTGGATCGCCCCTTTCAACCTCAGCAGTTGGCGAATTGTCCTGCTGGCCTTCGATGTCTTGGCGGCGCTGGCGGTGCTGGGGCTACTGTGGACGGCCCGACTGCCGTTGTCGCTCGTGTTCCTGTATCTCTGGAACCCACTGCTCGTGGCGGAAATCTACGGCGGCAGCCACATGGATATGCTGGCCGCCGCGTGGGTCACGATCTTCGCCTTGACACTGGCCACGAACCGCCCGATGGCTGCCACAGTGGCGCTGGCGCTGGCCATCGGCGTCAAGCTCTGGCCCGTTCTGCTATTGCCCTTCCTGGTTCGGGCGCTGTGGGGCAAATGGCGACGACTGGCGGCGGCGGCTGGGATTCTGGGGGCGCTGGTCGTCGTGATGGCGATTCCCTTCGCCAGCGCCTTCGGGGCGGAGTCCGACAGCGGCCTGCTCAGGTATGCACGAGTCTGGTCCGGGCGATCCGGTGCTTACCTGCCCTTCGGCGAGCTGGGGTGGTGGTTGAAGGGCTACTTGTCCCTCGATGTGAGCGGCCATTATGTCGGGCGTGCGCTGATGATGCTCGTGCTGCTGCCGGCCGCCTTGTGGCTGGGACTGAGGCGACCGGGCGACACCAGGGGATTGTGCAGACGCATGGCGCTGGTCATCCTGCTCATGCTGCTGCTGGCGCCGGTGCTCTGGCCGTGGTATTACGTCGCCGTCATTCCGCTGGCGGTCGTCGCGTCGCCGCGGCTGGGCCTGCTCCTCTGGACGGCCTTGCTGCCGTTGTGCTACCTGCAGGCCGCAGGGCTTTCAGCGGGGCAATTGACCTGGCTGGTCCACGTTCCTGTCTGGCTGGCGCTGGCGACCGACTGGGCCTGGCCGCACGTTGCCCGGCGGCTGGACAGGGGGGCCGCCCATGCTTGACGGGCTGACAGTCAACGTCATCATCCCCGCCCTGAACGAGGCGGCCTCCATCGGCAAGGTCCTGGCCGACATCCCCAACTGGGTGGACGACGTGGTCGTCGCGGACAACGGCTCCACCGACGATACAGCCGCCGTCGCCAGCGCCGCCGGCGCTCGCGTAGTGACCGAGCCGCGCCGAGGCTATGGTCAAGCCTGCCTGGCCGGCATGGCCGCCATCGACTTCTGCGACGTTGCCGTCTTCCTGGACGGCGACTACAGCGACTTCCCCGAACAGATGGACCGAATCGTCCGCCCCATCGCCGACGACCGCGCCGACATGGTGCTCGGCCGGCGCACCGCCATTCACGGCGACGCCCGGGCCTTCACACCGCCGCAGCGGTTCGGCACGGCTCTGGCCTGCGGCCTGATGCGACTGTTCTGGGGCGGGCGATACCGCGACATGGGGCCGTTCCGGGCGATCCGTTGGTCGAGCTTGCGTTCGCTGAAGATGCAGGACGCGACCTACGGCTGGACTGTCGAGATGCAGATCAAGGCCCTCCTGGCACGCCTTCGCGTGATGGAAACTCCGGTGGACTACCGCCGGCGGATCGGCGTCTCGAAAATCTCCGGCACCATCCGCGGCGTATGGGGCGCGGGTGTGAAGATCCTCGGGACCATCGGCAAGTATCTGCTATGCCCGCCGAGGTTGCCGAAGAGCCGGCCCGAAAGGCTGATCGTCTTGGGCCGCTGGCCCGTGCCGGGCAAGACCAAGACGCGTCTGATTTCCGCCCTGGGCCCTCTGGGCGCGGCCGAGCTTCAGCGGCGAATGACCCTCCGAACGGTGACCACGGCGCGCCGATGGGCGAGTGCGGGCCATCGCCAGGTCGAGCTCTGCCACGAAGGAGGCACCTGGCGGCAGATGCGCCGTTGGTTGGGGCCGGGGATGATTTACCGGCATCAGCATCGCGGCGACCTCGGCCATCGCATGGACCGGGCCCTGGCCGGGGCGTTCAACGAGGGGTGCCGGCAGGGGCTGCTGATCGGCACGGACAGCCCGGGCATCACGCCGGCCTTGCTGGACGAAGCGATGGCCGCCTTGGATCGCTGCGACCTGGTCCTGGGCCCCACGCTCGACGGCGGATACTGGCTGATCGGCATGAAGCGCCCGCTGCCGGTGTTCGAGGGCATCGCATGGAGCACGGATTCCGTTCTCCCGCGGACGCTCGAATTGGCCGAGCGGAATGGGCTTCGCGTTCACCTGCTCCCGGCGTTGGCCGACATCGACCTGCCGGAAGACCTGCCTCGCACCCGCGCGTTCTTCGACCCCCAACAGCCGGTGATCTCGGTCGTCATCCCCGCCTGGCACGAGGCGAGCAACATCGAGGCGACGATCCGATCGGCCACGGCCCCGGGCGTCGAGATCATCGTCGCCGACGGTGGCAGCAACGATGGTACGGCGGAGATCGCCAAGGCTCTCGGCGCCCAGGCGCTCCACAGCCGGCGCGGAAGGGCAGCTCAGCAGAACGCCGGGGCTGCCGTCGCCCAAGCCGATATTCTGCTGTTCCTCCACGCCGACACGGCACTGCCGCCCGGCTGGCACGGTGATGTGTTCGAATCCCTTCTTGACCCGTCGGCCGCTGGAGGGGGATTCCTCTGGACGACCGACCTCGACAGCCCCTACATGCGGGCCGCGAGCTTCTTCGTCCGCCTGCGCACCATCTATGGGCAGGAGCCTTGGGGCGACCAGGCAATCTTCGTTCGAAAGGCCGATTTCGAAGCCGTCGGCGGCTTCCCCGACGTGCCCATCGCCGAAGACCGCGACTTCGTCCGCGCCTTGCGGCGACGCGGCAGGCTTGCGGCGATTCCCAGAGATGTCGTCACATCGGCTCGCCGCTGGCAACGGGTTGGCGTGACCAGAGCGTTCCTCACGAATCGGCTGATCGTTCTAGGCTGCCAGCTTGGCGTTTCCCGCCATGCCCTCACCAAACTGTACTGAATCGGGCAAGCGAACAGGATCGCAGGGCAACCGCTTCGTAGGTGAGTGCGCCGGACAGCCGCAGGCGTACAGCCAACCCTCTGCATTCTCCTCTTGGACCCACAGATTGATCTTGTCATCGGACGGGATCGTCGCGATCGTCCCGGTCTTGACCGGCTCACCAATCGTCCCCGGAGGCAGCAGCGTCATGGCGATCTTGATGTTCTGACCGTCCAGCATCCAGGCGCTCGCCACGGACGTCAAGGCTGGCCACAATCCAGCCCTCTGGATCCCCGTCCAACAGCTCCTCCATCCCAAACTGCATCTGTCCGAAAACAGTGCGGCCGAAAGCTGGGCGTCCTTGCAAGAAATGTGTCAGTGTAGAACTACAATATTCTACTGTCCGCATTTGATTCGGGGTTCAGGAGTGCACAGTACTATGCTGAAGTGCTAAAGTAACATAGTGAATATTCATGTGAGGCATGGCCATGACACCAATCGACAGATCGAAATACATGGGCTTACGAGAAGCCGCCCAGCTCCGCACGATGAGTCAGGCTCGGGCTATCGTCGATATGGCCGCCGGCCGGATGGGCGGGGTGATCGAGTGGGCGGTGGTGGACACGGCGATGCAGACGGGCCTGCGGGTCAGCGAACTGGCGGCATGTTAAGGAATGCTAAGGTTGCCACATGGGGAGGGGCATCGCGATACCTGGAGCCGCCAAGGTGGCCGACCGTTCGCCCAGCATCACGCGCTTTTGCAACAAATTGGGCATTTTGCCATTTCCATATCGCCACCGGGCAGACCGGACCTCCAGCAACACGCGCGCGCCCGCAAAATTGGGTAGGGGGGGGATGGCCGAGCCAGGCCAGTCACGGCAAGAGCTCTTCGGCCAAGAACCGACAAGAGGGA
>SDBU01007742.1_pt1 | contig 12328 bp, 12 predicted proteins | sample 2277071 | NCBI WGS metagenome assembly SDBU01 (sample SAMN10397929, study PRJNA504765) | marine sediment metagenome | isolation source: marine sediment core GS08_GC12, 126 cmbsf | place: Arctic Ocean: Gakkel Ridge, Loki's castle | collected 2008
TTAAAATAAATCTGCGCGCCCTGTCCACGTGCCTGTCGTCCTTTCTATCTGCGTTACTTGTTCCGAAACATAGGTATATTTGAAAATAACCCAGTCTGTATCGCTGTCTGCGGCGTCCGGATTGGCGTTTTTACCCAAATATATCACATCTGCGCCACCTTCGTAGTCAAACTTGCGTAAGGCGGCCTTCTCAACGGTTATTATTGAAGAATCACCCCATTCATCAGCAAAAGCCGCGGCAATAATCAAAAGGAATATAATCGTTACTGTTACTGCTATAAAGTATCTCATTGGCCCAAAGGCTCTCCTTGTTCTTTCTTAAGCTTGATTACATCCTTAACCCAAGTAGGCGACTTGAACAGCCTGTATTCTTCCTTAGTCATTGTATCTCTCTGGCTGATTTCCTGTCTAAGCCTAAGCATCTCCTCAAACGTCTTGCGCGTTACCGGCACTCCATAACGCTGGATCACTTCATCTTCAAGCGCTTTAATCTTATCCAACGCTTCCGGGTCCTTAGTCCTTGCGAACTCGCGTTCATACTTCCTTAGTTTTGATAGGTAATACTGATAGGCCTGAGTTATATTCACTCTTTCCCGAGCTTCGGGGTTCTCAAACCACTTCGGCATTACATCTAAACCATCTAAGGTTTTATACCATATTGCGCGCTCTATCTCTATGTGGCGTGAAGGCTCGCGGCTATATACATAAGCAATGCCTAACTGCGTCATCCATTTTTCAAAAGTAGTTTTATCCTGATCGCTCCAGTTAAGATAATCCCTGAGGCCCGGAGCGCCGATATTGAAGTACTCACTGGCTCGTTCTAAGTCGCTCTTAGGGTAGTCGAACTTGCCGCGATTAAGCCATGTCATTGTGAACTGCGGAATGAAAGCAAGGTTAAACTTAAGCGTTGTGCGTAGCGGCCGGTCAGTTATCTTGATCTGCTCAAGCAATGGATCGCTGAATGCTACCACCTTCTCGCCCTTCTCGTCTGCAATTATAAGCCTATGCCCTTCAATGTGCGTTTCAACCTGCTTGCCGTAACGGTTCATCACGTACATTGAAGCCAACCAAGGCAAAGCAAATCGGAAAAACATCCGGTACATATAGTGCCTAAGCAGCTGTTCTCTATGCTGCACAGGGTGCTTCCACATGTCCTTGAGCACGCGAATCATAGAGATACGATACGTAGGCGTGAAGATAACCCTGTTGGCTATGCGTCTTGATTTCCGCGGGAACTTAGCGTAGTTAGCCAAAAAATCATTAGCCTTGTCGGTGATCTCGAACTCAGAAAGGTTCATTGAAACCGGCGCATCTTGAATACCTAAACGACAAGCAGTCCTAAGCATTCTATCCATAGCCCAAGTAGTCTTGTTATTTACCGACATCAGGTTCGAAAGCATCTGTGCTGGATTGAGGGCCTTCATGAAGTCATCGAACAGGCGCTTCGGCAGCGTCTTGGTAGCCTGATCAATCAGTACGCGGATCATGTCGCTGATCGCCGGCTTGTAGTCAAGGATGTTATTGTAAAGGCCTTGGCGTTCCCAAACAGCTAACTGCGGATGCCGATTTAGATGCATACCAATAGCGCGTGGTATATTGCCAAAGAATTTAATCCCGGCCGCACGCCAACCCTGAGCAATATCATTCTTGGCCATAATTAAAGGATTGTAAAAACCAATCATCTTGCCAAATGTATTAATGCTGTCATACCAACGTACAAGATAAGGAATGTCATCGGCAAACGCCAACTGTTTAATAGCCTTGCCTATAGCTGGATGATAATAACGATCCCGGGCGGCCGGCATCAGGCGCGAATCTACTGTTACCCAATCAGATTTGAAAGTCTTAGACGAGAAATTAGGATTGTTATTGATAGCCTTGATCAAATCATCCTTTAACGCTTCAATACGCGTATCAGCAATCGTCTCAGCTACGCTTTCCATCAAGTCCCCAACTTTGTGCCCAGCTGCCTCAGCTTCGCGAATCGTATCAAACTTCCGGCCCACAAAGTTATAAGGAAACTTAGTTATAGCCCGGCCAAGCTTGCCGCGAATCTTCTTCGTAACCCTCAAAGGCTCAGTAACACGATGTAGATACTTGAGACGATTCAGCTTGTCAATACGTTTAAGAATCTGGTCCCTTTGTTCCTGAAGATCTAAAATGTTCTCTACGTCGCGCGTCAGCGCGCCTACTGTCTTCACTTCAACAGCCTGCAGCTTGCGGATCTTGACGTTGAGCTTGCCCATCTCCTGCAGCAAGGCACTGATAGCGTTGTTCGGCCAGAGATCACGCTTGAAGTAGCCCCGGGACTGTCGTTCAGTCAAGGCCCACTCCTCAATGCTGCGGATCTGCTGGGCTAGCTCCTCTGTACCCTTGGGCACAGGCGTGCGCTCCTCTAAAGCGTACTGAAGTTGCTTGCGGGTAACAGGGTCAAGGTGGCCAACCAGCTTGTTAGCCTGCTCAACAGAGTCTCTGATGATCTGCGGCACAGCCTCCTCTGCGACTACGAACTTCTCCACTACGTCTGAAGATAGGCCACGGTAACGTTCAAACTCATCAGCGATCTTGCTTAAGGTAGGCAGGAACTCCTGCAATGGCTCAGCTATTGCGCTTACATTGACGAAGCCAGCTTGGTTGCTAACAGAAGCCTGTAGCGCATCAATAAGAGATTCCTTCTGGAATTGAGCAACCTCCGCCACCGGCTTTACTTCAGGAAGTATAGCTCGTTGTGCAAGATCTTTAGCCGGCTTAATAATCGGAGCAACAGGCTTAATAACTGCAGGCTTTACTACACCAGTTGTTTTTGCTTCTGGTCCGACTGCTGGTTCAATATGGATCTTCCAACCTTTCTTCATAGCTTTAGAGAATGTATCAAAATCCTTAATAGTAGTCTTCTCAAAGCCGCCAGCTTTATTAACCGCCCATTGGAAGAACCTATCTGCCACTAATTCTGCTCTTTCAGGAGCAACTCCTTTAGCCACCATTCTACCTACTAAAGCGCGTCTTGCGCCAAAGTAAGCCGCGTTCTTATAACTGCGGTTAAGATTCTTTGTATTAAACATACCAAAGATACCAAATAAGCCGGCCGAAACTCCTGCCTCAAGATTATCAGCGCCCTGCATCTTAGCAGTCATGAAGCCATATCCAGCCTGCGCTGGTATTCGTAAAAGCGGCTCAGGTATCACTCCTATTGCGCCTAATCCCACACCAAAGGCCGCTGATTCAAGAGTTGATGTTACAACTTCTTTCGCTGATTTCTTATCTCCGCCTACAATCTCAGCCATATTATCTGCAAACTTCTTCAAGCCAAACGTAGTTCCCACTTGCGCCATGCGGCCAGCCGCAATCCTCGCTATAGTAGGCATAGCCTGCATAACTCTTGCATTAGCTACAGCAGGTGCTATGCCACCAGTTAGAGCACCAGTCGCAATCAAACCAGTCAAAGCTCCGGCGCCAGTAGCAATAGGATGAGCCGCCATTAAGTCTAAACGTTCACCTTGTAAGGGAAGAATACCTTGAACAAAAGCATCCATGAGATGAGATGTGCCGGAATAAATATCGCGAGGAAATTGCTTGATTAGCCTAACGTCTCGGCGTAGCTGGATAACCCGTTCCCGTTCCTTGCGTTCTGCCGGCGTCAACTGTATCGCTTCTTCCGGCCGAAATACGCCAATCTTAAACTCTCTTTCCTGAGTAGGCTCTACCTCTTCAAACAGATTAGCTTGAGGATCAAGGATCTTTACATCTTCAAACAAGTTAACTTGGGAATCTACTTTGGCAGGTTGTACGTCTTTGAATAGATTGTCAGTAGGTTTTACAGCAGGTTCTACGTCCTTGAACAGATTGCCTTCTTGAACAGCAACCGAACTTTTAATATCTTCAAACAGATTTGGCATATTTTATTTAACATCTTTTAAGAATAAATCAGGATCAAAACCTTTTGCCCTCAAATCAGCCTCTATTTTAGATAACGGCACATTATTCTTTTGAGCCTTTATAATCACATCAACAATTTTCTTAGTTGTTTCTTTACCATATTTTTCAACAGCATCTTTAAAGGCCGCGCCTTTAGCGCCTATGCGTTCTAAAACCTTTTCAGTGAACGGCTGCACCTTCTTCTCTTTCTTTGCTTGCTTTACATCAACGGCTTTCTGTTCCCTCTTTGCCTTCAATTCATCAATCAGCGTGCCTAAATGCTGCATATCTTCTGCTTCACGAAAATCCGCACCAAACTTAAATTGCAAAGCACGTTCCATACCTTCAGCACCAGATATATCAAATGACTGCTGAATCTCACCACGTGATAGAGTAACTTTTCCGCCCTGCGCAAACTGATCTACCTTCTCAGGCTGCGTAAGCAGTATCTCTGCTGTCTCTATAAACTGCTTTCGGCTTGCCGCTTGCTTTCTCTGTGTTTCAGCCTCAGGAAAACCTATCGTCCCTACACCTCTAGTTGAAACACTCTTAAGTACACCTCCACCCTCCAACGCTGCGCCAAAGTCAAACGCTTGCCCAGCATCCTGCGTCTCAATCTTCGGCGTAACTGTGCCGGTAGCAGGATCTACTGTAAGCGTAATCTTGTCTCCACGCTCACGCGCACTGGACACAAGTTTCTCTATATTCGCTTTACGTTTCTTCTTTTCAAAGAAACCTATTACTGCATCAATAGATTTTGTTATATCTTCAGGTTGAACTGGCATATAATCCTCCTTATGGTATTAAACTTAAAGCTCCCTCTCCAAAACCAAATCTCTCAGCACCGCCCATTGATTCTGCAATAGCACCGGTCGAAGATGTTCCGGCGCTAGCACCACCACCAGCAAAAGAGCCAGAAAATAACGAAGCTACCCTTAGAGCTGTTGAAAGTCCCTCTGATAAACCTGAACTCGCCTCTGGAATTGGCGGTGGTATAAATCCCGGAGCTGAAGGAATAGAAGGTACTTGAGCTTGGCCAATAGTCGGCGCGCCACCAATAAACCTGAATGCATTCTCAAATGCTTGCTGTTGCGCTATCTTCTTTTCCTGAAATTCAAATATAGCCTGATCAATCGCTAAATCCTCAACCGACCTCACGCGCTCACGCTCAATCTCACCAAAGAGCTGTTGCGCCTGCCCACCGCGAAGCACGCCCGGACCAGCACCCGCTAAACGCTGCGTTGTCTTTTCCTCTAATACGCCAAACTCCCTACCTATACGTTCACGGCCTCGTTGAAACAATTCGTCAAAAACTTCCTGAGGTAAAGATAAAGGTTGATCAAGCTGCTGTTGGATACGTGGAGCAAAGGCACGCAACTGAGGATCAAATACATCTTTGAACAAAGCAAGCTGTCGTTCTTGAAATTCTTTTCTCGGAGCAGCTAATTCTCTTTGAAACGCTACTTCTTCAGCTCTCTCTGCTTGCAAACGCTCAGACTCTGACATTTGAAGCCGAGCCTGCTGCTCTGCTTCCGATTTTGCTCTTTTTGACGCACTTTGAGCAGCAGAACCTGCAGCTACACCTGCTCCTACTGCAAGCGTTCCACCTATAATGGCCGCCGTTGTTCCTATAAGCCCCTTTTCGTTATAAATCCACCTTGAGTGTCTAGGCGTATGGTCATATAACCACTTCTTAATCTTTTTCCACTGATTCATTTCTCCTCCTTTAATATCTTGCAAGATAACATCGTTCTTCTCCTCTTTTTATTTTCATTATGAATTTAGTAGCTATGTTTATATCTATATCTTCTTTTTCAACAACATGCTTTGCTAATTTTGCGCCATCAAAATAAGAATATATTTCTTCAATCGCTTTCTCTAAGCCAACTTTCTGTATCGTCGCAACAACTTTCATTTCTGTTCGCTGCTGCTTAGTAACTTTACGAAACTTAGGATAACTCTGACCATTTATATATTCAATTATGTCCTTGTCTTTATACCCTAACGCTCGGCCAAGCGCAATATCTCCCTTGCGGCTCAGCGGCATATAATAAGCCTTTACAACTCTGCTCAAATTCTCCTCTGTCATAGCAATAGCCATATCATAATACCGGCCATATACGGCCAGCAACTCCTGAGACAAAACTTTATCAGGCAAAGTCTCCCAATAACCCAATGCTGCAGGCTTTTTACCTTCTACTACCTCTTGAAGTTCCTGCAATGAAGTTTTTAGTAATTCCTCTGTGATTCCCATTCTTTCCTCACCATACCAAGTATAACTAAATCCTGCGGCGCATCATTCACTCTGCTGCCATGTCTAATTAAGCCTTCCTGTTTAAGCCCTAAACCTTTTACAAATCTAATCGCCTGCTTATTAAAATGAAGAAACGCACCACCTATGCGCTGAACCTTAAAGCTCTCAAAACCAACCTTGATTACTGGCATGACCGCTTCTTTCATAAATCGCAGTCTCTCTTTGCCATTAAGCTGTAAATAAAGCCTGTATCCCGCTCTATCTATGAGTGGATGTAAATTAGCCGTAATACCGAAAATTATATCTGTAAGATAAATAATACCAAGATTTATCTTAAACTTCCTGTGCTTAATCAACCACATCGCCGAAGAGCCGGTCTCTATTAACTGATGAATATAATTCAAATATTGCTCTCTCTGCTTTACCGGATCGTTGTCATCATAAGCCATAAATGAAGCTTCGTTATGAATACGCATAATATAGTCATCAAATTCCCTCTTGTAAGGAATAAGATAAAGATGCTCTGTTATTAAAACCTGCAAATCAAGCATTGGTTAAGGCCGCATAAGTTAAAGTTCCGAAAAAATTAAGATAAAGCCTTCTGGTTGATCCTGATTCATAATACGCCACATAACCTGGCGGTAACTCATCTGTTGTCGGTGCAGTTGAAAACGTCTTAGGAAGCACAGCAAGCGTAAATTGAAACAGCTTACGATGCATCTCGTTGTGCTGTAAAGGTAAATCCTCTAATTGTAAAAAGCCGGGTAAAGCCATTTATTTTACCTTAAGACTTCGGTATTTAATTTCCACTGGCAATTTATCTACCACACGCCTTTTCAAGGTTTTTGTTTTACCATATTTCGTATCATCAAAAGTTTCAATTACCTCACCCAACCTGTCTTCCCATTCATCATATTCAATCAAAATCTTTTCTGTAAATGTAGGGATAGAAACTAAATCTATTTGATAATCCTCAATAATTACCCTTGACATTGTTTTGTTTCGGTTAGCTTTTTTTCTTAAATCATTGACTATTTTATTGTCAATAAGATAAATCTCATAATCAGCATCACCAACAAATTGAGTAAACGGATTAGGAAAGGCATTTGGGTCATCCATAAATGGATGGTCTTCTGATACCCAAGTATGTTCTATTTTTCCAGTAATCTTATTATAAACTACATAAATTGATGGGTCTAAATCAGAAGAAGCAATATAACGCCACTGAACATCATAACCCCCACTATCCTGTGCACCTATCGCAAATCTTCCAACCTGACTATCCGTATCATCATCAACAGCACGCAAAGTAGGAGCAGTCGTAGCTGCATATATATTAGGAAAAAACGAATAAATATTCATTGTTATTTCAACATTTTGAGCAGTTCCAGTCTGACTTCCAACAGCTGTATTAAGTTCTGCCTGATGAACCGCACTTGCAGCGATTTCAGCGTTATCACAAGCAGAAGCTTTAATACTTCCTGCATCCACAACTTCGGCAAAATAACCATCAGAACCTGAAAGATAAAGGTTTGTAGCTGCTGAAAAAGTAGCTGTAGGATTTTCTCCATCAATCAAATCGACATTAAGATTACTTACCTTCGTAGTTGAAGAAATTGTCATAGGCGCTGTACTCGTAGCAACATCCAATACGAGCGTTTGCGACCTCAATTCAAAAGCCCCTAAATCAAAATTAGCACCGCTTACTGCTGCTGTACCAGTATGATTCGGCATAGTTATTACTCTATCAGCTGTCGGATCTGTAAAAATAAGCGTGGCCTCAAAAGCATTCGCCGTATCTCCTTCCCAAACGCCTCCTGTCTCAGTTATAGTCGCACCCGGACCATTCGTCAAATCAGAATCTACTTCAAAACTCGTACCAGTTGTACCGGCCACAATCGCCATGCCTGCCTCGATAGCGGCGAAGTTAGCCTGAGTGTCACTCAGTTCCGTCGCAACCGTTTCCGTCACATCTGGTTTAGTGCTATCCCACGCTGCATAACCCTTTACAGCTCCAAACGCAACCAACAAAGTAATCAATATCCACTTCTTCATTATAACCCTCCTTCAAACATCGGTTCAACTGAAAAAAGATATGTAAGCCTTTTTATTGTAAGAGCAGAATCGTCGTTATTATACAGCCTATGCTTTAGATTAAAAACAAATTGATCTGTCAAAGCAAATCTGTGTATATAAAATCCAGATGAAGCATACGTTGCTAAATCTATACTAACATCTATTTTTGTATCGCTCCCATTTTTATAAAAACTATATACAAGCGTGCCACTCGCCTCGTCTCTATCAAACTCAATCTTTACTTGGCGCAACCTCTTTCTTCGTCGAGGATGCCTAAAATCAATGAATCCGCTCTCCCAAATCATCTCAATTTCAGACTCAGAAGCTGTGCCTAAGCCTGCTGAAATTCTTACTACATAATCAGTAGAACCTGAACGAGATAAAAATACAGCAGCAGCGTTAGAAGTTGCCTTAACGTAAAGCTGCACTTTGTACTGAATAAAACGAGCGCTAGTAACGCCTGATATATCTGAACCAGTTGGATCTGAGTAAGGACCATTCCAAGAAGCAGCTAAAGTTGCCGCTTCAGTATCCCCTACCCTCACCCAAAACAAAACTTCTGTATTTGCTGGTTTGGTTTCTGTCCAAAAAAGCTTAAGGAAACCCTTCGCGTTTATCTGCAATACATCTGAAGTATAAAGGCCACTTGGCCAACCAGTCTGTATATCCCCGGTAAAATCTTCTCCAGCTACCGCTACGTCGCCGCCTATTAAAGCACCAATATCATCTTCAAGTTGTGCTTCAATCAATACAAGCGTCGGCAAGGCTTCTGAACCAGCTGATACCACCTGATTAAACGTGCCTTCATCTAATTGAGATTTAAGTTGGATAAGAACATCACTGCTATTTATGTCTTCACGATGAACAAAACCAGTAGCATCAGATGTTCCACTATAAAGCTCTCCTCTGTCATCTGCGCCAAGCCAAGACCAAAAATGCGCTATATTCTTAACATCTATTTCAATACCACCAGTTACCAAGTTTATGTGTAATACGCGATTATTAAATACCGTTTCTTCTGTATTATCATTATAGGTAATTAAAAGACTCCCATCATGATAAAAGAGTTTAACATCATCAAGTTTTGTTTCAGTAATGGCACTTAATACTGGTTCTATCTCCTCATAAATCGCCTTTGCGCTTGAGCCATTCCAAAGCATCAAACGTTTCTTAAGCTCACCATATTTCGTTATAAAGAATACCCCTTGAGGAGTCTTAACAACATTATTAGCAATAGAACCATGAAAAGACAATCTTTCACTAATCGTCCAGCCAACAGGATCGTCGGTATCTGTATTATATTTATAAATACCATTCTGCTTGAAGATAATAAATTGCCCAAAATTATCCTGTATAATATCCCGGCCTATATCTCCATCGTCAGGAGCAATCTTCTGAGAATTAGCAGCAGGAAACACATCCGGGTACGAAGTGCCAGCACGTATATCCGAATAAACAAGTTCTGAATCGCCATTATCGTTGGCTGTACGAAAACCAAAAATTCTTTCCTTGTGAAGTATCATGTATTTAAACTTCGGCGGAGCGCTATAATCCGAAGGCGCTTCTATTGTCGTATCAAGGCTTCCATCAGCAATATTATCTGAATAAGTAGTTGTAATGTTGTCGTTTATCTTAACAAGCCGATAGTAAGTAGCAGCGCCAGTTTTTGTGCGATACAGAAACCTTGCCGTCGCCCGACCATTGGTAGATACAGGAATAGAAGTAAGCTCTACCTTCTCACTTGAAGGAGCAACCACCCCACTTGCCGCAGATGCATTACCCTCTTGATAACCATCTATCTCAAATGTAACTTTATACTGATAATTACCAGTCAATACGCCAGCTGCGCCGGTTGCTACTGTCGGCGCGCTTGAAGGCGTAGGCACGCCCATGTCCTCTGTATTTGTACCATCATAAGCGCCGCTGGTATTCGTAAGATCGCAAAAATACCACACATCTTTATATGTCAAAGAACGTTTATGGACGTCTGCTGTCAAACTTGTAAAAAGATTTGTAAATGAACCGTCAGAATCGTCGCCTACTTTAATAAAGGTACTATATGCAATAATCTGCTCCTCTGTACCACCAGACGTATTGTAGTATCTATCTCCATGAATTACTTTAGACGTACCAAGCGTTGACATGTTGCCGTATAAAGCACGATTAAAACGTTTCGTTATCTCACCTACATCACCATCATAGCGAAGATTCTGAGCAATAGTGCCTATATTAAGATCAAGTCTATCTTCGCGAACCTTTTTATTGATAGATTTAAAATCAGCTACCTCAAGTAATTGATTTCTTACATCACCAGCAACCGGCATTTAACGTCTCCCACCTCTTAGTCCCATGGCCCGAGACCCAAGACCTCGCTTAACAGTAGTACCAAATCCATGTCTATAATGCTGAAGATATGATTTAGGCCGCATGTGCGCTTCCGTAGCTATATCCGGCCTGTCTTTGAGCTGTTTCTTAGCAAATGCAGCCCTATCTATGAATGCCTGCTTTGCTTCTTCAGCTTGGCCCGCATAGCCCATCACCTGCTTTGCGCGGAATTTATAGTACTCAAGTAAATCTTCCTCAAAATCAGCCAAGAACGGATCGCGCGTAGTTGATCCCGTAAATGGATAATGGGTATCATCAGACATATCTGTTGATAAAGCCCAGTAATAAATCTTGAAACCATCGTCAAGAGTAGTGTCTGGCTTAGGATGAATAGTAATTACATCTCCATCTAATGAATACCTGAAAGGATTAGCGCCGGACAAGAAGAACACCCTGGTCTTTGTGGGCTACCAGGCTGAGGGAAGCCCGGGAAGAAGGATACAGAAGGGCTGGAAGGAAATCCCGATATCCACTGAAGGGGGAAGGACCAAGACCATCAAGATGGAGATGGGTGTGGAAACCGTGGAGGGTTTATCAGGCCATGCTGACAGGAATGAACTGACAAGGTTTATCTATAAGCTTGCAAGCAAGCCTGAGAGGATTATAATAAACCATGGAGATTCCCGCAAATGCTCTGAGCTTGCAAGGGACGTGCACAGGATGTTCAGGTGCGAGACCCTGGCGCCCAGGAACCTGGAAGTTGTGAGGATTAAGTAGCAGCCAAATTTTGTAAGTACTCATAAGGCTTATTCAGCAAATTCAAGCGCCCATACTGCCCGTCCTGCAGGTGAGAACTTCATTCTCCCCTCAAATATCTGTCCGTCATATATTTAGGTAAATCTCCATTGGAAGCTAATTTCTCAACCCTTTCTTCAACTGTCATAATCATTTCATATCCTGGACTAAAAAGATAATCTATAAATGCATTTGCTATTTTTATTACCGAATTCTCTTCATGGGGGAAATTAAATAATTCCCCATTCCTTACCATTCTTCTTACTTCTCTAACATCTTTGCCTGTTTGCAATTCCAAAGAATCAATAGGTGTATGACAAAGTGTCTCAGCAACTGATTTATGATTGCCATCAAACAATAAATATTCCGAATCCGTGGCCATTAATCTTTGATAAAATTCATCTGCTTTTTTTTCATTTGCATAAGTTTTTCTTAAATGATTCGATTGAATCCTGCTTTTGTGTGTTACTAAACAGGGGGGCAAAATTTCTCCCTCACCCTTATCAAATACCCTAAAGTATATTTTTAAAATTGCCTCATTCCCTAATTCATACTCTCCAGGCACAATTATCTGGCCTGGCTGCAATGTTCTTCTTTTCATATATAAGGAATGAGCTGTGTATTTAAAAACCTTTCTATTATTACCACTTATTAGTTATATAAATATGTTAAATAAGATAAACCAATAAGTAATTCTAGAATTATAAATATCCCTGGGACTTCCTGTCCGGAAAATCAATTATTCCCTGTGGACAACAGCATGCTCGGGCGCAAGAATGAGCCAGTCGCTTTCAACGCCTGCAATGTCCCCGTTCTGGGCCATCACTGTCTTCTTGAGCCTTTCCACTGCCCTCTTGAGCTCGCCCAGGTCCTTTTCCTTCAGGCTTTTTATCTTCAGGAAGACCACGTTTCCCTCCCTCAGGGCCCTTAGGACCTTCTCTGTGTCAGCGAACTCTGTAAGAT
>SDBU01007743.1_pt1 | contig 12327 bp, 10 predicted proteins | sample 2277071 | NCBI WGS metagenome assembly SDBU01 (sample SAMN10397929, study PRJNA504765) | marine sediment metagenome | isolation source: marine sediment core GS08_GC12, 126 cmbsf | place: Arctic Ocean: Gakkel Ridge, Loki's castle | collected 2008
CTTGGTATAGTATAGTTTGCATCTTCAGCTGCCATTATTTTGGTTCCCTGCTTTATCCATAACACGCGTTAGGATAGAAAAATTTCAAGAACTACCCATAAATTACGGATCACGACCTGAGGAAGAAAAATCTTGACAACAGTGAACTCTCAATTCGATATGGATCTCCAGGAAGTTGTTACTGAAAAACGCTCCGTGGGCATGTGGCGATTATTACGCGGTTATCGATTGATCTACTTGGGTGCAATATTGAGCGTTGGTATTGCAGCATTTGCACGTACAGGAACTTATCTCCTGCTCGGATATTTTGTAGATGAAGTTCTGGTGAATGAAACCTCACAATTTTCTCCTTTTCAGATAGCCCTGGGCTTTATCGGATTATCTCTGATTATGGGTATATTCGCATTTGTTAGCGGAACACTTGCTGGCCGATCAGCTGAAGGGATTGCAAAGCGAGTTCGAGATTACGTATTCGATCATATACAGCACTTGACTTTCACCTACCACGATCAGACCAAGACCGGTGAACTGATCCAGCGTTCGACATCGGATATTGACGCTATTCGGCGTTTTTATGCTGATCAAGGGATCGGAATTGGACGTATCAGCCTGTTATTCCTGGTAAATTTTGGGGCGCTGCTTTGGCTCGATTGGCGTTTGGCGCTGGTATCAATCATCGTAGTTCCTTTTACCATCACACTATCAGTAGTGTTCTTTGGCAAGGTGTCCAAGGCATATGAAAAGTATCAAGAACAGGACGCAATACTCTCAAATCGACTTCAAGAGAATCTGACCGGGGTTCGCGTGGTTAAAGCATTCGCCCGTCAGGCTTATGAAATTGATAAGTTTGAAAACGAAAACTGGGAGAAGTACCTGCGCGGCAAGCGACTTCTGTTGATGCATTCCAGCTTCTGGCCCATATCTGACATTCTGACTGGATTTCAAATGTTGTTGGGTTTCGCGGTTGGCGCGCTTATGGCAATCAATGGCACAATCACTGTCGGAGAGTATATAACATACGCAGGACTGTTGATATGGATTCTGTGGCCAATCCGCAACCTTGGGCGCTTAATTGTTCAAATGTCATCAGGGTTGGTTTCATTCGACCGGGTCATGACTGTGATCAAAGAGAAGCGTGAGCCCCTCGATACCGGTGAATACCTCCCTGAGAACACGGTAGAAGGCGCCCTCGAATTTGTAAATATCGGCTTCGCTTATGACGACGCCCCAGATGTGCCTGTCCTACAAGAAATCAGCTTCTCAGCCAAATCTGGGCAAGTGATAGCCTTATTAGGATCAACTGGCTCGGGAAAAACGACCTTAGCTAATTTACTGCCTCGTTTTTACGAGTACACAGAAGGAAAAATACTTCTAGATGGTGTTGAACTGAAGCGTTATCCTCGCAATTTTCTCCGCAGCCAAATTGGCACTGTGGAACAAGAACCATTCCTCTTCTCGAGAACGATTCGTGAAAATATAGCTTACGGCAGCGACCGCAAAGTTACCCAAGAGGAAGTCGAAGAAGCCGCTAAGGCAGCAGCAATCCACAATTCGATCATAACATTCCCCGATAAATACAATACACTCGTTGGAGAAAAAGGCGTTACGCTATCAGGCGGACAAAAGCAGCGGGTGGCGATTGCCCGTACGATCATAAAAAACCCACGAATTCTCATCCTTGATGATGCCACCTCCTCAGTGGATTTGGAAACCGAAGCTGATATCCGTCAAGCGGTAGAAAACCTGATGGAAAACCGGACCACCTTCATAATCGCACACCGCATCCAATCGGTGATGAAAGCGGATTTGATCATAGTTCTCGATAAAGGTCGCATTATTCAGAATGGCACCCATGAAGAACTCTTGGCTCAAGAAGGCGTCTACCGAAAAATCTATGATATTCAAACACAGATCGAAGTCGAGTTGGAAAAAGAAGTCGCCAGCGCAGAGAGGGGGGTGTAATTATGACTGAACAATATTTCGAAGAAGAAGAGTTTACTACTCAATTTACTGGAAAAATCACTCAACGAATTGTGCAGCTGACCAAGCCCCATTGGAAATGGGTACTCGGTTTCCTGTTGATGATTTCGCTGGTTTCAGTTCTGGATGCATACTTCACTTTCCTCACCAGTCTTATCATCGACGAAGCCATTCTGGGAGATGACACTGAAGCGTTGAAAAACATCATCATCCGTTATGGAACGCTGATTATAGTTCAAGCCGCGGGAGTTTTTGGGTTCATCTACCTTGCCGGAATACTGGGCGAGCGCATTCGCTATGATCTGCGAAAAAACATGTTCATTCATCTACAAGAACTATCACTTTCATACTATAACGTTACGCCAGTTGGTTGGATCATGTCCCGCGTGACTTCTGACTCTGAACGCGTGGCTGAACTTGTAACCTGGGGATTCTTAGATGTCACTTGGGGAATTATGAATATTGCTTCGGCAGCATTTTTCATGCTAATGATCAACTGGCAATTGGCTCTGATAGTATTCTTGGCAATTCCAATTTTGCTTGTCGTTGCAGCGCAGTTCAAAAAGAAAGTCATCATCGAGTTTCGGGAAATACGAAGGATTAACTCCAAGATCACAGGCGCTTTCAACGAAACGATCACCGGAGTTCGAGTGATCAAAGCCTTTGGTCGAGAAGAACACAATATGCAGGAGTTTGACGGGCTGACCAGTGAAATGTACCGTGCCGGTTACAGGGCCGCGTGGCTGTCAGCATTATTCTTACCTATTGTGATGTTGATCAGTTCGTTTGCAGTGGCCACGATTATTTGGTTTGGAGGTTATCAAACCCAGATTGGGAATATGAGTATTGGAGGAATTCAAGCCTTCGTCTCCTATGTTGTTTTCATGATTTGGCCGATTCAAGAAATGGCACGGGTTTATGCTGAGCTACAGCGCGCCATAGCCTCTGCAGAACGAATATTCTCTTTAGTCGATGCTGTTCCCGATATATCCGACAGGCCTAATGCAATTGACCCCGGCAGCATCCAAGGCGATATCGTTTTTGACAACGTCAACTTCTTCTATGAGGAAGATAAACCCGTTCTGCAAAGTTTTAACTTACACATCAAGCGCGGTGAGACTGTAGCTTTAGTTGGACCGACTGGTGGCGGAAAAACTACGATAGTTAATTTATTATGCCGTTTTTTCGAACCCAAAGAAGGCACGATTTGCATCGGAGGCCGCGATTACAAGGATATAGCTCTGCATGCGATCCAATCTCGAATCGGCGTTGTTTTGCAAACCCCTCACCTCTTCTCAGGCACCATTAGTGACAATATTCGATATGGAAAACTGGACGCTACAGATGAAGAGATTGGAGCTGCCGCCCAGCTTGCAGGTGCTCATGATTTCATCAAAAAACTCGCCAAGGGTTATGAAGATGAAGTTGGAGAAGGAGGCAACTTGCTTTCCGTAGGTCAGAAACAACTCATCAGCCTTGCTCGTGCAGTACTCCGGGAACCAGAAATTTTCATTATGGACGAAGCGACCAGTTCCGTAGATACGATCACCGAAGCATTTATTCAAAAAGGAATGGAAAACCTGATGGAAGGTCGTACTAGTTTTGTGATCGCCCATCGTCTATCCACCATCAAGAAAGCTGACCGAATCTTGGTGATCAAAGATGGTAGTATCATAGAAAACGGCAGCCACTCTGAACTTCTCCGCCAGCGTGGTCATTATTATCGCTTATACACTTCGCAGTTCCGCACTGAACTCGAAAAAGAATATTCGCCCTTGGAAATGGCGACTGCACCAGCAGATTAAGGCATTCAACGAATGCTGGCAGCTGCAAATTTGCTGGCATCTATATCAACGTCAGTTATGGTTGTGGTGAGATGGCAATAAGGTCAGCGACAAACTGAAGAGCTGGTACCTTTGGTTGAAGATAATAAGCGATCAACCCGGCAAGCACATTGACAATGAAATCAATGCGACCGCTCCTTTAGGCCCGGTCTTGCTGTAAGAGCGCCGCTTAGTCCTTTGAATTCGATCTGCTATGCAAAATCTAAGCCCGTTCGTAACTACTCAGCCATGTCACTGCGAGGGGCACAAACTTCCCCGAAGCAGTCTCCTGGTTTTTTAGCGAAAACGACCTTTTGGAGATTGCTTCGTCGCAAAAAAACGCTCCTCGCAATGACAAAAGTGGATGTTTTTTTACGATGGCTGAGTAGTTACGCCCGTTCAATGGTCACATTCTGGTATTCGCGGAAATTATACGAACCCGTTTGCCCCAAGACACGGGAAACATATTCTTCCTGCACATCCACCAGGGTATGCTGATCGCGGATCAAGATTTTACCAATCACATTACCAGGAATATCGGCCCGTGAGGCAATCGTCCCGACAACTTCGCCAGGACTGACGCCATGCATGCGGCCGCGCGCCAGGCTGAGACGCACCATCCCTTCTTCATGCGAAACATCTGAATTGCCATTACTACGGCGATGTCCTTGTTTGCGGTGATTTTTGCCATGACCATTTCGCGGGGCATACCTTCTTTTGCCGCCTTTACTTCTGGAACGTTCCAGGCGCACTTCGCCGATCTTCTCGATCGGGCGCTGTTTTTCTTCTATGCGCGCCATCCTGAGAGCTGCGGCCGCCACTTTGATAGGATCATGCCCGGCTGCCACCAACCCTTCCACAATTTCTTGCTCGCGTTTGCAGCGGTCACGCTCCAGCCAGGCTGACACCTTTTCAATCAAATTATTCTCACGGCGTTCATGAATATCTTTTTCTGTCGGCATTACGGCTGGTGAAACTTGCTGCCTGGTATAGCCCTCAATTCGGCTCAGGCTGCGTTTTTCACCCGGAGTAACGAGGGAAATCGCAATCCCATCTTTACCGGCGCGTCCTGTGCGTCCAATGCGGTGCACATAAGATTCAGGGTCGGGAGGCAGATCGAAATTGAAAACATGCGAAATATCATCAATGTCCAGACCGCGCGCCGCCACATCGGTGGCAACTAAAACCTTGATCTGTCCTGAACGGAAACGATTCAGCACACGGATGCGGGCATCTTGTGCCAGATCACCATTCAACGCTTCAGCAGGGTAACCGCGCTGGATCAATTCATTAGCCAGGTGCCCAGAGCTAACCCGTGTACGGGTAAAGACCAGTGTTGCGCCAACATCTTCAATTTCGAAGAGACGAGTAAGGGCAGCCAGCTTGTCTTTTTCATTAACCATATAATAACGCTGCTCGGTCGTCGCAACGGTTAACTGCTTACGCTTGATGGTGATCGATTGAGGCGCAATCATATAGTTGTCTGCCAGGCGGCGGATCGGCTTGGGCATTGTGGCACAGAACAAAGTAGTCTGGCGTTTGGCAGGGGTTTCGCGCAGAATATTTTCAATATCCTCGATAAAGCCCATGCTGAGCATTTCATCCGCCTCATCCAAGATCACGGTGCGAACACCGCTGAGATCAAGGATATTCTGGCGCATCAAGTCTTGCAGGCGGCCAGGCGTCCCTACGATCACATCCACGCCATTCTTGATGCGGCGTTTGGAGGTTCCGTAGTGCTGCCCGCCGTAAACTGCCATGACTTCAACCTGAACATAACGGCCGTATTGGGTAATCGCCTCCGCTACTTGGATTGCCAATTCGCGGGTGGGGGTCAAGACCAGGGTTTGCACACTGCCCGAACTGCTGCCAGCGATCATATTTTCTAAGATCGGAAGCGCAAAAGCAGCTGTTTTCCCGGAGCCTGTTTGGGATTGAGCAATGATGTCCTTTCCAGCCAGCATCAGCGGGATCACTTGGGCCTGGACATCTGTGGGCGTAGTGTAGCCGAGTTCGGCTATCGTCTGCACCAATTTTGGGTGCAGGTTAAGGTGCGAAAATTCATTCGTCATCAAAATCTCCTGTTGCGTTTTGATAACTCCTGAAGCGTCACAACCCTTGTGAATCGATCGCAGTCTTCGCAGAATACGTCTTGGGTTCTACCAGCCGCTACCCCGACCCTTTGCGGCAAGAAAAATGCTCGTCCAGATATTGACGAGCAACCATTTGGAATATTCAAAACATTATTTATTCAATTATTGTTGGTTATATCCGAACCAACCGCTGGAGTATAACACAATTAATCATTCATTTCCAAGATCTGAGGCATACTTATACATTGCTCATGCAGGATAATAACATTCCGGACATAAACTGCACACAACATGAAGAAGGAAAGGCGACCTGGATCCCTGTCTTTTTGACTCAACAACGTTTTATAATATGTTCTTTACTATTGAAGTAAATGAAGCTTTTCAATAGTCAAAAGATAGTGCATCATAAAGGGCAAACTCGGTTCAACAAGGATGCCCAAAATGAGCACTATCCCTATCAGTCTAACAGAAAAGCAGTTTGATGAACATATTCGTCCCTACATGATCTGAAGCACACTGCTGCGTCCTTAATGCTAAATCAGGGGGTACCTGCTTTTGTGGTATCAAAGATATTAGGGCACTCGAAACCCAGCACAACATTGGAAATTTATGGGCATTTGATTCCGATTATGCATGAGATGGATGATGCATGAGTTTACCGCTTTTTAGGGATTCCGGCAGGCCACAAAAAAAGGGCAGAGAAATCTGCTCTCTGCCCTGCCGTCTATGCACTCGTGCCGACGCTCGGAGCCTATACAAGCGAAGTCGAAGGACCACTCTCCAGCATGGCCCTATCCTCCGCACGAGGGCGGCGATTCTAACACAGTCATGCAGTTTTTTTCTTTCAGGTGGTCGGTTTTTTGTTGTTAAAATGGACGGTTTTTCGTTTGACAAAAACATGTGGGTTACGCTTGGCCATTTCGGACCTCCTCTGCTAAATTTGATCATAGGTGATGTTCCTAAGGAGGTCAACTTGTCACATTGCTTCATGTCACACTTTTTGGGGTCAGCTTAAACTAATTTCAATTTGTTAGCTGTGATCCAACGATAATACATTTGCTTGAATATTCAAGATTGTTGATTTTACCTCGCTATTCATGGATATTCTTCGCGAAACCGTGAAACGATTTCTTTTGCTTGATTTGCTAGAGAAACACCATCAGCCATTAACATAAGCATTTGATAACCTCGAGTATAAAGGTGTTTTGCTTGCTCCCATGTACCAGTTGTGGTTGCCAATACCTTACCAGCTTCAAGAACTTTTGTTTCAATTCCCCGAATCGCTTCTTGCACTTCTGCCTGTGATGGATCACCAAAATATCCCATAGATGAAGCCAGATCCATTGGCCCAATAAATACCCCGTCTAGTCCATCCACGAGCAAAATCTCATCCAAATTTGCTAATGCTTCTGGTGTTTCCACTGCAATCATAATAAATATCTCTTGGTTTGCCCTTTGCAGGTAATTCCCAATATTTTGCCCAAATCCTGGAGCACGGGGACTACCTGCAACACCGCGAATACCCTCCAAAGGGTATTTGCATGCGCGAACCGCATTCTCTGTCTCTTCTCTATTATTCACATACGGGACCAAAACCCCTTCAGCTCCAGCATCTAAAATTCGCTTGATGATCACAAAATCATTCCAGGGTGTACGGACTAATGAGACACACTCTGAACCCTTCATGGCATGAATTTGACTGACCAGGGTCAAAATGTCTCCCGGCCCATGCTCCATATCAAGCATCAGCCAATCAAAACCTGCATTGCTCAAGATTTCAGCTGTGAAAGGGCTCGCAATTTGAACCCAAGCACCAGCAGTCTTTTTTCCTGCTTTAATTTTCTCTTTCAATAAATTTACATACAAATGAGAAGACATGTGAACTTCCTTATCAATAGATTTGCAACCAATAACAAAGGACTGCTGACATCCTTTGTTAAGTCTCCGACCTCGATTGAGGCTATGTCGTTCAGATTTTCAATCTGGTGAATCCATAAACGGTTATCACATAAAGTGCCCGGAAGAAGAATTAAATGGGTGCGTTCCATAAAATCTCTGAAGACTCATTACTCTTGCTGTAATTTTCGCCTCATCTGCTCATTTAATTCAGCAAAATTATCCGGCCGTATCATTTTCCCGCTCGCATCAGCCTCAAACCCATTTTCACGAGCCTGTTCAATCACCGAATGACTCCAATACGGGTCCTTGCTTGTAAATGCAGAGTGTTCCTCAAGAATGCCAAGTAGCCATGCATCTTTTTCGCTAATATTCTCAAAGCCACGCCATAAACCAGGAGGTAGAGAAATCAAATCCCATTGGTCAATAACAGTTTCTCCTTCTGGAGGACCATCTGGGTTATTGCCCCAGTAAAATCGCCATTGGCCTGTTAGTGGCATAAATGCTTCAATATAATCATGAGTGTGGTATGCTGGGCCATTCCCAGGAGGAGATTTAACCATCCCAATTTGAAAACGATGTGGCTGGGTCAAAAAAGGTTCAAACTCAGGGTTTTCACTGGCGGTATCACCAATCAAAGCATAATTCATCCGTTGATGTCCTGGCAAAATACTGTCAATGAACATCAATGGAATCCCACGTCCTTCCAGGCTTTCAAATCGAACAATGCGAGCTAACATTTCTTCATTTGAAATATTCGAATGTGACATTCTTTTCTCCTATGAAAGATCCAATATTTGGCCAGAGATTATGCTGCCGATTCAAACAAAGCCACAATGTTTTCCATAGGCGTGTTTTCATAGATATTGTGACATGGTGCCAGAATGTATCCCCCCGACTCTCCAAGATCAGCAACTCGCTTCTTAACTTCACTGCGGATTTCTTCAGGAGATGCGTTTGGCAAAAAGTGCTGGACATCGATCGCGCCATGAAAAGTTATCTGATCACCGAATTGCTCTTTCAATGCTTTTGTATCATCGAAGCCTTTAACATTTGTTTGGATAGGATTGAGAATATTAACTCCAATCTCAATCAAATCCCCAATAATTGGCAGGATGGCCCCATCACAGTGCATTAAAATTTTTGCATCAGATTTTGCTTTGATCACATCGATCACTCGCTTGAGGTTCGGCTTGATATACTCCCGGAACATTTTTGGAGAGATCATCAATGAATTTTGTGTCCCTTGGTCGTCTGTGATCACGACAACTTGCACCAAATCACCTACAGCATCCATATAACTGGCGTACATTTCTGTAATTAGTGAGGTGATTTTTTCCAGAAAAGCATGGGACAAGTCAGGATTCATAATAAAGTCCATGAACAACTTGTCATATCCACGCAATTGAGCCGCAATTTGCAAAACGCCAACTTTGATTCCATCCGCGCCGACAACATATTCAGTATTTTCAAGCCAATAACGTGCCTTTTTGCTTAGGCCTTCAAACATACCTGGGTGATTCGGATTAGGCCACTCAAACGCTTCAATATCCTCTATAGTAAAATTTTCTTGGCCGAGTGGTTGACCAGCGATTGAGTAATAATCTCCGATGTCTGAATAGGTGTGTGGAGTGTGCCACATATCTATATACCCAGGTCCACCTTTTATTTCCTTTTCCTGAACTTCTACCCAGTTAGGAACAACCCACCTAAAATCTATACCTAATTGTTGTAGTAAATCCTCATCAAGCGTCACATTTTGAGCCATGCGGTCCAGAATTATTGTCTCAGCTTCCGGTAAACTCAAAAACTTTCTTAGTGAACTATAAGCTGGTTTGTGAAAAGACCCGATATGCTTTCCAAAGTCTAAAGGGACTCGGTCTGGCTGCTTGTGGTTTACAGTCGCGAAAAATCTCTCACGTGAATTCATCGCTCTAATCCTGAGATCCTACATCCGAAAATACTTTATACTCAATTTCGAGTAATTCGCAAAAATGAACTATCTCATTAATATAAAGCCCTGCAACACCTGATATGTGGTTTGAACCAATCGTTCCTAAGATTTCATTGATATCGGCGTTGACCTTTATAAAAGCTGTGGGAAGCTGATGAGCGTCTCTTGCCTGAACAAATTCATTTAGGTCCTGTGGCGTGAGATCTATCGCTTCTCCGGAAATGATAACCATAAAATATTTACCAACCTTACGGTACAACCTTGCCAATGTAATTGGACCAGGTGCAGCAGTAAAATAGGTGATTGCGCCCCCTCCTGGCCTAACTGCCGGACGCAATTGAATTTTCTTTAAATTTTCATTAGGGTGATCTGAGCGAGCTGCATACCAGGTACACAAAGCCCCACAATTTGGAATATATATAACACTTTTACTTTCGTTTATGTAACTCAAATCCCCAAATAGTACTGGTTTGCCTCCTGATACCTGCTTGAGGATTTCCATGGTCAGAGCTCCATCTCCATCCGCTTCACAAGCCATTGCCACCGGCTCTTTGCTACCTTGGGCATCATAAGGGCCGGGCAAGAATGCAGCCGAAATGCATTGAGGCACATAATGAGTACTTAAGTCAGGCATGCATTTTATGGCAACAAAATCTAGTTCCTTTTCTTTGATGATTTCCTTAGTGGCCAAATAACAACGTATTTGGAATGCTAGCTTTTCGGGTGTCAATTTATTGCCATCGTAATCAATGCGATTAACATTTTCCGATAGCCACTTCACAGTATCTTCAACTGGTTGTTCTAATACCAAATCTGCCCTGCGTATGATTTCTAGCTGGTCAATGTGTTCCACATCAACGCCAAACATAGCACGCCATTGCATTGGGTCAATTGTGCCTGTATCAATTCCTAATGACCTGCCTCCAAACATACCGAATACCATACCGCGCAATCGAGTTACGGTAAAAGCAGCTCTTATGTAAGGGATTGTATTTTTAGAAATCGCATCTTCATTTTCGAAATCTTCGCGCACTCGAATAAATGAATAACCAATCTGGTCAAGAGCCCCAGCTGCTCCTAAGTACCCGACCGTTCCGTGAGTAGCAGGACTTTTATTAGAAAGCAGGATTGTTGGCAAATTTAGTCTCTGAATACCATAAACAACAAGGTTGGGGCTTGTCCAACAAGGTACATGTGCAACTAACACATCTACTTTTGAGGCTAAAAGATGATCTATCTGCTCTCGGATTTCTGCCCGGGTCCTGGCGACACTTTCCGCAACAATAAGATCTATAGGCAATTTAGAAAAATATTCAATAGCAGAATCATGCCTGGGAACGGTGAGGTTCTTGAAAACCTTTTCCCATTCGTATTGACGCTCATCGCCAAAAGTTATTAATCCAACCTTGGGTTTATAGTTAGACATCTACTTCTCCATATTGCGTGGGTATGACTGGATCATGCGACCACCGTCAGGATATATACACTGTCCAATGATATAGCTAGAATCCTCACTCGCCAAGAAAACACATACTCGGGCGATCTCCTCACATGATGCAATGTACCCTATTGGGAGGCGCTCCATTAGCTGGTCATGTTTTACTTTATTATGTACTACCCTTTCCATTAATTCTGTCATCACCGGGCCAGGACCAACCGCATTAACTCTAATCCCTTTATCAATTAAGGCTAATGCCATTGCTTTCGTCATTTGGTTGACCCCGCCCTTCGCAGCACAATAAGGGATCTGGTCTGCCAAGGCCAGTACAGCCATTACAGAAGAAATGTTGATGATCGAACCACTGCGTCCCTGGTCTATCATCACTCTTGCGGCTTCCTGACCGAGAAAGAATGATCCTTTTAGATCAACACTCATTACCCAATCCCAATCTTGCTCAGTTATTTCGAAGAAATTTGCGGAATGGTTGACACCTGCATTATTGACTACAATGTCAACGCCGCCGTAATGTTCCACTGTCTTGGCAACCAAATTGTTAATATCGGTTGTTTTGCTCATGTCACAAACAACCATGATTGCATCGCCACCGTTTTGTCGGATTTCTTCAACCACTTCATTGCCAAGATTTTCTGTTCGACCAGCTAAAACAACCTTTGCACCCTCATGAGCATATTCTTTGGCGATTGCAACCCCAATCCCCTTGGTAGCTCCCGTTACAATAGCGATTTTATCTTTTAACTTCATATCAAATCCTAAAATTACCCTCGCTCAACGAATTGATGGTTAGGATATTGCTGGGATACCCAGCAATATCCTGCTATTAAGATATTTACCAATAATCCGGGGGCGATGATGAATTTTCGATCTATGATAGGTTCGCCGCCCTCCGCCCGGATTTCTGCCACGATCTGCTCGCCAAATTCGGCGGTGCGTCCGGTGCCGACAACTTTCGCCCCTTCTTGGACGAACACTTTTGTACAAACAGTGTGGATGCCTTTGGTGCTGCCGGTGATGATGGCGACTTTATCTTTGAATATCATCGTATGGGTCTATCCAGGTATCGATAGACCTCCGAGGTCTACTCCGAAAACCACGGACTCTCATCGAGCGGCGGCGTCTCCA
>SDBU01007744.1_pt1 | contig 12326 bp, 10 predicted proteins | sample 2277071 | NCBI WGS metagenome assembly SDBU01 (sample SAMN10397929, study PRJNA504765) | marine sediment metagenome | isolation source: marine sediment core GS08_GC12, 126 cmbsf | place: Arctic Ocean: Gakkel Ridge, Loki's castle | collected 2008
CATTAACTACTGATGGCAAGCTATTGTATGTGGGGCGATTGCTTGAGCGAGCGGCCACAAATTATCCTGATTTGCCGGCACTTATTTACAAAGACGAAAAAATTACCTACCGAGATTTGTATTTACGAGCTGCAGCGTTTAGTGACGTTTTGAAAGACAAGGGCTTACAGCTGCGAGATCGTGTGATTATTTGTTTTGAAAATTCGCCAGAGTTTTATATTGCGTATTTTGCTATTTTGCAGGCGGGCGGAGTGGTTGCGCCGGTCAACACGTTTCTAAAAGAACGGGAGCTTGCGCATATAGTTGCCGATGCAACACCCCGATTCATTATTACTTCTATGGATCGTGTTTCATTGTTCCAAGAGGCTGAGGCAGGAAGTTTGCCGCCAATTGTAACACCAGAAGATATGCCGGTAGTTGACGATGCATACAGACCAAGTGAGCCGATTGATCTGCAGGCATATGAGGTAGCAGCGCTGCTTTATACGTCGGGGACAACCGGTTTGCCAAAAGGAGTGATGCTTAGTTCTGCAAATATTATTATGAATTTGTTGCAGGGTCTTTCGCGTTTGCAAATTGGACACAAAGAACGGTTATTTGGTGTGTTGCCGCTGTTCCATGTGTTCGCACAAAGTGTGTGTGTATGGGCGGCTTTTCTTATTGGGGCGACGGTGATTTTGGTTCCAAAAATTGATCGTCGTTATATTCTTTCTGCATTGAAGCATAAACCGACCGGTTTTTTTGGCGTTCCGGCGCTCTACGGTTTGATGTGCATGCTCAAAACAGCACCACTTGATTCAGTGAAATATTTTATTACTGGTGGCGATGCGATGCCGGACAAAATTCGTGCATATTTTGAACTTCTCTATCGCCGTAAGATTTGCAATGGCTACGGTCTGACCGAAACATCCCCAGTTCTTACGTTTGATTTTGAAGATGTTGCGCAGTCAACGAACGTGGTGGGTAAACCAGTTATTGGCGTTGCGTGTGAAATTCGCGATGAACAGGGTGCAGTGCTTCCTGCCGGCCAGGTTGGTGAGCTGTGGGTAAAAGGGGATAATATTATGCTTGGGTATTATAATGCGCCAGATGCCACAGAGAAAGTACTCAAAGATGGCTGGTTCAATACCGGCGATACCATGTTTATTGATCCGGATGGTAAGCTTATTATTACCGGAAGGACCAAAGATCTAATTATTCATAAAGGCATCAATGTTTATCCGCAGGAGATTGAAAACGTGATCATGACCCATCCGAATGTTATTCGCGTTGGTGTGATTGGGCAAAAGGATAATGCATATGGCGAGATGCCGATTGCCTTCGTGCAGATTCGCCAACCAGAGGATGGTATCGATGAGCGATTACGGGCGCTTTGTCTGCAACAATTGGCCTCGTATAAGGTACCTCGCTCATTTATCTGCACCACAGACGATTTGCCCACAACAGCGACTGGTAAGGTGGATAAGAAGGTTTTGCGGGCGAAAATGCCGCAATAATTAGTATTATTGACAACTTATTAGCGCATGCATACACTGATTTTCTAATTACGCCCATTCTTACTATCAGGAGACACAATCATGGAAATCACAATTTTTTATTCTCGAGGCTGAGTAGCTTCGTCCGAAGTTTTTCTACTCAATAATCCAGTTTTTATGTTTTCGACCATTGTTGAAGTTGGCAACTTTTTTTTGTTTCGTTGTCAATTTTTGCGCATCCTCAAAAAGGACTTTGTATGAATCAGCCGTTATTGGAAATTTTTAGTATCAGAAAAATGTATAAAACTACCGCTGCGCTCAAAGGTGTGTCGCTTGAGCTTTATAAAGGTGAAGTGCTTTGTCTGCTTGGCGTGAACGGTGCGGGCAAATCTACATTGTCTTCAATTATTGCCACGTTACATCCACCGACAAGCGGCGATATTCAATATCGTGGAACGTCTATTTATAAAGACGTGCCGGACTATCGCAAGCGTATTGGGTACTGTCCGCAAAGTCCAAATCTTAACGCATTGCTTACCCTGCAAGAGAACTTATACTTTGCGGGCAAATATTACGGCATGTCTGATGATGCGATACAAGAACGTATTGACGATCTACACAACCGACTTGGCATTGGAGAATATCTTGCAAGCAAGCCGCCGCAACTTTCTGGTGGGTGGAGACAGCGGTATATGATTGCACGAACATTGTTGCACAAACCGGAGCTGGTTATCTTGGATGAGCCGACCGTTGGTCTTGATCCGGCGATTCGTCATCAGTTATGGTATTACATTAATCATATTGCCGGTGAGGGTGTAATGGTGTTGCTCACCACACATTACTTAGATGAAGCAGAGGAGCTTGCCGATCGAATTTGTATTCTCGATAAGGGTGAAGTGAAACTAATCGATACACTCGATCAGTTGAAAACGTTGTTTAAAAAAGAGCGGCTTGAGGATATATTTTTACAACTTACTAATCAGGAAGAGTAAATTATGCAGATTACTTCGTATTTTTACACGATGTATTATTTATTGATGACCGAATATATCATATTTAAGCAGACGATCTTTAATAAATTTATTGATCTTGGTATCTGGATATTTACCATGGTTCCAATAACGATTTACTTATTTCCGGCGTTTGGCATGCAGGTTTCATATGGCGCATTTATGATTGCAAGTATGGCAGCCAGCGCGGGGATATTTGAACAATTTACGAGCACAACAAGATTGGTCAGTGATTTTGATGGTGATAACGTTACCGCATTTTATCTTACGCTTCCCATACCGTCATGGCTTGTATTTGCGTCGTACATGGTATTTTATGCGTTCAATACTGCTGTACTCACTATCTGGGTTGTTCCAGTTTCCAAACTTATTTTTTGGAATTATCTTGATCTTTCACAGTTTAGTGTGATCAAATACTTTGTTATTTTTGTGGCAGCAGATTTGTTTTATGCGGCATTTACCATGTGGCTTGTTAGTATGGTGCCGAGCTTGGAGCGTATTGGTACGGTATGGATGCGTTTTATTTATCCCCTATGGATGTTTGGGGCGTTTCAATACTCCTTTGCGGTGCTAGCTGATTTGAATCCAACGCTTGCGTACGTAAGTCTGATTAATCCATTTGTGTATATCATGGAAGGTACGCGTGCGGCAGTACTTGGGCAGGCAACATCGCTCAATGTTTGGCTATGCGCTGGTATGACCCTTGTGTTTACTGGGATATGTGCTGTACATGCTATTGCTCGCCTGAAAAAGAGACTTGATTACGTATAAATAAGGTGAAATTTGAAACTGGTACATTTTATTACCAGCTTGCAGATGGGTGGCGCGCAGGCGGTTTTATACGATTTGGTAACAAATCTTGATGCGCAATCTTTTGAGCAGAAGGTTATCTATATCCATGGCGGACCGTACGTTGCGCGATTGCGCAATGCTGGTATTGCGGTACAGCAAGTCTCGGGTTTGTTTTTTGCCTACGATCCATTATTTTTCTTTCGTCTGCTTGCAACGTTGCGCAAGAGCAATCCCAATTGCTTGCATACATTGTTATGGTCGGCAAATTTTTTTGGATCTGTTGCTGCGCGCATGCTCGGTATTTTTTGTGTTCGTGTATTGCATAACAATCTTGATCAAAATGGTATGGTTCGTAATATGCTCGATCGATTTGTTGCATCACAAACGGATCAACCAGTTGTTGCTGTTTCGCAAGAAGTTAAGCAATCGTATCTTTTGCAGCATCCCAATGCACGCAACGTTATCGTGGTGTGCAACGGTATCGATATTGGCGTGGTAAAACGCAACGCAACGTTGGCGCGCAAAAGCAGGAAAGATATGGGACTGATCGATGAGCATTTTGTGATTGGATCAGTCGGCCGATTTTGTCCTGTTAAACGATACTCATTTTTGCTTGATTCATTTGCGATGTTGCACAAACAACATAACCATTCTCGATTATTGATAGTTGGATCGGGTTCTCAAGAGCATGATTTGCGTGCGTATGCACAAAAACGTGGGATTGCCGATTATGTTATCTGGGTTGTTGATGAACCCGCCTACGGGTATTTTCCCCTTTTTGACTGCTTTGTTATGACATCTGAAAAAGAAGGCGTATCGATTGCATTGCTCGAAGCAATGAGTTTGGGTGTTTGTTCGGTTGTTACGTATCACACGCAGTCACATTCAGTGATTATAAATGGCCAGGACGGGATTGTTACGCATGAGCAGAATGCAGCAAGTTTTGCGGCAACGATCGCTGGTCTTGTGCGCAATCAATCATTGCGCAACAAATTAGGTGCAAATGCGCAACATGCTGTGGCGATGCGATTTGCAATAAAAAATATGATTGCAACATATGAACAAATTTTTCGAATGTGTGATAGCTAGAAATTGGCAAAAGATTCTTATTTTGTATGTTGCACAAATATGGTGCAATTTTTTTTCTAAAATTTGATTTTAGTAAAAAGTTTATGTACCTTATTGGCAGGTGCAATATATAAATTCAACCTAGTGATAACCTCCATTTCCCCTATCCGTGACGTTCTGTCTGGGTAGGGGAAAAATAATTTGCAGGTTTTTGTCTCATGAAAAAGTGGTATCCACGTAAGGTGCGCGATCGTTTTTGCAGTCCCTGTTCGCAAGATAAGCCTGAATCGTTGTTATTTGGTACGTTGCCATCTTTTTTGCAATCATTGCAAGCGCGTTTTTTTCGCAAACCATACAATGCAAATGAGTGGATAACAGCTTGCCCTGTTGCACAGCGTTCTGATGTGCTTCGTATTTCATGGATAGGACACTCGACGTTTTTGATCCAAACACAGGGAAAAAATATTATTACCGATCCAGTGTTTTCCAGCGTGTCGCCAATTTTTCCACGGTTGCTTGAGCCTGGAATCGCGATAGATGCGTTGCCACCAATCGATTACGTAGTTATATCTCATAATCATCGTGATCATATGGATGCATGGAGTTTGTCTCAGATCAAAAAGAAAAACAAACATGTTTGTGTGCTTGTGCCTAGTGGCGATAAACAATGGTTCGATCGGCGTGGTTATGCCAATGCTCGGGAGTGTGTTTGGTGGGATGGGTTTTGCCGTGATGGTGTGCAATTTACTTTCTTGCCTGCGTTGCATTGGTCGCAACGGGGATTGTTTGACAAAAACAGATCACTCTGGGGAAGTTGGATGATTTCAGCTGCCGGCATGAAAATTTATTTTGCTGGTGATACAGCGTATGGCGATCATTTTGCTCAAATTGCCCGCGACTTTTTTCCCATCGACATTGCGTTGCTTCCCATCGGACCGTGCGAGCCGCGTGATTGGATGCGGCGTTCGCATATTAGTTGCATGCGGTCAGTACAAGCCTTTCAGGCGTTGCAAGCGCAGCATTTTATACCCATGCATTGGGGGACGTTTCCGCTTGGAAATGACCAATTTGATGAGCCCATCATTCGATTACAGCATGCCTGGTCAGTCAGTCAGGATGGCTTGCAGGGTAGGCGGCTGCATATTGTCAAGGCTGGTCAGCCGATAGTGTTTGATGGCCATGCTTTGGCGGCTGTTGCTCACGAGCATTTTGAGCAGCAAAAATGACTCGATTGAAGCTGCTGCGGCATAATTTGAAGTGATTCTGTAGTAAAATTACGAGAAACCCTTGTTTTTACTGGTCTTTTTTGGGTAAAGTAATGGTGGAAGGTATGAAGATTGTAACCATGTTTTACAGGAGGAGAGATGAAGAAGAAAATCGTACAAATTGTGGGTTTGGTTGGGCTCCTGACAATATTGAGTTGTCTGAATGTTGAAGCACAAGACTGTCCTATCGTAAAGCTGCTGTCTTGGCAGGTCAAAGCGTATGTTAAAAATCATTATAAAGGAAAAGGCGATGGTGGCTATATAACTGTTGAAGTAACTCATAACGGTGAACGAGTATTGGTGGGGTTGATTCGCCTCAAGGGAAAATACCATAAAGATACATTTATACCAGAAACCCCATTGCTTGTTTCTGGTATGTCGGGTCGCAATTTCAAGAATCTTATTGAAAAGTACTTTAAAAAATATAGACATGCAGATCCAAAGCCTCATTTCGATACAGGGGTATTTCGTAACTGCAAATGGTTTTATTGATATACCGAATCTTTCTGAAAGCTTAACGGTTTCTAACGTTTCAGTTGTCTCACATCTTTGAGAGAAACAAAAAGCAAAAAGAGTAGGAATAACCCGAAAAATATAAGCGTTGCAAAGTTGAATGCTGTGTCGGGCAGTGGCCCGACTATTGCTTCAATGGTGTACCATGCAATTTGGCCGCCATCAAAGAAGGGAATGGGAAATAAGTTAAAGATGCCGATGCTGATGCTGAGTGCACCAAGTACGAGTAAAAAATAACTAAATCCAAGCGATGCGCTGTAACTTATCGTTGCAATAATGCCGATAGGGCCCATTATTCCTCTGGGAACATGGTGTGAGGCTTGCATGGCCATTCGACGAATATCGATGTTTCTCAATTTGAAGAACATAAAAATACCGAATGAAAAAAGAAAATTTGCAAAAACACCGGCGAGTAGAATGATGACTTTAATAAGATACGGTGCTGCATCGAGTTGATTTTGTGTGATGGCAACATAGCCACCGATTGGAAAGGCGGCGATTCGAAAAAGTGTGTCACCAATACGATATGCGAGTATGGTTGGACCAAATCCAATGGAAAATAATGGTGTTGCAATGGCAAATAATTTGCAGGCAAGGAAATGTCCAAATTCATGAACAATAATTACAATATTAATGCCGACGAGGCCGATGGCGGTACGGGTTACAGTGTTCATTTTATTTTTTTCTCCGATTTTATCGAATGGCTATAGATTAATTCAACTTTGGTGGATAAAATTTATGTTGTTTCATAAGTAATTCTAACGCTTGGTGGATCGTTTGATTTTGAACTGTTTCTTTTGCTGGTTCATCAATTTTCCATTCATATATTTCTCTCTTCTCATGTGCTGTTATGATCTTTTGTTTGTTTGGATCATTAGGATGTTCCACGGCTATTAAATGTGGTGGAGAAATTTTATTTGTTTCGCTTGCTTGTTTAATTGCATGCCAGAGGGGTCGTATAGGTGTGGGTACTTTGATTTTTCGGTTTTTGTTTTTGTAGTAGCCGACTTCTAGTGTAATGTTCTGCGTAATTTGGCAATGAGGTTTTCGTCTGCATCGAATGGTGTGAGTTGAATTTTTTGAAGATTGCCGTGCAATGAATGGTTTATGTGTATGGGTAGTCAATTTTTCGGGATGTAGGTCATTTGGTTCAATATCCAATGTAAGTGGGTTTATGTCAGGAACGATTAAGTTTGCGATATGTGTTTGGAGTTCGTTCGGAAGAAAATGCATGAGGCAGTTTATGCTAAATTCGGTTAGTTTTCCTTTTCTATTTCCTGTATCATAGCGAAACTTATAGTCTTTATTTGAGCTATGTTTTTTCCATGTTTTGTTCCATTCTTTTTTGATTTTGCTATTTTCAAGTATCTTTCCAAAGTGTAATTGGAACTGTTTTGGTTTTTCGGTTTTTTTTGTGCACCATAATGGTGTTGGTAGCATGATGCTGGTAATCAGTAAAATAAGTGTAGCAGATTGGCTATGACTGTTTTTATTCATAAAATCCTTTGCTTAGATATGCGCGGCCTGAATCGCCAAAAATCATAACAGCGCACGAATCGGAAGTTAGATGGTTTTGAGCATATTGATGCGCGACGTGTGCTACAGCGCCACTGCTTGGACCAGTGAGGAATCCTTTGGATGCCAATTTCTTGATCATGACAATTGCGTTTTCATCCGAAACAGTTATCACTTCGTCAATAACCGAATAATCAATAACGGGAGAATCAAAGTCTATACCAATTCCTTCAACCAGATACGGTTTTGGATTGCCCTTTGTTGCGCGGTATGAGTTATTTGAGTCTATGGCTATAATTTTAACATTTGGGTTTTGCTCTTTTAAATATCTTCCAACGCCTGTTACGGTTCCCCCCGTTCCTGCGCCAGCAAAAAAGTGCGTAACTTTTCCCTTTGTCTGATTCCAAATTTCTGGTCCAAGTGATAGGTAGTGAGCTTGAGCGTTTAATGGATTAAAATATTGGTTTGGCATGAAAGAGTTTGTCGTATTGTTATGAATTTGCATAGCAACGCTATGGTAGCCTTGCGGATCGTTGATGAGACTTGTTGGGGGACATATAACTACTTGCGCATTATAGGCTTTGATTGTTTGTAGTTTTTCATTGCTGATTTTTTTCGAAACCGAAATGATAACGTTGTATCCTTTGATGAATCCTATCATGGCTGTGGCGATGCCCTGATTTCCAGATGAGGCATCTATAATAGTTCCTCCGGGTCTTAAAACCCCTTTTTTTTCGGCGGTTTCGATTAAGTATTTGGCTGGTCGATCTTTAACGCTGCCGCCAGGGTTAAGGTATTCTAATTTTGCGTAAAGAGGTGCTTTGATAGAAAAAGGGACACGAACCAGTGGGGTATTTCCAATAGCGTCTAGTATTGTCTGATACATGGTGATGCTCCAAATAAAAATAAAGAAACATAATGAGCATTACTATATCGAAACTTTGTATCGATTGATAGAACCAACCTAATATAAATACCAAAGTGTAATAAGTGAAAGTGTGGTAAATAATGTTGGCCAGTACAGTAACTTAGCGATCATATTTTTTCGGTATCGGATAAACGGTATGTTAAAATTAAGTTGGTAAAGAAGCATGACCAGGAGAATAACGAGAATAGCGATGTACATTAGAAAATAAAAGCTTTCAAAGTATACAACTTGTGTTTGTGGTATTTTTGCCCTGAATCGTATCTGGGCAAATACAGCTGCAAAAAATACGCTTGCGCACCATCCAATAATGGCGAATCCCTGTTGGGTACTTGTGAGTAGAATTACGAATAAAAGCACGGCAATAACACAGACTGGCAGAAGGTCGGCAACAAGTGTATCAACCAGATGTCTGCTCGCAAGAATATCAAAGTAAAGCTCGGGTACTTCTGATTTGTTGACCGATTCATATATACCAAATGGTCCGACCGTGTAGGTGCCGAAGTTGCTTGTGTAGTTCACCTTTTTGTAGCCAAAGTAGCTAGCGGTAACCGTCCATCCGGGCAAATTGGTGTCATTATCAATTCCTGGAAGTGATCGGGGATTGATAAGCTGATAAGAATTAAGATCCGGAATTAATACAATATTTTTTTTCGTGTATCGATGCCACAATTGAATGCGCAATGCTTTTGTATCGAATGGATATCGGTCAAATTTCAAAAGTTGATTTAACTCTGCAAATACTTCCCATAAAATGGTTTCTGTATTTCCTTCTTTAGTTCGAGACATTTCGGTGATGGTTGTCTCAGTTGACTGTGGCAAAAGAAAGCCGCGTGGAATATCATCATGAATACCGTCGGTAAAACGTTGCCAAACATATGCGCTGATTTGAATTCTATTCGAAGCGACAAATTGAACATTGTTTACAAAAATGCCCGTTGGGATGTAGCGGTTTGCCTGATAATCGCGCAGTAGATCCTCTCGCGGATTCTCTAGGAAAGAGGCTGTATTCTCTTGAGATAGATCGGAATCTTTTTTCTTTACTTGTTTTTTTCCGTAACGTTTTTGGATTGTTTCTTTTTGCAGATAGTTAAATAAACTTGCTTTATTTTCAATCACGTACAAGTTGCCAATATCATACTTTGGGTAACTATAGGTGGCGTACCATGTCCAGACTATTTGCCCAACGAGTGCCAATGATATAATGAATGAAGCTGTCCACCAGTGTGTGGGGCCGGCGTTTGCCAGGAGTGATAGAATGAGCAGAATGAGCATGACTATGAGCAGAAGTAGTGGTAATGACGGAAGAATAAGATTACGCCGCAATGCGCTTGGACGAATGCCTAGCTCACTTTTATCAAAGACGCCTACAATGCTCCAACTTGTGCCCTCTATCGGTTCAGAGAAGAGCCAGGATGGTGCACCGGTTATTTCGTTATTATATTCAAAAAATACACGCTCTTTATGACCAATTTTGGTGCCAACTTGAGCGAGATCAGGATTGTTGATTTTTTTTGCGAGATCAAAAATACTTACCTGTTTGTGTACAAGTTGATCTTGCGGATGTGCGAGGAAATAACCTTTTTTGGTAAGAATAAACCAATATCCCTCTTTGCCTAAAAAGAGTGAATCTAGAATGTGTTGCAGGTGTTCCACCGATTGATTTGCGTATACAATGCCAGCTACATATTTTTTTCCTGAGTCGTCGGTTTGGTAGAATGGAACTGCATACTCTGCCAAAATTGTTTTACTGACGGCTCCATAATAGGGCTCGGAGAATCCTGGCCCCCGTTTGATTGATTTGTGTAACCACTTATGTTCCGGTTGTGTATAATCGTACATTTTCTCAAGGTGTGTCATGACTTCTTTGCCACCTTGTTCAAATAGGTAGGGTGCGTATAATTTGGTTTCTTCGTCATATTTATATGGAAGAAAAGCTACCCCAAGACCGGCTGCTTCAATTGGCTTTACTTTTTTTAAGAGCAGTTCGATTTGTTCTTTATTCATTCGCGAGCTGCTTAGTTTGTCGGCGACAAATTGTGCAAGAGGTTTGAGCATGTTAATAAACTTGTCAAGTTCGAGCGATGCCTTCACGGTTTCTTGTTGTGCATGTTCTCGAGCTTTACCTACTAACGTATTTTTGGTTTGAAAGTAATGGTATGAAAAATAGGTTGTTGCAATTAAACTGATTATTGCAAAAAATAACCATATTGCTTGTGATATGTGGCGTGGACGAAAAGCAATTTGCATATTCTCTCCTTTTTTACCAAAGAACAGCATAAATACGTTTTTCACGATTACATGATTTGATAAATATGTCTAGGTTGCTTTGAGAGAGTTTTCATGGATAGTGATCTATCTTGATAATTGACGGTATAACTGAATGTGTTCCTGTATCATGTGTGTGGTATCAAAATCATTTAAATTATCAGTATATCGTTGAAATTTTCGATATAGATTATGCTCATGCATTATGCGCTTCATACCAAGTGCAAGTTCTTTCCAGTTTCCTTTCTGTAATAACAAGCCATTTTCATTATTAATAATTATTTCGTGAATGCCACCCGTATCGTAACTGATGACCGGTAGGTGCGAAAGGCGTGCTTCGATGATAGCGCATGGTAGTCCTTCCCACAGCGAAGAAAGCGCAAATGCATGCCAAGTTTTCATAAACGGCGCTACAGCCTTTTGCCATCCATGCAACGTAACAATACACGTGAGATTATGTTTTTTAATCCATTGTTCAATAGACGTGCGCAATATTCCGTCGCCAATAATTTCAAGCCGTGCACGAGGCTCTTGTTCATAGACCATTGCAAAGGCACGAAGAAGATCAAAAATGTTTTTTTGTGGTTTCAAGCAGGAGATGGTTCCAAAAACGAAGGGCTTTTTGGATGATGGCCCAGAGAGTGATCGTGCAGCGATGTGAAATGGCTTGCAATCAACAGCTGCACGAATGATCGAGTGTTTGTGGGCAAATCGAGGAAAGAGCCGTATGCCCGTTTTAACGTCCATCGCAGATACGCAGATGAAGTGTGAAGTGATAAAACTGGTGAGTAATTCGAGCAGGTAAATTATGAACCACACTAATATTGGCTGATGATCGTGAAATGCGTAGCCATGAACTGTGTGTATTCGAGTACGAATGCCGGAAACCAACGCAGCCCATCTGCCAATAAGGCCTGCCTTGGTGCTATGTGTATGTACAATAAGATTTGGTTTTTGTTTTTTTAACCTACGTAGTTGACGAACAAGTTGGATAAAGTTCCATAGTTCAAGTGGGACTTGTTTTATTGATAGCTCTCGTTTCATCGAAGAAAGAAAGGTGGTGTGGGGATTTGTGCTTACTTCAGAAACCAAAGCGCCATGTTTTCCGGATATAATATGTGTGGAGCATCCATTCGCACGCAAGCCGTTGAAAAGAGAAAGGCACACTTTTTGTGCACCCCCTAGTTCTAATTTGGTTATTATGTATACGACATTGATATTGTCTTTTTTCATTTATCGAAAAAACAAAAGTAAAAAAGATATTAACACTGCATAAATTGCTGCGGTTTCAATTAATCCCTGCGCAAACATACTTACTCGAGAAAGTGCCCCGTGGGTTTCCGGATTCTGCGCTATTTGTTGGCATGCTGCTCTCGCCGTGGCTCCCGAGCTAATTCCCGGGCCAATTGTACCAAGGCCTGTGCATAATCCGGCAGCAAGAAGTGCAATGCCGTCAAGAAGATTTTCTTGCGGTAACGTTGGTACCAAAAATAGC
>SDBU01007745.1_pt1 | contig 12325 bp, 30 predicted proteins | sample 2277071 | NCBI WGS metagenome assembly SDBU01 (sample SAMN10397929, study PRJNA504765) | marine sediment metagenome | isolation source: marine sediment core GS08_GC12, 126 cmbsf | place: Arctic Ocean: Gakkel Ridge, Loki's castle | collected 2008
CTTAATCAGTTTGGCCACTCGTACATGCCCCCACTGCCCTGGGGCGTAATCTGCAGCAGCCGTTCGATCTCCAACTGGTTCCAAGATTTTTTAGGAATCGGCGCCAGCGCGCCGTCCATATTCAGATGCATCAGTGCATACCGGGCGGCCTCAATGGCATCGTCGTCTATTTTTGGAATGTCCTCGGGGTCGTCCTCTTTCCGCGTCGCGGCCACAATCTGCTCCACCAGGTAAGGGCATTTGCCGCGGATTATAAACAATTTGGGTGCCTTTTCAAACTCAAAACTGCCGTTCTGCAACATCTGCCCTTCCCAATCCATCATCCGGTGCATCAGACCCCAGCCCTGCTTACGGTCCTGGCTGGCTGCAGTCAGCACTACCCCGTTCTCAGCGAAAGAATCTGCAAAACTGTTGGGCATGAAATCAGGCGTCTCGTCCTTTTTCCACGCCATAGGATTCCTCGCAAACGTATCGCGGCCAGTATACGCAAATTGTATCCTGAGATCCTGGTCAAGTTTTAAAATATGCTCAGCATGCCACGCCGGACTACGCTCAGCACGGTATAATTCCTCGAAAAAATAACCGTTCCCATGCTGGTCAAGAGTCAACCACTCAGTAACGCAGGCATGAGCAAAGCCCCAATCAGTGCCCCTGCCTGTAATCCACCAGGGCGGAATTTTCTCGTTTTTTGTGGGGATAGAATTAATAATGTGAATTTGCTTTCTAAAGCGTGTGAAAAATTGGCCCGCAAATAGGTCCCAATTTCCCGTCAAAAGCGCCTCAGCAAGCAGTGGGTCGCTCATAGCGCGAATCCTACCCTCGTAATTCGGGTCAGCATCCATCAAAATCTTGTTGTCGAAGCGCGAGGCAGGGATAAAGGCCCTAGAGGAACTGAAAGGGGTGCCGGGCGGCACTTCGCGTTCTTCCCACTGATCCGTATCAGGGTTGAGGCCGCCTAGGTAGGACTTGGGCACGGCCTGGCGATCACTGTTGGCCGGCACCTTATCAATGAATCGCTTCTTGACCCAGGCGTGGCCGGTGCCTCCGGGGTTGGCGCTACTTCTCACATAGCAGGCCATTGTTGGGTCTACTGTCCTGCACCTGCTGAACAGGTAGGTGTACTGGTTTTCAGTGAAGTGGGTCAGCTCATCAAAGCCGATGTACTGGAACTCACGGCCTTGGTACTTGAATCGGTCCTGATCGTACTGCATATATCTGAGATATATCCTGGCACCTGATGGGAAGATCCCGGTGTTGTCACCTTCCCGGTAGAAGCCACCGGCAGCCGGGAACATCTTGCGGGCCTCTTTCTTGATCTGCTCCAGCTCATCATTGGTACGCCTGAATATGATACCCTCATAGCCTGAGTGCTTAACCTGGCGCACTGACTCAGCCACTATAGCCGCAGACTTACCGCCACCGGCCTCACCACCGTACAGTACCTCAAAGATCGCCTGAGACTCATGGAACCGGGTCTGTTGGCCTGCCTGGGCCTGATAGGTGGCCGGCTTGGTGATGTCAACCTGGTAGTCGGACTGCTGGCTCATGCACTTGCCTCATCCCCAGGGCCAGGCACACCGGGCGCCGCTGGTGCGGCCTGGGCTTGCGCTTGTTTAGTTGGAACAGGTATGCCTGGCAGGATGATCGGACCTATGACATTGCCCTGGGCATCTTCATGGGCCACACGATTGACCAGCTGACCCTTGAGTTTGTAAGCCAGGGTCAGGTAAAAGCCTCTGGTACTCCAATCAACGAACTCCTCCCGAGCAGCTATCTTGCCCTCATGCCTTACGATCTCAGTCTTGTATGCTATCAGACCATCTTCAAGCAGCCTGGCCAGCCTACCGTCGCTAATGCCCATAGTATCCAATAAATCCGAAACGGGTATGCTAAGCTTAGCTAGCAACTTCGAGCCTTGAGCCCTTGCGCTTCCGTCAGTGGAGCACTTGTAGACCTCCCTGGCTGCCTGCGTGGCGTTGCCTATTTCGATGTAGACCTTGAGCCATTTACGCTCTTTCAGGGTCAATCCGTGGGGATTGGTGTCAGTTTTCCGGGCCATGGTTATTCGCCGGCTTCTTTCCAGCGGTTGGGGCTCAGTTCGCCATCATCATCGATATACATTCGGTCGAAGTTGGCTTGGCCTTCGGGGTCGATGTCCTGCTCAAGATCGCGTTCGCTCATGGCTACTGGTGTTTCCTGCTGCTGCTGATCGGGGCTTGAATTGGTGTCATTGGTTGGCGTGGGAAGGTGTATCATTGGTTCGGGTGGGAATGCACCCAGGTAAGCCCTGGTGGCTACTGTGCTGCCTGATTTGACAGCGATGAGCGTTATGATGCTTCCGATGATAATACCAGCTAGGAGTGCAATAACTGGAGTCATAAGAGGGAGAACCCCCTTCTGTAGTTCCCCCCTTTAAATGGTTGGGTGTGCTTCATTAGGGCCTCCAGGTTTCAGGGGTGAACTTATGGCTCCGGCCAGGGCTGTGCAATGGGCCAGTTGTTTCTTTGGGCCATGCACCTATATAATAGAGGAGTATGGACAAATAATTATGTCCAAGGGGTATTTAATTGCTTAGATTAGGTCTGGATGATTAACCAAACTAACGAAAGAGGCTAAAATCATGAGTCCTACCGAAATAGTACAACTATATATTGATAACGACCGGACCACGCACAACAGGTTTCAAACAATGGCTCTAAACAAACTAGAACAGTCGTCAGATAATGATTATTGGACCGATAAGGAGTGGCGGCTATTCACCTTAGCTGATGACTTACAAGATCATTTTGTTGCCTCTCCATTAAAAAACTCCCATACGCAGAACATGTACAGCGACCTATTGCAGCATGCACTTGCAGAAGTTGATTGGCATGACATCGCCGAAAGCATTCTAACCACCGCACAGGAAGCATGAGCCATGAAAAAATACTACTGGGAAATAACCTACGATCACATCAACCGCGGCGAGCCTGACCTTGCTGAGGTTGGGCGCTCTGGCGGCGATCCCAAGCTGAAGGGTAAGAACGGCGACAAGGGCCACACCTTCAGCCTGTACGTCGATGATGATGAACTGTACTTCCGCGGCCGCATTTGGGGTGACTTTGACGGCTTCGAACCCCAGGCCGATCTCCGGGAAGAATACGGCGTAACCAGCACTGAGCTTGACGGGGTAGCGATATGACTACTACCACCTACGAGCCGTTTGTAATCCGGCATAGCCAGGCTGACCGACACGTACCAGCCAGGCGCAAGCACAACATAGTCCAAGCCCTGCGTGACTTCGCCAGGTCACTCGATGATGTTGGCCGGCACAATGAGGCCGCCCACCGACGCAACCAGGCCGAGCTGATTGAAAGGCGGTACAAGCCATGAGGAACGGCAACCTCCCCGATGAGCATGACCGGGATCTGCTCACACAGCGGTCAGATCGCCGCAACCAACGGCCAGGCATGCGGGTAGGCGATTGGCTGGTCTTGCTCGATGGAACCATAAGACGCATAGCTTACATCTGGACAGAGGCCAAGCTAGTACAGCCCACCGACCACGAAGATACCGGGTCTTTTTACCTGGGGCTAGGCTATCTGTCCATGTCCGGAGGTCTTGATAGCGGGCTGCCTATGGATGATTTCACCAGCACCGGCATGCACCGAAAGGGCTCATGCTGGCTATTTCATCACAATATCAGGGAGGCTCACAACGGGGTAGATATGGAACTACTCTGTAGATTGTTCCAGCAAGTTCGATAAGAGCTGCCAGGCCGGTGGGAGCTCGCTACCCCTGCCGGCCACTACTCACAACAACATGAAAGGCTAAAACCATGAAACAAATACCAATCGGCCCATTCGGCTACTGCCAAGGTGGCTTCGCCCACTTCGGCTTTTACTCTGGTGATGATGGCAGCCGGCTGGACAATGAACCTGCTATCTCAATAAGAGCCGGCAACGGCGAACCCCTGGCTATAGCCACTGTCAGGCTGCAGGAACCACCCCGACCAGGCCACGTATGGCTTAAAGGCTGGTCTGAGAATGAAGGCGTACCCCAGGCCCTGGCAGCTGCCGGCATAGTTGAATTAACTGGCGAAGTATCAGTCACCGGTTACGTACAGGCTGAGGAAGGCAAGCTAACCCCTTTGGCACTGGAAGCCATCGAGGCAGCTAGGCCAGGGTCATAATGGCAAAATATCAAGCCCGCTACCAGGCATATCTTGATCTAGGGGGGCCACCAATAATAGATGGGGAGCATCCCTCCACACTCCCACTTTTTGGTACATTTATGTCAATTATGCTCAGCCAATTCAGGCAGTGCTTGAATATCGATCTCAATCAATCCGTCGGGCTGCATCCGGACCTTACACCGTTCATCCAGCAGTTCGTATCACTTCACGGAGATCTGACATGTGGTGGATAATACTAATACTGATCGGAATAGTAGCACTGATCTACCTGGCGTTCTGCTTTTACTTCCTGGGGGTATTTAACAAGAAAATGGAGGATTATTAATGACCGAAACCAAAGATTGGCAATCACACATCCCCGGGCATGAAAACTGCATGCGCGAGATGCACCCCACCAGCCGGGTAATTATCAAGGCTATGCACGAATGCCCGATCTGTCTCATCAATCAAATTGATAGCATTGCAATGCTATTAAGCACCCGGTCCAAAGTGCAACGCTCAATACTGCCCCTGATGGCAACAGATGTGAGAAACATCCAAAAGGACTCTCCAGAACGGCGAGCTACCTTGAATTTCACGCTTGAGGTACTGAAACTGGTGGAAAAGTACGCCGATACCATCGGTGCGTCTTTTCAGGAATTTGTAAAAAACTACAAGCCGGAGGACGACGATCTATGAGCGAGACATTCGCAAAACCAATCCCTCGGGTAGCCGATCCGATCAGCCTCAGCCGGCGCTACGTGGCTGCCGGCGGTATGCGTTGCCCGGTCTGCAATTCCAGCCACATATCCAGCCACGGCAAACTTGCGTTAATCGGCGCCAGCGCCACCCAGGGCGCAAAATGCGACGACTGCGGATCAAGCTGGCGGGAGATCTACCACCTGCACAAGATCGCTGACTTGGTAGACCGCAGGACCCAGAGTTGACCGGGTTCGAATACCTTGAAGCCCTGGCCATCCTGGCCGGGGTTGTACTGGCAATAATACTAGCAATGAAAAGGAGCTGATTTATGGCAAGAATAAACACATTTTGGGTAGCGAAGGACAGCGACGGCTCTCAATTCGAGTACCGGGAAAAGCCGGATTGGAGCCCACCCATTGGCTTTAAAAAGCGCGGATTCTATAGGGGGAGGTTTTTAGAGCCTAGCGACCTGGGGTACGATATTGCTAACCTGGATGAAATCAAACCAGGTGAGCGCGTCAGGGTGACGATCTCGCTAACCGTTGATAAGTCCACCATTGGGAGGGGCAATGCGTAAACGCAAACGACCGACCAGGGCTGAGAAGATCGCCCGGGGCAAGCCCAAAAAAAAGAGCAGCTACGAACGCAAGCAGGACGAGCTGAATCACCGCAAGCCGTCACTGAACGAGGCTATGAAGGACGGCCTGGATACCGGCAAGAAGATGTCCAAGGCTAGCGCAAATCGCTTAATGGAACACTTTAACGATCTATCAGGAGGGAAATTCAATGAATAAAGTTAGCTACGCACTCAATTCCGAGCAAACCAGTACCCCCGACTACACTTTGAAATATCTGTTGGTGACTGTGGAAGCCGGTGAATACAGCGGCATCTGGCCCGAGGAAAGCAAGAACCATAAAACTATTCATAAGCCCGGCGCCCGCGCAGCACTGCTTAAAAAGATAATCGCCGACAAGCTGCTAGGCCTGGCCAAACCCGAACATGCTGATAGCACCACTCTTGAAGTGCTAGCAGAGGAATGCCAAGTCCGGGCCAAGGTCAAATACATTTCGACCAATCTACCCCAGGGGCACAGCTGGCAGCCGGCAGCCGACCGGATACACGAACAGTTAAGGAACCTGATTGCCGGCGCGCTGACCAGGCATTTTGATGTATTGCAGCATATCAGAATACAAAATGAGCTGATCGGTATGTTTGCAGACCCCAAACCCCAGGAGGCCAACAATGGATAGCATCAATAACATCGACCGGGGCCAGCTGCTCATGTGGATCTTAGTGAGCATGTTGGTGGTGGCCAATGTGGGCTTTATGATCGTAGGCTGGATAGCTGGCCGGCGAAAGGAGCGACGGCGACGATTCATCGATGGAGGCTGACGCACAAAGCCCCGGGTTGATCACCTGGGGCTTTTTTATGGTCGCTGCCAAGTGCCGGCTATAAGAGCATGCTGCGCATGTCCTCCACCAGGCTATTAATCGAACTGGTCACCCCTTTTATTCTATCCGGTGTACTATCCAGAAACTCAGCTAACGACACCAATCCAACTACCGACTGGGGTTCTTTATCGTACTCACTGATGCCATTTTGAATATCGGCTTTCAGCTGTTCGAGACTGCGTACCGAGTACTCTAGCTCGACTAATGCCTGGTGTATTCCTGAATGTCGGATTTCCCGTTTCGCTTCTGAATCTTGTGTACTCATGGTTATGGTTCTCCTGTCTGTATTATCGATCTACGTGTGATCTCGGAAAAGCTTCGCGCAGTGCTGAGGTAATGAGCAGTGAGGTTTCCACCAGGACATGCCCATACAGGCAAATCAGTTCCCCATCCCTGCCACACCACAGGCACCGCCCCAGCTGCTCAGATTGAGCCAGTTTCTCCCGCAGTTTATCGATGGTATTGCCGATCGCGTTGGTCCGGGCGGTATGCTCAGAGATTTTCTTCTCCCTCAGCATATTGATGATCTTGGGGATCTCCTCAGACGGGTCCAGATACTGGTTAAACAGGTTTTCGTCACTCATTGAGCTTTGCCGGTGATACCAAGGCATTAAATGCTCCAGAGATTATGAACCAGCCCCACTCATCAGCGCCAACATCCGCCATTGCACCCGCTCCACACGCTCCCTCCTGCATAATCATATCAGTTGCAAACCCCAATAGGATATTTGTTGAAGGGTCATAAGTAAGCAACATGCCAGCACTTACGCCATTGATGCCCTGCATATAATGATAGACAGGCCCATTTTCCCAAGTACGGTGAACATCGCCTACCTTGCGCGATGGCACCTTATCTACTTGAGTCAAAAACTTGGTTTCCTCATCAGATTTCATCTTACAAACTCCATTGTTCGGTGTTTTTTTTCTTTATCCATTGCCCACATTTTTTGCCATAACCGACGTTTGAAATCATCTAAAATTTTATCCATCATTGGAGCAATATCAAGGTTTCGTTCCAATAACCTAAGTGGCAAATCATCCCCCCTTTTTGTCAATCCCCTCCTGGGTCCACCACCACATAGATTCTAATATTTTCAGGCGCCGACGCCGTTCCAGCCAATCCATGATCTTGATAATCAGGACGAGGAACAGGATGGCCAACGCGGCCACGATTAGGGTAGTCATAGCCCGTTTTCCCTTAGCATTTGCATTTTTAGATGTTCAATATCGGCGGCACTGTTAAGAATATCCTTGAGATCATTGTAGGCTGCTGTCCAGGTTTTGTATGACCGTATTTCTCCCTGCTTGATCTTGGGTGTTTGCCATACAGGGACACCCATTAACCTGTCGCGCGGAACCAACGAATGTACGTGATTAGACTTCGAATACTCCTCAAACTGATCTGTGATTGCTTTATAGTCCGCAGGATGGGCGACGAACAGGACCACCGCTTTACCATGGAACTTTTTATGTATGGCCTCCAGTCCTGCGTGGATGTCCTGGCCGGTCAGTCCTTTGGGTAGGTTTATTTCAAACATCAGAAATACCCCAGGCTGCGATAATAGGCATTTTGGGCAGCTACGCCCATGTTTTGAATTTTCTTGATGCGTTGGTGTCGGCCGTTAGTAAACCGCTGCACATGCCTGGCCAGGACACTGCCCGGGCCAACAATGTCATCGATATATACAGGTTCCTGATTGGCTATCTCCATGGCCTGTTTTTTAGTCAGTTTTGGAGCCTGAACCCTTGATTGATGATCCCGCTGATACTGATACGGGAATACCTGCTCCCAGCTCATTCCCCGCCACCCATATCTATGGCATCGTCAAAGTAGGGCTGGGCCAGCTGGTCGTCCGCAGTGGGCGTTTTTCTGCCGCGGGGCTTTTTGGGCATGACCGAATTGATAACCTCGTTGACATCGGACATGATATGGTCCTTGATGCACTCTTGGGGAGTCTCACTGCCGCACCATTCACAGACCCCAGCTGCCTCGGACTTCTGCCACCTGGCCAGGATCGGCTTGAGGCCGGTGTGCATCCAGATCTTGCGCTCTTTTTTCCACTGCTCCAGGATCTCGCGCTTGCGGCCCGGGTGTTTCATCAGGTAATCGATCCGCTTGCCCTGCTGCGGGGTCATTACACCGCGTTTAACCAGATTAGATACACTGGAGTCCTCATTGGCCCGGATGATGTCCAGAGCGTCGAAAATTGCCTCAGTCTCTTTGTCAACCATTAGTCGTCTCCCTTAGCTGTTTTTTATTGTACTGCTCCATGAGCAGGCCCACGTTGGCAGCGTCCATCATTCCATTGCCATACCATTCAACAGCCTCATCATAGCATTTGCGGAGTGACTGATCATAGAACCTGCCATCGGCATGGCGGTGGTCCCAGGCATCGCCATAAGCATCATATACTCGCTTGGTCAACATCGATAAATCTGCCAGCCCTCCCTCCCTATGAACCGCAATCTCCTGCTTGACGGTATAGTAGTCAGGCATGCCGGCAAGGGTTAATACCGATCGCCAGAGCTCAGCGATCGATGGCCACTCGCACCGTTTACGCATGTTCGCGGCCGCCTTATCTACCAGGACTGCATCTAAGTGTCCGAGATCCGCGTACCAAACTATGGCCACGGCCTGCAGCTCGGCCTCGGTCTGCGGAAAGGCCCGGGGATAAGCTGCACCCAAGCCAACCATGATAAGATTCATTTCAGACTTTTTCACTCACTCACCACCTTTCAGGGCTGCTACTCTCATTTCATGCTTTACCCAAAACAAAATATCTAATTCTAGTATTACATTAATCCCTCTGCCATCTTTCTTGATAACAACAATCAAATATCTAATGCAATTAGTTACCGAATCCTTGTAAGGTTTTCCGATCTTGTGGATGTTATATTCATGTTCATTAGCCCAAAGACTTATGGCATAAGGCACGTCCCTCAACCGCTCAATCTCAGCCTTGGCCTCTGTTAGTTGGGATTGGAGAGATTCGATTTCTTTTCTAAGCGCCTTTGGCTGAATACGTGTACATGATAATTCTGTTTTTTTCATAATCCGCATCTCCTAAAATGGCGCATCGTTTTCTGGTGCAGTTAATCGCCCGCGTAAAAATTCTACCTGCTTCTCAAGTCCTTTGATCCGCTTATTGAGAGCATCTTCAAGCGGTTTTAGATTTTCTCTTGCACGCTTAGCATATTCTTCTCTATCCTCTGGGCAGAGACCAACATAAAAATCTTGTGCTAATATTTTGACTATCTCATTTGTTAACCCATCAAAATATTCTGTAACACTCGGTTCTAACTCATCCATCGCGTCGCTCTCCCTGTTGTCTGAGACCGCCTTTTGCAGCGCCTTCATGTATCGCGCCACATGAGCAGATCAAAGGTTTGCGCCTCTCCTCACCCCTACGCTCTGATTGGCGGCGTGGTAAATCCACTTGCGATCTTCTTTCCATTTCGCCCGACATTAACGGCCCTTCGCGTCTACGCTCTTTATGCTGTCTCCGGTCAGACATCGCGCCTCTCCTCACCTGATCGGCGGTTAGATTTTATGCCAAGATCATAGGTAAGATTGAATCTCCCAACTCTTCGCCTCACCCACACTCTGCGATCTGATTGGCCCTCGCGCCTTTGTCGACCACGCTTACACGGGTTGGAGACGCCTTTCATATAATATCGCTTTGGCCCGGTAATAGCCCCTGATATTGGGTATTGGCATATTCTGCGTTCTTCATGCTGTCTCGGATCAGGCATCATTTACTCCTTCCTCCTGTGCTATCGAAATGAATCCAGCTACTGTTCCACTGCGTCCCTCAGATTTTCCTGCTGCTGACCGGAGGGACTTATTTTCGTTCTTCAACCAGTTATTCAGAAATGCTTTAAACAGCTTGTACCGACTCTGGACTTTGGTTTCCAGCCAATTCCTGGCAATGGGTATCTCACGCATGATGTCTACATTTTCATAGAGTTCAGCCCACTTCAAAATATCAGCCTGAGGAATGTTATCAAAATATTCAGCGATCCGATCTAGATACATATCAGCCGATTCAACCACTTTCTGATCAGCAGCAGCAGGTGTGACATTAGTGTTCCGTGCCGGCTTTATAAGAGCAGTAGAAGTATGCGCGGTGACATCCTTGTGACCTTCGCGTGACCGCTGTTTTCTCAGTCTGGCCTTTTCCCTCGACAAATACTTATTATACATGCGCCGATTTGTAAGTGTGACAATTCCGTTCTTAGCTGTGTAAATATCGCCGAATTTATGCGTTTTTATTTGTGACAAAAACGTGACCATCTCATCCGGGGTGGCATTTAGGGTCCGCGTTAGCTGCTCAATCGTGCCTGAAAGTTGGCCTTGCGGAGTAGCAAACCACATCCTTGGCAATGCGTTGGCAACCCATATTCCACGCGCAGTTGCATTGGCGTTCTGCAGCTCGACATCGCGGAGTATGTCAGCCCAATAAACCTGATCAGATGGTGCTTTGCTCATTAATAAATATGGCCCCCACTACAGTTTGGGCAGTTATCGGCGCCGTGGATCGGGTCTCCGTTATCATCATCGATTGTAACGGCTACCACCTTTGTATCGTAGCATAAATCGCAGTCCCACTTCGGATTATCCACAGATTGTTTAAAGACTACTACTTGATCAAATTTGTCTGGCGGCTCAATTACCATGAAGTTTTGAGCCTTCGTCCATTGTTTAAAATCGTCTAACGTGCTACATGGAGTTGGCATTCCTGGCATCGGGAAATACATGGGATTATGATGAATTTGATTGCCGTAGACATCATCTATTGTTCGCAAATCTACTGTAACCCTTCCATGTCGGTTGACCGCTTCAAAGACCATGCGCCCGAACTCGACTATCCCTATTTTATGTCGACTACCCATCTGGCCACTCCCTGATCATCAGATCCTCGGGAATCGGTTTCCTGCCGGCCATCTGCTTCATAAAGAACGATGTCCCGGTCATATCGCAATCAATATACGCATTTCTGTACCACCAGGGATCATCAGGCCGATAGCCAGGGCCAGACTCGCCACCTGAGATCAGTAGATCAATTTTGTCCAGGCAACCATTCCAGTTAATGTACTCCAATGCTGGCTCGTAGGATATGAATTTCTTGCCGGTGGTGGGGATCTTCCTGAGAATGTTCACCCTCGACAGGTATTCCGGACTCTCGACGGAAACCCCCAGCCAGATGTGCTTAACCATATCGCTCTGCATCAATCCCTGGGTCATACTGGCGCGTTCAGCAAAAAATTCGTGCATCCGATCGGCCCGTTTGGTCAGCAGCATATAAGTGAGCCAGGGCGTAGCTATCATGGTGGATAGCATGGCGTGGAGGAAGGGGAACGGTACTTCCTTATGGAATATATCGGCCATCGAACCGACAAAAACCACCGTACCAGGCTTTTTCCAATCCATGGGCCTGGTCAGCTCCGATGTATGGGTAGTCACCTTGAATCCATTGGCGTACTTGGGCAGTCCCATTGCCTGGAGCCGCTTGGCCATCTTCTTAGCGTAGCAGTGGGCACACCCGAGACTGACTTCATCGCAGCCAGTGACGGGGTTCCAGGTTTTCTCAGCCCATTCAATTCCGGTTGGCATTATTCGCTCCATTTATCTGGTACAAGTGAAATATGCCGCTGAATATATTGAAAAATTCATCATCATGCGGCAGAACCAACGCCATCGTGACATTTTCAGTAATAAATGCGTAACGGGCCTGTCTGATTTCCAGCCAAGTAGGATCACGGTCCTCATGTGAGATTGATAAGTGATGCATACCATTCTCAACCGACAGTATGACGCAAAGACCACCCCGGACATAAGCGTGTGACTCAGCGTTGGGGGGCAAGATTTTTCGTGTGATCTCCGGTACGGGGATCTCCTCATAGCCCTTCACGATACACACGTAGGCTGGCGTGGGCAGCTGATTTTACCCTTGCACGTTTCAGGTTGCAGACAGAATGCAGGGTACTCCAGGCCCATTAATGACGGTGCTGCAGGA
>SDBU01007746.1_pt1 | contig 12324 bp, 21 predicted proteins | sample 2277071 | NCBI WGS metagenome assembly SDBU01 (sample SAMN10397929, study PRJNA504765) | marine sediment metagenome | isolation source: marine sediment core GS08_GC12, 126 cmbsf | place: Arctic Ocean: Gakkel Ridge, Loki's castle | collected 2008
TCCATCATCCTTCACCTCCTTCCCTGTACTTGTTAAACACATAAAACAGCAGTTTCTTTTGATACTATATTCTGTTTCGTCTACAATCTCTTCACATTTTGGACATCTACCTTTTGTCATCAAACCACCTCCCTTCTACACAATTCACACTCACATCTAAGCCTTTGAGGCTCTCTATCTCTGTACTTCTTGACTGTTATGTCTTTGTCTGTGTATATTGGTTTATGTACCATGATTATTACCTTATTTCCATTGTGATTATAAAAGAGCCTAGCAGCAGTCCCTTACATCCTGCCATTAGGTTAGCCAGGCTCTCTTGCCTAAGTTAATGCGCTTTCGCTCTTACACGCTTAGGCTGTTAGTTTCTTGGGTGTATTTTGAGCCAAGCTCTGGGGTTGGACTAACAACTTCCCCCACCCAATGGCAGAGGCATGTTTTACCACGCCCCAACCTGCCCTCTTTCTGGCTGTCAGCGGTGAACTGTAGCCCACCTGCACGATATACATCTAGGGTTTAACCTACGGACCCGTCGAAGGTGATGGAAGAGGCTGGATTCGAACCAGCTTTTCTGTTGCGTAGTTTTTATGACTGTCTCAGTCCTTTACCCTAAGGCTCTCCCTTGAATAATGAAAAAAATAAAAAATGCGAATTAATCCGCTTTATGTTAATCTTCTGATTTTATCGTCGAGCTTACTAAGTGCTTGGCATTGTAGCCATAAGCTCAAACATTTCTCGCCGTTTATGTCATGTAGCCTTTTGAAATCTTTTTGAAGTTCCATCATCTCATCATCATCTAATTCTATCACAATTTTATTAATTGTAATTTTTTCATTGTTAACTCTCATCTTGATTCAATTTGGCGTCAACAACTCGCTTAGCCAATACAACTTCTTCATATTGCCTGGCGAAGTCCTCAACCTTATTAAAGTATATCTTAACACGCTCTCCAGCTTTTCCGCACTCCATGGAGTTACGCCTTGAATCAGTAATCACTTCGTGAATATATCTAACAACGCTTTCTGGCGCTGTCTCCACTGGCTTAGACTCTACTTCTACTAGCTCTGACCTCTCAGCCGTGCTTGGAATTTCGTGTTCTTCTGCTAATGCTACAAAGTGAGTAATATTCCAATATTGACTGTTCGGTCTTTTAACCATTATAACCTTAACCCACTGGTCGATTTGCTTTTTTAATTCAGCGACGACATCATCCTCAAAAACCCCAATACTCTCCGCCTTGCCATCTCTTATGATTTCAAAACAGGGAAATGTTTTTGTCGTATCTTTCTGTTGTTTCTTATTGCTAAATCCAGTAATCTTAATTATCTTTTCCATTGTAAACCTCCTTCTCTATACTTATATTATAATATTTCGAATACCATATAAATCCTGTTAGTATTCCGCTATTGAATATCTTTAATGTTCTTAATATCATAGTAATATATATACAAGACCCTATATAAATACTTGTAAACACCGTCGAGGAACAACACTTGTATATACAAATCCAAAGAAAAATCTATTTAAAACAGGGACATCCATCTCCCCTCCCTAATAGATAGGAGGGGTGTGGTGGCACGTAAAACTCTAACTCTGAAAATTATGTGCCACCTATTTGAATCGCACACAAGTCTATATCCTCAACCGTCACAGTCCTTGCGGCACCTGAATCTGATGTTATCCAAATCTCTATCGTATCATTAACAGCTAGGTCTACTATGCCCGACATTGTTAAGTTCCCGACGTCTGTCCCGGTTCCTAACGTTCTTCCAGCATGAATGTTATTGTAAACCCCAGTCCCATTGTTCTTATACATCTCTAGTGAGATGACATGAGCTGCTCCTGAACTATTTTTTATTGAGATACTGGCATCTATTTTATACTTACCTGCCTTAGTGACTATTATGTGGTCTTGTGCGTGGTCTGGTGTCATGTTATTAAATTCTCCATCAGTATCAAATATTAGAACTTGTGCCTTAGTTGTGCTTGTAGAGGTTGTTGCTGTGTTGTCTCTAGCATATATTTCAGCAAAGGCTAAACCTGCCCCGCCAACAAAGACTAGATTACCACCTGTGCTTATTTCAATATTATTGGTCGCTCCCCCAATGGTAAAATTTCCAGCCCCATCAATTTGCAGGTCGGTTCTACTATCTGTTAAATTCCTAATCAGGAAATTCCCAAAGTTATTATAAACTTGAAAATCATCACCTGCATCATAATTTAAAATAATTTTTGCTTGTGTTGCAGAGCCGATTGTTAACGTATCTCTCAAACTAAAAGTATCATCAGTTTGTAAAATATTAGCAGCTCCTCTATATAAATTAACGTCTGCCGCTAATGCACCAGCTCCCCAAGTTGTAACTCCTGTGCCTGAGATTGCAAATCTAACAAAAGTGTCATCAGTTTTCAGAGCTGAAAATACTATGTCTGTTTCTGTTACGTTTTGAATCTTCAAACCTTGTGATTCATTGGGATTTAAAATTTCAAGCATCCCATCGGGATTTGGTAAACCAATACCCACTTTCCCGTCTCCTAAAACAGTTAACTTTGTACTATTGTTAATAGATAATCTTACAGAATCACCCGACTTATAGAAGCCCGTATTAGTATCATTAAATTTCAAAGCAGGAGATGCCTGAGTTCCATCGCTTGTTATCTTTATTAAATTGGGCTCCAGTTGGTTTATTGCATTATCCCAGAATAAGTTAAAGTTGTCTTGTGAAAGATTAGTCCCATCACTGAACACAACACTCCCGGCAGTTAATGAAGTTGGAAAACTCTCTACTTCCTTATCATCAACATATTTTTTATTAGTAATGTCTTCGTCGCTTGTCGGCGTTTTCTGGATAGTCCCTCCATCCGTGTTAAGATTCTTTCTAACCTTAACGTTATGGTCAAAAATATCATTCAGTCCGTCTGCTCTACCTGTCATAAATTAACTAGTAATAAAGAATAAATAAACTTTCCTATGCTAGGATTTGGGTAAGAACTACTTGTTTGGGCTCGTGAACTTCTGTCACTCCATACTCACACGCTCTAATCTCGTCACCCATGAACTTGTCTGTCTTTGTATCTGTCGCTAGAGGCATTAAAGATTTCCATGTAGCGAAAGTTTTAGGAACTACGAATAACGCAAAACTTACTGGAACTACTGATGCCGTTATAATATTAACTCCTGCTGGGCTTCCAACTTGTCCGTTAAATGCTTTCTGTCCAGAGGTTGTCGCTTGTGCCCCTTTCTCGTAAATATAATGTAGAACGTATGGCTCTGCATCTGGGTGTATAACCATTACAAAGTTGCTAGCGTTGTCATAAAATGCCTTAACTTGTGCCTTCATAAATGCTAAGTCCTTTATAATCGCTGCACTTGTCTCATCCCAATAACCACCTCTTAGTGTTCCTGTCTGAATATCACTGTCTGTCGAAACGATACTGTAAATTTCATTATCAACTGCCTTTGCTACACCTTCCGCGATTCTCTTAATAGTCCTATTCCTTGTATCAATATTCCTCGCTATAATATCTTCATGGTCAATCTTCCCGCTTAGTCCATATTTCTCGATTCTAGAACTTACTTGCTCCCAGCTTAAAACTGCGTCCGGAAAATCTCCGCCTCTTGGTATTCCCTTGATTGCATTCCCCGACTGTCCCGTTGGAACATCTGTCGATTCTCTGAAAAAGTAATTCTTCCAAGAATTCGAAGTGGTAACCGATACTAATTGTTTCATTTTGTAAGCATATACTGCTAATTGCTTAATCGCGTTATCATAAGTCGTTTTTCTTAGTGAATCTTCTCCTACTTCATCAAATGCCATTACTTCTTGGCCTCCTTAGCTTTAACTTTCGTAGTTTCAACTTCCTCAACTGGTTTGACCTTCTTAACTTTTTCCCCTCTGTGGATTGCCAAAGCTCTTTTATGAGCTTCCATCTTTTGCTTATGGATTTCCTCTGGATTCATGGGAACACCTCAACATTAATCGTTTCATCATTATCTGCTGCTTCTCTTGCAATACCTACAAGATTTGCTATCGATGCGGTCACATCTGCATTTGTTGCTTCCATTACATAGTTCCCTGGAGCTGCCGTCTTTACATAGTTATTGACTAATATCGAGCCACTCGCTACTAATTCATACATTCCGCCTTTATCTGCTGTAGCGGAAGTTTCAGTATTAAAAGCCGTATCTGTTGCCTTGTTCACATCTGCGTGAGCAAATCCTATGAATGAGTCACCCGTTCCTGTTGATGCTGAGGCTGTAACTGGGTCTGTATTTTTAAGATATGTCCCTTTGGCTATTCCTGTGGATGTTGCACAAGTATATCTCCTAGAAGTCAAAATTTTCGTATCTCTTTTTACTGCTTCTCGTACCATATTATTCGGTTAAGCGAACAACTATTTAAATCTTTTGTTCTTTGGGTCGAAATATAAGAACTGTATAATCTTAATAATTATAAATAATATTGCATAGAAATGTATCTCCCACATCATAAATACTCCTGAGTGTAGTCTCCCACCTCTCCGATTTTATCTTCTTTTATCCCTATAACGTGTATTGCAACCCCTGGGATTATGCAGTTCGCAGCTCCTCTCTCAAATTCTTCCGTCGTGAATGTAGGCGGCATTTCCGCAGCTCTTTCTAAAATCTTCTTAGGTATTTTCTTAGCTCCGAATATTCTCCTCATTCCGAAGTGCCTAGTCTCTAATCCTATCTTCCCGAAGCCGTAGCTCGTGTTTCCTCTAACTCCGCCTATAATTCCAAAGAATGAGCATACTTCCGCTAGTGCTTCCTTTGGGAATACGAACTCTATTGCTCCCAGTATTGATGGTCTTAATGCCCCCTGTACTAGAATAGTTGTTTTCTTTCCTGTCTTGTTATTCACTTGCCTAAACTTCCAGTAAGAGGCTTGTGCGTGAGCTTTCCATAGTTCCACTTGCTCATATTTCCCTCGGATATAAAGATATAAGTGCATTTTATTTCTTTTTTAGCTCCTTTGTTATTCTGTTCATAAATCTCTTAGTGAATGCTTTTTCATAGAACTTGTTTAATATCCCGAAATCCTTTTTGCTTCTCACTTTCTTCCCTACCTTATACCCATCAAGAAATCCCGCTTTATACATTTCCACTAATGCGTTTGCACTATCCAGGACTTCTCTTTTTTTGTTACCTAAAAGCATTTACTATCTCATCAGCTTCTTTCTTTGCTGTTTCATCTACTTTCTGCTCTGGCGTTAATTGTTCTTGCCCAGCTTCTGCTCTCCCACTTGCTGCCTCTCGTGCTGCAAAGGATTCTTTTCTGGAAAGAATTGCTTCCTCTCTCTCGCATACTCTGTTACGCCTTTCAACAATTTCGTCCGCTCTGTCAAGTTCCTTACTTGTCTCAGACTGAACCCCATCACCAGCGTTTTCAGTTGTTCCCTCTGGTTTTTCGTCTTTTGTATCTTCATCTGTCATGCTAAATCGTCCCCCCTTTCAGTTGCTTGTTTACTTCCAGCTTTAAGTTTATCAAATTGTGATTGTTCTTTACCTTCTAATATTGCCTTATCTTTTTCTATCAATTTTCTATCTGCTTCTATTGCTGCCACATCCGCCTTAAAGTAATCTTTTAAATTATTTAGTACGTTCAAGTATGGCACAAAGTCTTCATACCCCACCTTGTGAACATCTTCCCTTTGTTTTATAAATTCTTCCGCTTCGTCAAATAGTCCCGCTTCTCTTAACGAATTAGTTTTTAATCCTAGTGTTTGTAGTGCTTCTTCTTTAATGAATCCTGCAAATGGGTATGTCCCTATTGTCCCCGCTATTATTGCAACTACCCCCGCTTGTACTCCTCTTTTTAATAACATCTTCCCCGTCTTTAATTGCGTTTTGGGATTACTTGCAAATCTTCCTGCCGCTGACTTTGCGGGTTTTACTGCTTTCCCTATAAGTGCTGCTTCCTGCTGTGCTCCAGCTCTCCCTACTACATTCCTTAATGCTCCTACACCTCTCAATGCACTCCCTGCCCCGCCTGTTACTGCTACGTCCGCTAGGAATTGTTGATATAATGGCAACTCCTCAAATGTGCTTAATCCTTCTGACCTTGCTAGAAAATTCTGAGTTCTCGTTATGTCTAATTCTATATTTTTTTGCTTCAGTATGTCCCCTGCTTCTTGGAATCTTGCTTTGTCATCAATCTCTCCTGCCGATATATCTTCTCCTATTCCCCTCAATTTTGATTTTACTGTTTTCTCTGGCACTTCTGGCAAATCTTCCCCTGGCTTAAACTCTATTCCCCTTCTTCTTGACTCTGCCTTCTTCTCAGTTTCTGCTTTAGCCGATAGTGCTACCCTAGATTTTACCGCTCTGTCGAATTCCTGAGTGCTTGTTTCTTTGCCTAATTTCTTTGCCACCTTAGATGTTATAGTCCCCCCTGCCTCTTGTTTCTTCTTCTTGGTTTTCTTAGGTTTTTGTCTTACCATTACAATTTCTCCCTAATCAATTTAGTTAATTCTTGAATTGCGACTTTTAATCCTTTCTGTGTTACTTGCTTGTCATAAATTAAATATACAATAAATATCCCTGCGATTCCATAATCCCATAATCTCTCACTAACTGCTTCTATCATTGCCCAGCCCCCGCAGTTGTTTCCGAAGCATCTATATTCTGAGCCCCATCCTTTTTTTTATCTGATAATAACTCGTTTTCTAAACTTGCTGGAAATTCTAATTCTATTACTAGATTTAATTGTAATAATACTTGTTCTTCTATAAATAATTGTTCTTCCTCCACGTTTTGTTGAAACGCTAGGTATGCAATCTTTGCACTTGCTTCCGTAAACTCCCCGCTTCCCCCTAATATTATTTTAGGAACTCCCACCGCTTCATAGAATGAGTTGCCTTGAAATTCAATCCATGCTATCGGGTTAAGTGTTGAGTTAGGTGCTACTGACAGGACTTCTGATTCTGAAACGTCCATCGGCTCATATATATTCTGCCCTCCCCCAGTTGCTGCATCTTGTTTCGCCTTGTATGCCGTAATCTCTGACGGGTCGTCTGTTTTTAATCTGAACTTCCATTGTGGCTTTACGAATCTGTGCATTACTTCCCTGTAATCTTTAATTGATTCATTCCTCGCTAAGATTATATTCTCAACTGCCGTTATCACGCTTACTCCATGAATTTGGTCTGCTACTCTGTTTCTTGATAGATGAAATATATCTTCTGGCTGGAACTTCTTTGGTGGGTTTTTGGATTTGCTCCTCTGCTCGTATTTTGTAACTACCCCTCCCCTGTTCACAATTATATCCATTGTTTCTGGGTCTAGTGGCTTTAGATTTGTTATATTATTTTCATCATCTGTTACAATTTCAGCAAAAGCATCTCCCCCTATGTAGTATGTTCTTATCATATTTTCTAGAATCGTGTTAAATGTGTCCATCCCATTTCCCGTTATTGTATCTAAAAGCATTGATGTTTGCTCCTCTGCCTTAACTCCCTTCCCAATAGTCCATGTCGCTTTTGCGTTAATAGCTGCTGCAAGTTCTGGTATCTCATTGAAATATCCGAAGTATTGCGGCCATTTTGTCTGCGACCATTTCGTTTCTTCTTGGTCACTTGCCCCATCTGTACTTTTCGGGTCTACTGAGAAAAACGATGATGCCGCTTGTAGTGCCCCTGTAACCATCGAGCCTATTCTGTTTTCAGTCATATTGTATTAAGTTCTCCATTTTTTATAAAGGTATCTTGAAAGGTAGGTCTAGCTGCATTACTGTTGTTGCTATGTTGCTCCCAACCGTTCCGACGAATGTTCCGGTAGTCCTTCCCCTTGGGTCGTGTCCTATGTCAGCACTAGACCCCCCGGATACAAGTGCAACTTTTAATCTTAATGTCCACCCCTTTTTAATTATTTTTTCGTTCAGTGGTAGTTCTAATAAGTGCATCCCGTCGGTATTTGACAAAAAGGCGATACTGGTAATTTCTGAACTTAATTCTATTTCCGAGCTTCCATCAAATGCAAATAATTGAGCTTTTATATTTTGGCTGGTGGTGCCGCCAGTTCCGCATGAGAAGTTTGCTGTTCCTTTTACTGTTTGCGATTTATTAAAACTCGTTGATTCGAATACCATATTTACTGTCCCTGCTGAACTCCTGCGTGTTGCTATGCTGCCCGAGTATATTATCCTGTCCGTCAATATATATGCTTCGTTCCCGGATTCGTTGCTCCTTGCCCCAAAAAAGGACTGTACCCCTAATCCACTCAATACATCTACCGCTGGAAAACTCGCTATTATCCTTTCCCTACCTCTTCCGAATGTCTCTGGGATTGTCATACTGCTACCGCCTGCCCAAATGGTACTGATTGCATTTCTCTTAAACTAGCATTAGACATAGATTCTCCGCCTAGCATCACATCGCCTATTATTCTTCCAAACTTACCCACCCTATTGTCTGGATTAATTCGCACAAAAATATCTTTATCTAGGATTTGGTTTTCTAACCATGACCGACTTTCTTCTCCGCCCTCGCTCAGTTCTGGCGCATCTATGTAAGCCAGACGAATGGGAAAATTAAAATCTCTTTCTTGCCATGAAACTGAAATAGTATCTCCATCAGTGACCTTGACCACTTTAGCAGTAAAATCTTCAAATATCTGCTTATGCGGTGAATCGAAATAATAAATCGCTGCTTGTGCATTTGTTAGCTCTGGGAATCTGTCAAAGTCGTGTGCCATTAAGCCGCCTTCATAAAGGTCTCTTGCCCTTTATCTTTTAGGATTGATATATTTAGATTTATTTGGTTATTCATAACGTTCAACATCAATCTTGCTTCCTCTAGCGATGTATATCCGCTCATATCTGCCTTTACTACTTCGGTAGCACACATTAACGCCCCTGTATCTTTCAGTATTCCTGCCACATCTACGTTTAATGTGGAATATATGTCGCTCCAATTAGTTCTTGACCTTACATTTATTATGCTTTCCTTGTCCAATACATATTTGTCCGTTTCCGCTGTTAGTTTTAATGTTGCACTGGCGTTAGCCCCTGCCCTAGCCTGTATATCCGCGTTCTTTGTGAAAATTCCTACATCAACCATTTTGTGCCACCCTTAGTTTATTTATCGCCTTAGTTAGATTGTCTATCGCCGTAATAAGTAAATAGTCCTTGTCCTCTAAATCGTAAGTTTCAGTTTGTGATATATATTGTTTCATTATATTAACAGAACGCCATAATATTTAAGGTTTTGTCTTTTGTCGCCATCCACACTGCTCTTATTAATGCCTCTGCTATGTGTGTGTCATTACCAAATACCCTTAATACTGTCTTCTGTCCCTCCTTTCTTACGTATTCGAATTGTATAGATTTCAGTGATGCAATCACATCTTCATCGTTTAATATCTCCAATCTTTCCTGCTGCATTTCTAAAAGCGTTGCCATATACATATCCGTTTTAAGCAATGCCTTCGACTTATTCCCTTCGAAGTCCAAATTCCTCGATGAGTTATTAAGTGCTACTGTTTTTCTTTTTGTCGTTCTCTCTCTCATCAGTTCTGACCATACACCCCACCCGGGCCCACCATCATCTATTCCTATTCCCCTCAAATTATATTTTTTTGTATAGTTTATTATTTTCTTAGCTTGTTCCAATGTCTTCTTTTCTGTCTCGCTTTCCACATGAATAAACTTGTTTTTGTTTATCTTCTTTACTACTTCAAAGGCGTTATCGTCTTCCCCCATCCCCGCCAAGTCTGCTCCTAGATAGTGTTTGTCGCTTGTGATTATCTTCTGTCTTTTTCCCTTGCATATTTTGATGAGTAGGTCGTTCGAGAATACCCTCCTAACATCATCTAGGAACTTTGCCAAATATTCTTGTGCATATTCTAATTCTGTCATCGATATTTTTTGGTCTTCCAGAAATGCTTTATCATGCCTCGGACAATCTTCGGCAGATATATAAAACCTCGTAAAATTCTTCTTTATTTTCTTCCCTAGACTTGGGTCGTCTGAACATTCGTAAAAGAATCCCCCCTTGCCTCTCGGCGTTGATAATACATCCATATTCCCTCCCGTTACTGATAACATCGGCATAGTCGCTACAAATATCTCTCTAGCCATAGGTGCCGCTTCATCTATTACTAAGTCCGTTAATGTGTATGTCCTTAATCCACTTCCATCTAATCCAGCCGCATAACACATTATTATAGAGCCATTTTTTAGATTTATTATATGTTTTGTTGGCGCAAACTTCCCCCTCTTTATCATGTGTGGATAGTTCGCTTCTAGATACATCTGTGTTTTAAAGAATAGGTTATACGATTGTTTTTCTGTTTCCGCAATCATTAAAATAATCCTGTTTTTCCTTGTTGCTGCCCTTTTCCCGAACTTTATTGATGCTGCCGCCGTTTTCCCCGACTGCCTTCCGCATAATAGAAAACAATTACCTTCCGCATCTATATACCTCTTTTGCCATGGGTCAAGCGTTAGCCATGGTTTGAAAATATCATATATCACCATACATCCCTATCTCCTCTTGGAAATAGGTACACAGATGTCGATTCTTCCGTTTCCGATTGCATCTTCTTCGCAATTATCTCAAAAATATACTTATCATCTATTTCTAATCCTCTAAAAATGCTATCTAGTAAGAATTTCAATCTATTATCCAAATCTGATTTCTTAATCTCCCCATTCTTACATAGCCAATTTTCTTTTAAGTACACATGTGCCCTTAAAGTCGTATTTGCCGGCAAATTATTCTCGATTTCTCTCACATCCTTAATTATCTTAGCTCTTAACTCCCTAGCCGGCCTTGTCAAGAACTTCCCCGCTCTGTTGTGGTAATATTGCCTATTAATCGACATATTAACTTTGTATGGTAATCTAATTATCATTTTTTTTCCTCTCCACATAAGATTTTGCTGAACAAATATTGCATAGCCCCGACTTATTACATTTTGGTTTAGCTATCATCTTCCCACATCTACACTTTTTCGCTTTCTTTTTAATTATCATTTTTTTTTCCTCATTTTGCTGGATACTCCTTCAAGAAATTTGCTGGATACTCCTTCAAGAAATTATATAATCCCGATTTCGATTTTTCGCCGCCTAGCTCTTGCCTTACAGCCCTTATACGCTCCGCCTTAGCCTCTCTAAGCTTGTTTTTAAGCTTCTTCTTAACTTTCCTCAGCCCCGCCTCTAGCTCTTTCTTTTGAGCCTCTATTGCTTCAATGCTTTCGGAATAATGCTTTTTTAGTAATCCAGAGACAATGTTTGATTTGTTCTCTTCTAGTTGAAATTCATCACTAACCCCTGACTCTAAATATATTAAAAACTTCTTTCCCATCTTCTTTATAAGTGTATATACAAACCTATATATATATACATCGTTATTTTTTCTCCCACCTTAATTGTTGTGATTTAGTGATTTCTTTAATCTCTTTATGTCTTTTCTTTCCAAGTGCCTGTTTATAGTCGTAATTGGTTTTCCCTCTGGCCTGGCTTAGCCTTAGGAATCTATTAATTTTGACTGTGTATCCCTTTTCGATTCTAACCTCCTTATTTCACTGAAAAATTTATGATTAATGATACTTTTTGTTTTCTTCGTTCTCTGAGAAAGTCCACAAAACTCACATTTATGGTAATAAAACAGACCTTTTGCGGTTTTTTCGAAGCCTACGTAGTTCATGTTTTTCATACATTTCGAGCATTCCATCATAATTTCCACCTTGTTTTTCTAGGGCCAAATAGCACTATAAATATTTCATCTAGCAGCTGTTTCTCCTTGTCTGAGAAAAACCTTCCTATAAATCTTGTGTTTAGTTTTTCTTTGCATCTTTTACATACCATGTCTCATCAAGCCAAGCCCTTTACTTAAGCCATCGTAAACACTAGCTAGTGACAGTAGGCGGGTAGGGGCGGGTAAGCTCCATTGTAGCGTGGGAGGGGTTTCTATAAAAATTTTTGTGAGAGGGTGGATATATAAAAAAGAACAAAACAACCAACAATCGCATAACAATGAACTGTATCATGTTAAGGCTCTGGTGGCGGGTGCAGTCCTTGGGCTGCCCGAGCTTGCGAGGGCAGGGCTGGCAGGCAGGCGGTAAGGCTTGCCCGGAGGCCTGGGCTTGGTGCTAGCAAAAGCTAAGCCCTACGCAGTAGGCACGGCTTATAATGCATGGCGATAGCCAAGCGAAGCGGTGCTTTATATGCCTTGCTCATAGAGCCTCCCGGCTAAAGCATGGCTTTAGGCTTGGATGAGGCTCAATATATTGGCCAAGAAGTTTCGAGGCGAAGCCTTGCAAACTAATTGCCCTAAAGCCAGCCTTGCCTATTGGCTTCACGGCTCCAA
>SDBU01007747.1_pt1 | contig 12324 bp, 10 predicted proteins | sample 2277071 | NCBI WGS metagenome assembly SDBU01 (sample SAMN10397929, study PRJNA504765) | marine sediment metagenome | isolation source: marine sediment core GS08_GC12, 126 cmbsf | place: Arctic Ocean: Gakkel Ridge, Loki's castle | collected 2008
AACGACATCTTTTCCCTCCTTGATGAGTCCGGCATCACAGGCCTCCATGACAATTTCCGCACAGACTTTCATCCCCTGTCCGAATCTCCTCAAAGTCTCGGCAATGATCACCGTAGGATACACTCCCTTGAACTCAGTGACCAGAGATTTCTCCAGGGAACTCGTTAGGATGGTTCCGGTGAACACCTTCCCCCCTGATTCCTCTATCTGTTGCCTCGTCTCAGAAGAGATTTCGATCTCATTCTTTTGGCTTGTGCCAAAGGCGTGTGTGACTACAATCAGATTACTCTTTGTCCCCATTTTTTGGGCGAATTTCAGCCCAGTTTGCCCAGAAGTGCTGGCAACCACCACATCTTTATAAACGGTGGCCAACCCCTCTACAATCTGAAGACACCTTCCCGTATTTACCGAACCTGCCTGGTCAAAATACTCAACCTGACGGATCATCTATGACCTCCTTGTTTGTCACAAATTGTTCGCTGACAATGGAGCATTGGTTTGCCCAAGGAATTCTTCACCTAATTGAGAAGCTAGAAGAGATAGTTTGGTGTACTTCCCTATTGGTGGTCTTCTTTGGCCTTGTTGGTATTTCTTGAACCATAGCTCTGTCCTCATCGTAAAATGAAAGGCTAAGCTAAATCTCAGCACTTGTCAATCTGTTTGGAGGGCTCTGGTGGGTATTCGGTTCAGAAATACGACGTTTGAGAGGTAGATAAAGTTGCCTGAGGACGTCTTTTATGGTTTTGCAACAACAATCTCTCCAGGCAAACCAAATAATTTTATTTTTTCCTTACTCTTTATAGAATACCCAGCATCTCTTATTGATTTTTCAACATATATTGGTCTACAATCAACTAGCGCAGGAAAATTTTTATGAATCCATTCGTACACTTTCAACAACCTAGATTGTCCATCTTCTTTTGACATACTAACAACACCAAGCCTTCCTTTTAGTTTCAGTACCCTTTTTATCTCTTTAAGAACGGCTGGGATTTCAGGTGTATCAAATAATTCCAGAGTAAAACTCATGAAAACTGCATCAAACATATTGTCTTTATAAGGCATACTCATTGCATCTCCGCAATGTAATTCTACTCTATCTGCAAGTCCTTTTTTCTCCACCCTCTTTCTCGTTATATCTAACATTCCAGAAGAGATGTCAATGCCATAAGCTTTACCATTTTCTCCAACTCTCCTTGTTACCTCTTCTAAGCAATGACCTGTTCCAAAACCAATCTCTAAAACAGTTTCTCCTTGCTTAACATCCAATTGGTTTAATCCCATATCCCTAAACTTTCTCTCGAGGGGCCCGGTAATAAGATCATAAATTCTACTAATTTTATCATAGGTTCTTTTGGCTTGTTCTTTTGTTCTATGAACCCTTAATATTTCTTTATTGGTCATACTCGTAATAGAATTAGTGTAATTATTTATATTTTGCCATTTTCGTCAGGCTTCGGGAAACTTTTCGCTCACGCTTTGTCAATTTGTCGTAGCCTAAAAGAGTTTGGAGGGCTCTGGTGCGGAGGTGATGATTATTCTCTGAGCAAGATTTCCAAGTTGATTTCTTCCTCTTTGATCTCAAATTCTGTAAATTGAGTAGCTTTTATGATTTTCCCAATCTGTTGTGCTGTGTAGCTTTCTCTAAATGAATGCTTTAATCCCCAACGCATAATCTTCGAGTCAATAATGTTTGCCCATTCGCTTATTTTCTCTTGTAGAGCATCTTTCCTTAAGTCAGAAATCATAGCCCTAGAATTTGATTTCAGAACTCGATATACCTCGTTGAATACCTGGACCGGTTTTTTCCAATGGTGAAGTGAACCACTTGATACAACAAAGTCAAATGAAGAGTCTCCAAACGGCATCCTTGAAGCGTCCCCTTTCCTAAATTCGATTCTTTCTGAAAGACCATATTCATTCGCATTCTTTTTGGCAATCTCAATCATAGTATCGGATATATCTAATCCAATAATCTCCATTTCCGGCAAAAGTCTAGCTATCTCGATAGAGATATATCCTGGACCCGGGCCAATTTCAAGGAGTCTGCCCTTTTGAATCATGGAAGCGGTCCTATCAGCAAGTCTTTTGTATTCTTTTCTTACTTCCTGGGTTGTTTTTGCAAAATCGGCATATTTATTGGCAAAGTATCCCTCAATGCCACCCGGAGATACAAATTGCTTCAATGTTTGAAACAAACTAGACACATTCAACCTCCCTAATGGATTTTGCGTTTTCTCCTAAGAAGTTATATGCGAACTTATCACTTATACAAGAATTTTCTGATAGCCTCTTCTGCGGATAAGTTAAGGTAAATTTCAGACATTGTCAATCTGTTTGGAGGACTCGGGAGTGGGGGATCTCTCTTTGACGCAACCCACTTTTTAGCTATGATAAAAGCTGGCTCTTTGTAATGACTGATCAAAACAGGAGGTAGTCCAATGAACAAAGCTGAATTGGTTGAGGAAGTAGCTAATCAGGCAGGGCTAATAAAGAAACGTTCGGGGAAGCGGTGAGGCAGTAATGTCAGTAATGACCCACTCCCTGGCGAGAGAGCAAAAAGTCACTCTAGTTGGCTTCGGTACATTTCAAGTGATGCGGAGAAAAGAGAGAACAGGAAGGAATCCTCAGACAGGACAGGCTATACAAATTCCAGCAAAGAAGGTCCCCAAGTTTAGACCGGGGAAGGGTTTGAGGAAAGCACTGGAATAAGAACGACTGAATGAAACCGTTAGTTGCTCTGTAAACTGACCAAATACGGCATGTATGGAGGATTTTGAAAGGAGAAAAGATGAGTGAAGAAGTGTTGTCGCAGAAAAAAAGTCAGAAGGACACTGTATTCGGCCCTGATCCTGTCCAGAAAAAGTACTGGTTTCTCATCTGGCTGATCATATTCTTACCTTTAGCGGGTGCAGGTGCGCTTATCACAGTTTTTACTATTCTAGGAGGAGCAGTTTTTCTCATACCCTCTATGGCAGTGATGTTCTTTAGTCTTTACTGGTACCATTTGTATCACCAGTCCCTTCACTATGCCATTGCAGATGAACATGTGGTAGTAGAGAAGGGAGTCTGGTGGCAAAGGAAAACAACTGTTCCTTTTGAGAAGATTACTAATGTGGATAGAACTCAGAATCCTTTCGAGAGAATCTACGCCATAGGGAAGGTTCACGTACAGACGGCAGGAGCTGGAGGAAGCCAAGGGGCAAAGGCAGAGGTTATAATAAGAGGAGTAAAGGACTTATCAGGAATTCAAGATAATATAGAGCGTAGAATAAGAGGAAAAATGGTTAAGAAAGAGCTATCTACGAGTAAGGAGAAAGATATTTTTGAGAGAATATTAACCGAGATAAAAGCCATAAGACAGGAATTAAAGAAATAGAAAAACCTTTGAGATACCAAGTAACAATCTAAGTTCCTTACTACAAGGACCATAAAGAAGAAGAATTCCCGAAGTTTAGACCGGGGAAGGGTTTGAGGGAAGCGGCGTAATAAGAATCCAAAAATGCCAAATCTCGAAAGAGGGCTAAGGAGAGGGAGACGGATTCCTAGCTAGTTTCTTCACACATTCCTATCCGCATCAATTTGTCTTAATCTGTGTGAAAGTAAGACATTCGCCATCTTTCTCTAAACTAAAACCCGCATTTTATCTACATTCCTATTTAGGAATTGAGGACATTTTGTCCTGCCTTTTACCAAATGTTGCCAACTACCCTAAGATCAGCCATCCCAAACTAAAGGAGACCCACATGCCCTACGAGCACAAGACACAGCCAGGCAGTCCCTGCGCAATTGGGGTAAAAGCACTCAAACTCTGTTCTGTATTAGTATTAAGCCATTTTTTCGGCCAGGAAAATCCTACCTAAAAAGCCTCCAAAACAACAAAGGAAAAATGATCCGTCCCTGGGTTAAAGTCTCTCTTTGTCAGTATCAGAAACTCAAGAAGTTGAGAGAAGAGACGGACAATCCCCTATCTGAGATAATCCGCGAAGCTGTATCCGGGTTCGTAAAGAAGAAAGACTTTCCTGTTAGTGCAGTTGCCTCGTATCTTCCAAAAAGAACAAGAGACAAATACAAATCTGTATCAGCCTATTTCGCCAGATCGGATTGGAATCTCTTGGCGGAAATCTCGAAGAATACAAGAAGACCCAAGACTGAGCTTGTTAGAGAAGCTGTAGATGAGTACCTAGCAAAGTGAGTACGAATCGGTGCTAGTTTCGTCCTAGTTAGATTGGGGAGATGCACAACAGTCAACTGAACGATCCAGAGCCAAATCATACAAAAGCGCTTGCTCGGCCAAATCTCAGCACTTGTCAATCTGGTTGGAGAGCTCTGGAGTGGGGAATCTCTTTTTGACATGGCACACTTTTCGGCTATGGTAAAAGCTGGCTCTTTGTAATGACTGATCAAAACAGGAGGTAGTCCAATAAACAAAGCTGAATTGGTTGAGGAAGTAGCTAATCAGGCAGGATTAGCAAAGAGAACGTCCAGGGAAGCGGTTGATGCAATAATCTCAGTAATGACCCACTCCCTGGCTCGAGAACAAAAAGTTACTCTAGTTGGCTGATGAAAAAACCCATTGTTGGACTGACCCTTTTCTTTATGGCAGGAATAGTCTTAGGAAGATACCTGCCGTTCTCCTTCCTCCCTTTTTACATTTTTAGCCTTATTCTCTTCGCAGTGACTTTCTCCCTCTTTTTGAAGGAAAAGACTTCTCTTGTCAGTCTTTTCCTTTTCTCCCTCATTCTTCTTACAGGCTATCTTTACTTTTCTCTTACCTATTTTCCTTCCTCTTCCAACCATATTGTTAATTTTGCACCTTCCGAGGTTGAAGTAGAGATAGTGGGAAGAGTGGTGAGCCGGCCCAGTGAGAAAATTTTCAGCAAAAGAAAAAGAGTTTCCTTCATTCTGAAGGCAGAAATAGTAGAGCCGGTTCGCTCAAATCAAGAGCACTCTTCCCAGATTAGCTCTTCCGAGAGCGAAGAAGCAGGCATATCTAACACACCAGAAGAATCAGCTGCGGCAAATGAGTCACCTCTCGAGACCCGCCTTGCCGAAGTGGAAAGGGATCACGGGAAGCTTTCTCCTGATGTTCCTCGCGAGAAGAACACTCTCTATGGAGAAACAGAGGGAAAAGTCTGGGTAAATAGCTATTCTCCTTACTGGAACTTTGGCTACGGGGATAGGGTGAGGGTGAGAGGGAAGCTTCGTCTTCCCCAGCCGGCAAGAGAAAAAGGGGATTTTGACTGGCAAAGGTACCTTTCCTACCAGGGTGTCTGGGTAGAACTTCACACCGGATGGGTTGAGATGCTGGAGTCATCGGACTTCTCCCTGGTGAGGTGGGCCCAACAAAATGAAGATCATCTAGCCGCTCGAATAGAGAAAACTTTGCCTGATCCTCATGCTCAAATAACTAAAAGTATCCTCTTGGGGGATAAAGAAAGACTGCCTCCTCCGATTCTGGAGGATTTTAGAAGGACCGGAACAGCTCATGTTCTGGTAGTGAGCGGACTTCATGTTGGTTTAATTTTGTTTATCTTCTTTTTTGTTCTAAGAACTCTGGGTCTGTCTGCTAAGATCATCTCAGTCTTCTCCTTACCTATTCTCCTTTACTATGCCCTTCTCACCGGCTTGAGAGCCCCTGTGGTGCGAGCCAGCTTTATGGCCACCGTGGGTATTACCTGTCTTCTCATTGACCGGGATACTCCTCTGATGGTGATTCTCTCTTTAGCTGCTTTTTTTATTTTAATTCTTAATCCTCTCTCCCTTTTTACGGTCAGCTTCCAACTTTCTTTCGTTGCCGTGGGAGGTATCATTTACTTAACTTCCCCCTTAGAAAAAAAACTTCACTTTCTTCCTCGCTACCTGGCTAAATCCCTGGCCGTCTCCTTAGCTGCTCAACTTTCCGTTCTTCCTCTTTTGGCTTTTTATTTTCACCAGCTTCCCTTGATTGGCGTCGTGGTTAATCTTATCCTGGCTCCCCTCATTACGGTTATTCTAGCTTTGGGTTTTCTCAGTCTCAGCTTAGGGCTCCTCTTTCTTCCTGCTGCGCAGCTCATCGCCAATACCAATTGGCTCATTATCAAGAGCCTGCTCTGGGTAGTGGAGTATTTTTCTTTCTCTTCAAACTCTATTTTATCCCGGATAGCCTGTCCTTCCATAGGGCCTTTTCCCGCCAGCTATCTTATAGGATACTACCTGGGACTAGTCTTCATCTCCCAGCTTCCTAGGATTCTCTCCTATATCCGTAGAAAAGCAAGGATAATTGATAGCTTTAAGGGCGCTTAAAGGTCCTTTGTACTGAACCGGTCTTTCCTGCAAGAGATGTGCAGACCTTTATTACCATCTTACGCCTCTTCAAGGGGCTCAGGAGTTTTTCCTCACTTGCTTCTTCCAGCTTGTTGATTATCTCATCAGGTCTGTAGCTTCTTTTTATCATTTCGTTGACTCTAACTTAACAAGTGGTACTATTAATGGGAGCAGATGACCATGCGGAGGGGGAAAGATTATGGCGGAGGGAGACCCTCAAGAGATTTTTTCTCCTGAAAATATGAAGAAATTACTCTTAACTGAAGCAGGATAATTTGCATGAAAAACAGATCAAAGGTTTTGAGCGGGAATGAAGCGATTGCGCGGGGAGCCTACGAAGCTGGGGTGAGGATGGCGGTAGGCTATCCGGGGACTCCCAGTACCGAGATCCTGGAATCTCTGGTACAGTATGGGAAGGAAGTCTACTGCGAATGGGCTCCCAATGAAAAGGTAGCAGTGGAAGTGGCTGCAGGAGCCTCTTTGGTAGGTGCCAGGTCCATGGTGACTATGAAACACGTGGGATTAAATGTAGCTGCTGATCCTTTAATGACTCTTTCCTACGTGGGAACCGAGGGAGGTTTAGTGGTAGTGGTAGCTGATGATCCTGGTATGCATTCTTCACAAAATGAGCAAGATACCAGGAATTACGCTCGATTTGCAAAAATTCCTCTACTGGAGCCTTCTGATAGTCAGGAGGCGAAGGACTTTATGATTGCGGGCCTGGAGCTATCGGAGAAATTCAGCACTCCAGTTATACTTCGCTCTACCACTCGTATCTCACACGGTAAATCAGTGGTTAGACTGGAGGAAAGAAAGATGAGCTCCGGGAAAATCGGATTTGTCAAAAATCCCGAGAAGTATGTAACCATTCCCAGATACGCTCGGAAGATGAGAGAGAATGTGGAAAAGAGGCTGGCAGAGCTCAAGTCCTATGCCAACAGATGCTCCCAGAATCGGGTAATCGTGAGAGGAAAAGATGTAGGAGTAGTGACCTCAGGAGTTGTCTTTCAGTATGTTATGGAGGAATTCGAGGAAGCCTCCATACTAAAATTGGGTCTTTCTTATCCTTTTCCCGACGATCTCATTAGAAAATTTGCCTCCGGCTTTGAGGAATTAATCATAGTGGAGGAACTTGATAATTTCCTGGAGGAGCATATCCAGAGTCTAGGTATAAAGACCAGGGGAAGAGACTATTTTCCAGGGATAGGGGAGTTAAACCCGGATAGGGTAGCTCGGGGACGTAACAGGATAGAGAATAGTGGTGTGCTGCTGATAGAAGAGGAAGTGGATGAAGATGCTATCCTTCTTCCCACAAGACCTCCGGTGTTCTGTGCAGGGTGCCCCAGCAGAGGTCTTTTTTATGCTCTTTCGCAAATTGATTGTGTGGTGACCGGGGATATAGGGTGCTACAGCTTGGGGGTATTCCCTCCTTATGAGAGGATGGACACCATTCTCTGCATGGGAGCAGGAATAACTATGGCCCAAGGTATGGATAAAGTAGGATTTAAAGACAAGCCCTTGATCGGAGTTGTGGGAGATTCTACTTTCTTTCACTCCGGGATCACGGGACTTCTGGAGATCTCATACAATAAAGGGATTTCTACCATTGTGATTATTGATAATAGAGTTACGGCCATGACTGGTCTTCAGGATCATCCCGGTACAGGCAGAACTCTGATGAAGAAGAGAACTCATACTGCATACCCCGAAGATTTTGCTAGGGCTTGTGGAATAAAAAATATTCAAGTTATCGATCCTTTGAATCTTGGCCAGACTTTGAGGGTGCTTAAGGAAGAAGTCAAAAAGGAAGCTCCCTCGGTGATTATTTCTAGGGGTCCCTGTATTCTAATACAAAAACCGAAGGAATCCCCCTGGAGTATAGACACAGACAGATGTACTCAGTGTGGCAGATGTCTTGAAGTTGGCTGCTCAGCTGTTTACAAGGAAAGGGCTGATGAAGAGGTTATCATAATAGATGAGGTGCTGTGTAGGGGTTGTGGTTTTTGTGGCGAGGTATGTCCCAAGGAAGCTATTACCCCAAAAGGATAGAATTTATTCAAAGACCAGTCCTGCTCTGTATCTTTTTAGATGAGTCGATTTCATATCTTTCTTTTATCAATCAATCTTTTCGCTTTGCCTGTGGTTCTGGGCAAAGTAGCTGGCTCTACTAGCTCAATCTGAGGAGATACCATTAATTCCTTCTTAAGCTTAGTCTTGATTTTATTCTGTAATCTTTTCAAATCCTGGAGAGAGCCTTTGAAAATTTTTTTTTTAATCTCTACCATCACCCTCATATTATCCAGACCCTCTTCTCTCTCCAGGAGAATCTGGTAGTTTCCTTCCACCTCGGGCAGGCTCATAAGAATTCTTTCCACCTCTGAGGGAAAGATATTCACGCCTCGAAGGACAAACATATCATCCGTCCTACCTTTGATGCGAGATATGCGACGGTGGACTCGTCCACACCTGCAGGGATCAGGATATATGCGGGTCAGATCTCCAGTCCTGTACCTCAGGATAGGCATTGCCTCTCTATCTATGGTGCTGAGCACCAACTCTCCCTCCTCCCCTTCTCTTAGAATCTCAAGAGTCTCTGGATCAATAACCTCCATAATGAAATTATCTTCCCAGAGATGCATTCCGCACTTTTCCTTGCACTCAAAGGCAACCCCCGGGCCGTTCATTTCAGAAAGACCATAAGAGTTATAGGCATCCAGGGAAAAAATTTCCTCAATCTTATTCTTTATGGCCTCTGAATAAGGTTCTGCTCCTAAGTAAGCTATGCGTAAATTAAAATCATTTCTGGGACTCAGTCCCATCCTTTCCATAACTTCAGCTAAGTAAAGAGCATAGCTGGGAGTTAGGTGCACTATGGTAGTATTGAAGTCACGCATCAGCTCTATTTGGCGCTCTGTGTTGCCAGCTCCACCTGGAATTACCAATAGCCCCGCTCTTTCCGCTCCATAATGAAAAATAAGCCCCCCGGTAAGGAGCCCATAGCTCATCATGTTTTGAAAAACATCATCAGGTTCTGCTCCTGTCATTCTCATAGAGCGAGCTATGAGTTGTGTAGCTTGGTCAATGTCTTTCTGGGTAAAGAACACAGCTTTGGGTTTACCGGTGGTACCGGTGGAGGTGTGTAACCTTATTAGATGGGACAAAGAAGAGGCTAAAAACCCATAAGGATATCCAGCACGTAGGTCTTCTCTGGTGGTAAAAGGAAGTCTCTGCAAATCTCGCAGATTTTCTATATTTTCAGGTTTTACTTTATTTGCGCGGAATGCCTTTAGATAGAAAGGTACTTTATGATAAACTCTGTCTAGTGTTTTCCTTAATCTTTTGAACTGAAGTTCTTGCAAGCTTTCTCTATCAAGATATTCTGGATTTTCCCGTACAGATTTCACTAAAGTTTTTCCTCAGCTTCTCTCTCGTTTGTCGATTACTTTTTTACCTTCGGTTTCTCTGGCAAAAGAATCGGGTTCAACCAATTTAACCTCAGCACTAATACCCAAATCCTGGTAGATTTTTCTTTCCACTCTTGATTTTAAGTCCTGAAATTTCTTCATTTCGTCAAAGAATATTTCTTCGGAAACCCGAACCAGAATCTTGATAATCTCCTGGTCGCCTCGTCGATCAATCACTAGACAGCTGCGAGGTTCAACACCCAAAATCTCCGAAAAAATATGTCCAATCTGCGAGGGAAAGAAGCTGACTCCATTGATGGTGACCATCTCATCGGTACGACCGGATACTTTTCTCATTCGGACAAGAGTTCGACCACATTCACAGGGAGAAACATCCAGGACAGTGATATCTCCTGTTCGATATCTAATCAGAGGAAACGCCTCCTTAGCTATGGTGGTAAGCACCAGCTCTCCTTTCCTCCCGAGAGGAAGCACCTCTTCAGTCTGAGGGTCTATTATTTCCGGGATGAATTGATCCTCAAAAATGTGAAGCCCCTTCTTTTTTTCACATTCTGCTGCTACTCCTGGCCAGGCTATCTCGCTCAGGCCGTAATTATCGGTTGCCTTTATGTTAAGTTCGTCCTCTATCTGCTTCCGAGTTACCTCGGAGAAAGGCTCGCCGGTAAAAAGACCCCTTCTAAGATAAATGTCAGCAGGGCTCAGTCCCTTTTCCCGAATTACGGCAGCCACTCTAAGGCCGAATCCCGGGGTAGCTATTAAGGTTGTGGTGTGGTAGTCTCGTGCAATTACTACCTGTCGTGCTGGATCGAGATTAGAGCCTGGGATGACTGATGCCCCTATTAATTCGGCACCATAATGAAAACCGAGTCCTCCGCCGAACAGGCTGTAATCAAAGCAAATCTGTACTACATCATCCTTGGTTACGCCCCCGGCACAAAGTACCCGAGCACTTACCTCAGTCCAATGGACCAGGTCATTTCTAGTATAGCCCACAACAATGGGCTCTCCAGTAGTGCCGGAAGTACATTGGAGTCTTACCACGTCTCGGAGGGGAACGGCAAACATTTCATAGGGATAGCTCTGACGCAGAGTGGTTTTATCAGTGAAAGGAATTCTGGCAAGCTCTTCCAGAGAATTGATCTCGTCTGGCACCAATCCTACTTGATCAAACAATTTTCGGTAAAAAGCAACACTTCGATAGACTCGATTTAGAGTAGCCTGAAGTCTTTCCAGCTCTAATTGTTTCAGCTCATCCTTTACCATACATTCAAAATGAGGATTCCAAATCGACATCTACTTTACTCTCCTTTCCCCACTGTCATAGCCCCCACCGGCAAAATAGCACTATTCCCATACCTTTTTGTATTCTCTGCCTAGATAGGCTCTTTTTATTTCCCGGTTGTGCATCAGTTCTTCTGGGGTTCCCTGAAGAACAACTCTGCCAGTCTCGATGACATAGGTTCTATTGGATATCTTGAATGCGGCTCCAGTATTTTGTTCTACCAGAAGGATGGTGGTACCTTGCTGATGCAGCTCGGATATTATTTGGAAAATTTGAGCCGCCACCAGAGGAGCAAGCCCCATGGAAGGTTCGTCCAGCAAGAGAAGCTTCGGTCTTGACATGAGAGCACGGCCAACAGCCAGCATTTGCTGTTCACCTCCACTGAGAGTTCCCGCCACCTGCGATTCCCTTTCTTTTAAAATGGGAAAACGTTCCAATATGGTGTCTAGGTCCCTCTTAATTTTAGATTTTTTCTCTCTTCTATAACGTTGATAGGCCCCCAGAGTAAGATTTTCCATAACTGTTAGAGGGGCGAACAGCTGTCTTCCTTCCGGTACCAGACTAACTCCCATCCTGATTATCTCTTGGGGAGACTGGTGCGTAATGTCAGCATCAAGGAAGAGAATCTGCCCGGTGAGGGAAGGAATTAGTCCCACGATAGAGTTAAGTAAGGTGGTTTTTCCGGCGCCATTTGCGCCAATTAAGGCTACTACTTCGCCTTCTTCAACATGCAAAGAAACCCCCTTCAAAGCTTGCATGCGCCCATAATAACTTCTAAGGTTTCGTATGGTCAGCATTTTCTATTTCTCTTTCACCGAGGTATGCAGCTATCACCGCTTCATTATTTTGGACTTGACGTGAGGTTCCTTCAGCAATGACCCGACCGGAGTTCAGAACAATCACCCGATCAGATACTTCCATTACTAGCTCCATGTCATGCTCTACTAGAAGAATAGCGATTCCCATCTCTCGGATTCGGTAGATAAGCTGGACCATTTCATTAGCTTCAGGAACGCTGAGCCCGGCGGCTGGCTCGTCAAGTAAAAGTAGGTTCGGTTCGGTGGCCAAGGCCCGGGCAAATTCCAACAACTTCTGTTGTTGAAAGGTAAGATTAGAAGCCGCCTCATTCTTCTTAGCCTCTAATCCCATGAAGGAGAGCATCTCTAAAGAATAGTCACGGATTCCTTTTTCCTCAGCGCGGGTTCCTAGGTGCATAATGGCAGCGAAAAGTTCTGATCTGGTTCGGCAATGGCGTCCCACCATCACATTCTCCAGAACTGACATATTTTCAAACACCTGCACATTTTGAAA